>Ga0194110_10001491_pt1 | contig 29971 bp, 21 predicted proteins | sample TA2Kig1200mmetaG_FD_146192 | JGI IMG/M metagenome (GOLD analysis project Ga0194110, IMG submission 146192) | Freshwater microbial communities from Lake Tanganyika, Tanzania - TA2015032 Kigoma Deep Cast 1200m | ecosystem: Environmental > Aquatic > Freshwater > Lake | place: Tanzania: Lake...
AGACGGTGAAGACGTTCACCGTGACGGTGAAGGACACGACGGCGCCCGTCATCGAGAGCGTGTGGGCGACGCCGAATGTGCTATGGCCGCCGAACCACAAGATGGCGAACATTGCGGTCGGGGCCGTGGTGGGCGACGTCTGCGATGCGGCGCCGGGGTGGCGGATCGTGGGCGTGGCAAGCAACGAGCCGGTGAACGGCCTAGGAGATGGCGATGCCGCCCCCGATTGGGAGATCACGGGCGACCACTCGCTGAAGCTGCGGGCGGAACGCTCGGGGAAGGGCTCGGGCCGGGTCTACACGATCACCATCGAGGCCACGGATGCGAGCGGGAATGCCGCGACGGCGCAAGTGACCGTGAGCGTGCCGCACGATCAGAAGAAGTAGGCCAGGGAAGGGACCACAGGGACCACAGGGACAACAGGGACCAAAGAAGGAGCGTGGGGATGCGGCATGGTTTCCCCGGGCTGGTCCCTGTTGTCGCTGGGGTCCCTGAAGTCCCTTTCTTTTCTCCCCGTGCTTGACACCCGCTACCCCGCCTGATAGACTGCCCACTGTGGGACCGGCGGCCACCCGACACCCGGCACAGGAGAATGCCCATGGGCGGTCCAAGCGAGATGAATCGGCGCGAGTTCCTGGCGGTGGGGGCGGGCACAGTGGCGGCGCTCGCCACGCGGCAGGCCGTCGCGGCGCCCGACCCGCGCATCGTGGTGGCACGCGGCGCGGCGAAGATGGCCGCCGACGAAGGGGCCGCCACGCGCCTGAAGGCCGCTCTCGACAAGCTCGGCGGGTTCAAGGAACTTGTCAGCGGCAAACGGGCCTTCATCAAGATCAACGGCACCGACAAGAGCTTCTCGGACGCGAATACCTCGGCCTCGATGACCGCGGCGGTCATCCGCGCCTGCAAGGAGAACGGGGCGAAGGTGGTCAAGGTCATCGGCCAGGAGTGGGACGGCTACGACTGCAAGCGCGCCGACGGCCCGACGCTCCGCGAGGTGATCAAGAAGGAGGGCGCCGAGCTTGAGGAACTCATCCACTGGTGGCTCAAGACCACGCAATACGAGAACAAGGTCCCAAAGGCGGGGGGCTGGAAGGAACTCTGGGTCGCTAAGGAGATCTTCGAGCCCGACGTCGTCCTCATCAACGTCCCCCGCCTCAAGACCCACAATTTCACGATCTACACGGGCTGCGTGAAGAATTGCATCGGCCTCACCTGGCATATGTATGCCCATCACTGCACCGACGACCGCAACCCGAAGGCCGGCGCGAGCGACCAGCACCCCGCACGCCTCAAGGGCTGGGAGCTCTTCCCCGCGAAGCTCTCCAACGCCTACAACGAGGTCTATCGCCAGGCCGTTGACCTGAATATCCTCGACGCCGGCGAGCCGACCTTCGGCTGGGGCGGCCCCAAGCCCGAACGCATCCGCACCTTCCCCGGCAACGCGGTGGTGGTCGGCCTCGACGCGCTTGCGGTGGACGCCTATGGCTGCCAACTGCTCCACGAGAAGGAGCCGCAGCTCATCCCCGCCGGCGCTCTCGCCGACTGGACCAAGGGCGACAGCGTCTACGTGCAGAGCAACCTCACCAAGGGCAACTACCTGGCCGAGTGCCAGAAGCTCGGCGCCGGCCAGGGCGACCTGGCGAAGATCAAGATTGACGAGGTGAAGGTTGACTGAGCGAAGAGCGTCGAGCCACGAGCCACGAGCCATGAGCCACGAGCTTCGGAGTCTGAGGCTCGCGGCTCGCGGCTCGCCGCTCGTGGCTATCTTCTTCGCGCTCCTGACCGGCTGCCCCCCCTGGGCGGCCAAGGCACCTGCGAATCCTGCCGCAGTCCTGCGTGCCGCCGACGCCGCCCTGCCCGACATGGCCTTCACGAACGTGGCCGAATGGCCCGGCGCGCGGCTGTTCGACTACATGGACGGCGCGGCCGAGGCCTACTTCAGGCGCCGATTCGTCACCCTCGCCTCAGCCGACACGAAGCTCGGCAAGACCGATGCCCGCGTCGAGCTCTTCCAGGTGAGGTCCCCAGCCGACGCCAGGGCGCTCTTCGACGACCACGACGACGGGAAGGGCAAGAAGCTCTCCGTTGGCCTCGCCTCTGCCCTCTGGGAGGCCCGCGAGATGGAGGCCATCTTCCACCGCGGCCCCCTATTCTGCCGCCTCATCATCTACGGCGCCAGCCCCGAGGCCCACAAGCTCCTCGACACCCTGGCTGGCGCAATTGACAAGAGCATTCCCCAGTAGCCCGTCGCTCCGCGGCGGGGGATTCCCATGATCGGTCCGATCGGTCGGATCCGTCCGATCAGTCGGATCGGCCTGCCCGTCCGGGGCGGGAGATTTCCGCGTCGGAGACGCGGGCCGCGTCACCCTCCAGTTGTGTAGCCTTGCCTGCGGAAGGCAGTCGCCGTGCGAAAGAGGGCGAGGGTGTTCGCGGCCGGCACGTCGGGCTTGATGTGAAGGCCGGGGCCACCAGCCGCCCGTCAATCCCCAGTTCGTCCTCCACCGCGGTCGGGGCGACGCCGAGATAGGCCGCAAGCACCTCTATTGTCTCGATGCAGATGCGGTCAGCCGGAATCCGGTCGGGCACTTGCTGGCGTATGGCCGTCAACTCGCGCTCGCGTGAGGTCATTCCTCGTGGCCCTTGTGTGACAGTGCGGCCGCGTGTATCATCAGCGCCGGTAACGCCTCAGCGGATCGAAGCGGGAGTTGGTAGTGCGGCCTTCAGGCCGTACGCTCCTCCCCCCGTTCACTGGGGGACTGAGGGGGGCGGGGCGCTGCCCCCACCCCGGCCCTCCCCGCGAGCGGGGAGGGCGAGACGCGGGGGACGGAGCCCCCGCCCACAACAGGGATGCCCCGCTCACAGAACGGGCTAAAGCCCGCACTACAAGCTGCTCGCGCTCTCCGTCGTGGGTGCTGGCCTAGGAAGAGGAACCCACACAGCATGACCTCCCTACAGGTTGGCGTCAAGTGGGTGGCCCTGTTGCCGCTCCTAATCCCAGGGCTCCCTGCCTTCGGTGGTGAGCGTAGCGGCACCCCCTCGCGCGCTGCCGCGTGGCTGCTCGGCGATGGCGTGCAGCCGATCGCGGACCTCGTGAACGCCGCCGAGCCGGGCAAGCTGCCGGCCTTCCGCGACCGCCTCGGCTCCTTCAAGGCCGAGGCGCGGGAGAGGGCGTTACTGGTCACTGGGAGCTTCCCCGAGGCGAACGTGTGGCGCTTCGATCTCACGACCGCCGACGGGCAGTTCGACGTGCGCCGCCTCTACGTCGAGCATGGCGGCGTCGCGTTCCCCGACCCCAACTCGGTTCAGACGCGCCGCATCGGGAAGCTCCTCGGCGACCCCGCCAAGGGGCTGACCCACACGGGGCCGTGGGAGATCTTCAACGGCGACTGGCTCGTGCCCACCGCCCGCGTCGCTCTCGACGGCCAGCACGTCTATACATCCTGGTTCGACCTGCCGAGCCTCGAAGACCAGGCGGCGGGAAGGGTCTACGCCAGCTTCGCACTCGACATCCCGAAGCCCGGCCAGCACGCCATCCGCATCGCGTTCGACGACTTCGCGCGCCACACGCGCTGGCGCCCCGGGGCACGCCAGAAAGAGAAACCCGAGATCACCCACGTGCCAAACCCTCTCCGCCCGCACCACATCGGCTCGATAGCCATCGGCATTGATGAGCGGGTCCGCTCCCTCCAGCGCATCACCCTCAAGCCCGAACTCGCCGGCAAGCACCCCCGCCTCAGCAGCCAGAAGCCCTTCGAACCGGATGACAAGGCGGTTCAGAGCCTGATCTTCACCCTCGACCCCGAGCGCGCCGCGCCCTGGGAGTACAGCGACGACGCGGAGTCCATGGCCTCGGACAACGATATGGACGCCGGGAAGCGTGGCCTGGCCGCCTGCGAGGCCTACGACCGCCTGGTCCCGCGCCTCTCGCCCGACGCCAGGAAGGAGCTCGACAGGCACTTCCTCAAGCGTTTCGGGGGCTTCTACACCTTCTCGGTCTTCCAGCGGAACTACCATCCGACCGGCTACGCCCAGAACCACTGCTCGAAGGCGATCTGGGCGCTCTTGGGAGCCGGGCTTGCCTGGGACGGCCCTGAGGCCCAGAAGTGGCTCGACTGGGCCGTGATGGTGGTCAGCAAGCGGGTCGAGCTCCTCGGCCGCGACGGCGGCCTGGAGTGGATGAACGAATCGCGCGACTACGGCCTCGGCTTCTGGGAGACCTGCCGCAAGCTCATCCTCCAATGCACCGGCCTCGACCTTGCGAAGGGGCCTTTCTTCGACAACGAGTGGCGCTACGCCCTCCACAACGCCCCCGCCTGGCCGAAGGGCCGCGTCCCCGCCCTCATGGCCGGCCAGGGCCTCCGCGAGCAAGGCAACCTGCCCCTGCCCGACGGCGTGATCGCGGCGGACACGCCCACCAACGCGCGCTTCAGCGACGTTGACCAGGTGTTCATGCGGTCAGGGTGGGGCGACGACGCCCTGCGCGTCCGCCTCCTCGCAGGCTCCGTCTTCGGGAAGGAGGGGACGTCGCGCGCCCTCCGCTTCAACTGGGCGCACTGCCAAGTCAACCGCGGCTCGATTGCCATCTGGAAAGGCGTCCACCCAATCATCAACGAGCCGGGCGCTGACCGCACCTACCGCAAGAGCGCGGCCAACGACAACTGCATCATCGTGAACGACACCGACCAGTGGGGCGGGGGACAGGTCTGGCACCCAAGGCTGCGGCTTGACCAGGTGGGCCGCATCGCCTTCTTCGCCGACGGCAAGCTGCTATCCGTCGCCCGCGCCGACCTCACCAACGCCTATCCCCCCGAGGCCCGAATCAAGTCCCTTTCTCGCGTCCTCATCCACCTCAAGCCCGACCACTTCCTCGTCTTCGACCGCCTTGAGACGAACGGCCCCGGCAAGGCCGAATGGCGCTTCCACGCCCCCTTCGTCCAGCCGCTTGCTGGGGCGAATACCTTCGCGGCTTTCGGGTTTCACAGAAGGTCAGGGCGGCCCACAACCTACGACGCTGCCTTCACCAAACTCCCCGACGCCGCCTGCCAGCTCGCCTTCCTGACGCCGGGCGTCAAGCCTGAGATTGGGGTGTCCGATGTCTACTACCGCGGCGACCCCTTCCGCCAGCCGACGCGCCACCTCCGTGTCATCCAGGAGAGCGACGCCCCCATGACCCTCCTCACCGCCTTTGCCCCCAAGCTCCTCCTTGAGGCGAAGGGCAAAGGCGTCTTTGTAGCGCGCGCCGGCGACCTCTCCTGGACCATTCTCGTCGGCGGCGGCACCTGCGACACCCTCACCTCCGACGCCCACCTCGCCCTCGCCGCCCGCAGCCTTCGCACTGGCTCCGCCGAGCTCTTCCGCTTCGGCGGCCGCCGCCTGGAGTTTGCAGGCCGTACCTTCCCAGGCGATGGCGAAGACCTCTTCGCCGCAGCCCAGGAGGCAAAGCCAACTCCTGTGGGTCCAAGTGTCGAATGATGAACGCCGAATGTCGAATGTCGAACTGACGAGGAGAGGGGTCCCGCCCTCGGCTTCATTCGTCATTCGTCGTTCGTCATTCGACGTTCGACACCGGTCTGCCACATGCGCGCAGGAACCCGCGCCAAAGACACCACAAGCTCTACAGTGTCCACCCCTTCCGGTATTCGCGATGGACGAAGGCGTTGGCTTCGGGGACGTTTGTGCAGCGGAGGGCGGGCCAGTCCCAGGCGAGCTTCTTGCCGGCGCGGATGGCGACGTTGCCGGCGAGGACGAGCTCGGTGAGTGGGCTGGCGAAGTCGGGGAAGTTGGCCCCGCACGGCTCGCCGCCGCGAATGGCGCGCTTGAACTCCTCGTAGATGCCGGGGGAGCGGGGCAGGGTCTTGGGCGGGAGGGCGGGCTGGAGCTCTTTCATCTTGGCTTCGGGGATGATGCGGCCGTCGAAGATCGTGGCCTTGTCGCCCACGATGATGTGGCCGTTGTCGCCGAGCTTGCGCTCGGGCTCCAGCTCCTTGGGGCGCTCCGCCATCTTGCCGCCATCGTACCACACGAGCTTCAACTCGGGCATGTCGGCACGGGCGGCGATGCGGTAGGTGATGATTGACCAGACGGGATAGGTTTCGCCGTTGTGGCCGGCGTGGACCGCCTCCACCTCGAAGGACTTTGCCTGGCCGAGCTTGAGCGCCCAGAAGACGCCGTCGAAGGCGTGGCAGGCGATGTCGCCGAGGGCGCCGGTGCCGAAGTCCCACCAGCCGCGCCAGGCGGCGGGGTGGTAGACGGGGTGGTAGGGCCGCTCGGGGGCGGGGCCGAGCCAGAGGTCCCAGGAGAGGGTGGGCGGGCAGGGGGGCGTGTCCTTGGGGCGGTCCATGCCCTGCGTGTTCCACCACCTGCCGGGGCGGTCGGTCCAGATGTGGACTTCGCGGACGGGTCCGAGGACGCCGCCCCAGACCCATTCGCAGAGGATGCGCTGGTGCTCGCCGCAGTGGCCCTGGATGCCCATGACGGAGGCGACCTTCTTCTCGCGTGCGGCCTCGCCGAGGGCGCGGGCCTCGAGCATCGAGTGGGTGAGCGGCTTCTGGGTGAAGCAGTGCTTGCCCATCTTGATGGCCATCATCGAGGCCGGGGCGTGGGTGTGGTCGGCGGTGGAGACCGTCACCGCGTCAATCTGCTTGTCCATCTCCTGGAGCATTACGCGGAAGTCGCGGAAGAACTTGGCGTTCGGGTGTCGCTTGGCCACGCCTGCGGCGCGGCGCTCGTCCACGTCGCAGAGCGCCACGATGTTTTCGGAGGCCATGCCCGCCACGTCGCTGTCGCCCTTCCCTCCGCAGCCGATGCCCGCGACGCCGAGCTTCTCGCTCGGGGCCTTCTGCCCCTCGCCGCCAAGGACGTGCCGCGGCACGGCAATGAAGCCCACCGCGGCAGCCGCGCCGCCAAGGAAGGAGCGACGGGACAGAGGACCGGGCGTACTCATGCATTGCTCCTCATTCGGTTTCTTGCTCCCAAAGGGAGCATAGTGGTTAGCCGGCGGCTTCAGCCGCCGGACTCAGGCCCCAAAACCAGCGAAGTCCCGAAGGGACGGCAGAAACGGGGTGCGGAGCGGCTTGCCGCGGGGGCTCTGCCGTCCCTTCGGGACTGGGCCGTGTGTGCGCCGCGATCCGGCGGCTGAAGCCGCCGGCTAAACACTGGCGTCCCTTCGGGACGGCGATTCCGCCCCTCCACTTGCGGGATAGTGTACTCGGTGAATGTGCGGCGGCGCAGCCCTCCGAGATCGAGGGTGCCATTCTCGGGATGGAGCTTGATCTCCCACTTCCCCATGGCGAACGTGCCAATGATCGCGTCGAGGGCGTGGCCATCGGCTTCACCGAGTTCGTCTACGGGGATCACTCCCGCGTCGAAACTCAAGCCCTCGATGGTGCCGATTGCTATGCACTCCTCCTTGACCTCGATCAGCCGCCCGGCTAGCCGGACGCGGTAGGGTTCCCGCAGAACGCACATGGGCACGCCGGCGAGCAACTCGCGGCGCACGAATGAGTGATGCACCCCGCTGTCAAAGAGCGCGATGGCCGCCTTGCCTTCGATCTCAATCTGCTTCACGAGCCTGCTCATCTTCGGCCCTCATCACGGAGTGGATTGCGGCAGGAAGGCGATGGAGGTCTGGAGGGGGTAGCCGCAGATGCAGCCGGAGGCGGCCTCGGGGACCAGGACGAGGCCGCCCGCGGGGATGATGTTGACCCAGCAGCCGGGGCGGACGACGGTGGCGAGGTCGGTGTGCTCGCCGGTCTTGAGGTCGAACATTCTGGCGTTGGAGTAGCGGCTGAAGGCGCAGCGGGCCGAGGCGGTGATGGTGCCGCAGGTGGGGCTCTTCTGCCACTTCCACACGGGCGCCGGCTCGCCGGTCCGCAGGCGGCAGGCGAAGCCCGTATTGTAGATGACGTCGCCGACGATGGCCGAGTGCTGCACCTGCTCGGCGTGCGGCCCCTGGAGGATGTTGTCGGGCACTGGGGTCTGGGTGTTCCGCCAGAGGAGGGCGCCGTTCGCGGCGTCGAAGGCCGCAAGGTCGTAGCGCACCCGCCGTTGCTTCTCGATCAGCACGTTCTTCGTTCCAGTGATCAGCAGAGTCTCCTGGGCATAGCTGAGGTAGATGCAGTGCTGGAGCTGTTCGAGTGCGGCGGGCTTGGACCAGAGGGGCTTGCCGGAGCGGAGGTCGAGAGCGACCAGGTTTGCCCCCTTGCCCAGGAGAGCGTCGAGGCGGACGCGGCCGTCGGCCGCGTCGCGGGTCTCGGGGTTGGCGCTCTCGACGAAGTAGAGCCGTCCCCCGCCGGCGGCGAGGGTGGGGTTGATGATGACGCCCTGGGTCGGCGCGGGCGCATAGTCCCACAGCTTCTTGCCGCTCTGGCGGTCGAGGGCAAAGATGCTGTCGCTGCACACGACCGGCATGCGGTCGCGCCAGATGAGCACCTCAGTATCGAGGGTCTGGAAGCGATAGGACGCGAGGGGCTTGGTGTCGCTGCCGAGGAGGAGGTCGTCCACAGCGGCGACGTAGCCCCACTCGGTCTTGCACGTTGCAGTGAACTTCGCACGCCCGGTCTTCGCATCGAGGGCGAGGCATTTCGCTGCGGCGGCCACGTAGAGGCAGTCTGCGGTGGCGGCCAGGTTCCCGCAGTTTTTCAGCGCGCCCAGCCGAATGGAGTCGGGCACCTCGCGCTCCCAGAGCGCCGTGCCGTTGTACGCGTCGAGGGCCGCGATGTAGTTGTCGCCCGTGACGAACAGGCGTCCCGCGGCGTAGACGGGGCCGCTGGTCTTGTCGTGGCGGTCGGGCATGCGGCGTGGGCCGGGCCGCCCGAACCACTGGACTGAGGCGGGGCCTGGCGCGAGCGTGTCGCCGCTGCACGCGCTGTTGGCGGGGTCGGCGTAGAGGTGGCTCCACTCGCCCGCCCCTGGCAGCGGCCCTCGACGCGCCGAGCCCGTCCAGATGCCATCGCGGTCCTTTTCCACCTTCCAGCCTGGGATCGCCTCGGCGCCCCACGCGTCCGCCGCGTTTGGAGGGAGGAAGAAGATGACGGTGCCACCGGACGGCCGCAGGACGCGCCAGACGTCGGCTGCGGGCGGCAGGGTCGTCGCCTCTGCCGAGGCGACGACGTTGGCGAAGTACGGCTGGTAACGCACGGTTTCGAGCGTGCCGCAATGGACGCTGACGCGAGAGCCATGGAGGCCGGCCTGTCGGAGACGCTTTCGGGCGGCCTCTGCCTTGGCGGGGTCGCGCTCAAGCACGACCACCTGGAAGCGCGAGCGCTTGGCAATCTCGCAAGGCAGGCTGCCATCGCCCGCTCCAAGGAGGAGGCAATAGCCCTGGTCGCCATCGGCGGCCCTGACGATCTTCTCGGCCAACTGCTTGGGGAGCTTTCCCGCCTCGTCGTCCGGGTAGGGCAGGGGAGACGCTTCTTCTACCGCCTTCAGAGCCTTCGCGCCGGGCGCGAAGCAGTGGACCGCGCCGCTGTCGGTGCTCACGAAGAGGCGGGAGCCGGCCACGGCGAGGCCGTGCGCCCTGCCGGAAACGACGCCTGTCCAGACGGCCTTGCCGTCCGCCGCGCCGTAGGCGACCACGCGGTCCTCGCCCCCCGCGAAGAGCACATCCCCCGCCAGGATCAGCTCGTGGGGGTTGCTGCACGACACGTCCCACTTCAGATACGCCTTGCGTTCGCCGTCGAGTTCCTCGAGACGCTTCTGCTCGTCAGGCGTCCTGGCCTTCTTGGCTCGGAGGCGGCCTGCCTCGATGTAGAGTCCCAGGTCAATGGCTCGGAGGCGGTCCCTCGTGAGGACGTATGCCGTCGGCCCCTCGACAACCAGGCGCAGGCCGGGGAGCGACGCCACCCTCTCCCGCCCGTCGGCCGTCGAGAAGAGGAGCAACCCGTCCTCCCCGCTGCTGTGGACGAGAAGCGTGTCGGCCCGGAGCGCGAAGGTGCCGCCGGCCTTGCCGCCGAAGCCGCCGGGGATGCTTCCGAGGTCCTTGCCGTCGCTGCGGTCGTAGACCTGCGGCGCCGTGCGGCCAGTGGGCACGAACAGCCGAGTCGGCGAAACGAGCAGGTGGCCCTCAGGCGTGACCTTAAGCGGCTGCTTCCAGAGCTGCTTGCCATCCTTCGAGTCAAGCGCCACCAGGTAAGTGCCGTGGTCCGGGAAGAGGCCGGCGGCGAAGTGGACGACCCCGCCCTCGGCCGCGACGCCGCTGCGGATTGGCCAGAGGGAGATCATCCTGCCGTTGCCGGGCAGGCGGCGGTCCTCAGGCCCGGCCCGGTGGCGCCAGAGGAGCGTGCCGTCGTCGGCCTTCAGGCAATAGAGGCAGCCGTCGTCGGAGCCGACATAGACCCGGCCGTCAGCGACGGTCGGGGCGAGCCGCACAGGGCCTTCGGTGGTGAAAGCCCAGAGGAGCCCGCCGGTCCGTGCGTCGAGGCAATAGACCGTATCGTCGCCCGACGAGCCGAAGAAGACCCGCCCGCCGGCCACGGCCAGTTGGGGTGCCCAGTCGTAGGAGAGGGTGGGAGCCATCCAGGCGAGGCGGTGCCAGACGTCCTGCTTCGCGGGCGATTCGGGCCAGGCAGGGCTGGGGGGGACGGAAGGCTGACGAACCCAGGCCTCTTCCAGGGGGAGGGGAAGTGATTCCGCGGTCGAACCGTTGCGGGCATGGTCGCCACGATACGTCGGCCAATCGGCGGCGAACGCCGGGAGCGCGGCGAGGAGCAGGCTCACTATACAGGCGTGGTCACGATGCCGCGGGCTTGACGAAGAACTCATGGTAGAGGGCCCTCACGGCGTCGTGGGCGTCGGCAGCCTTGACGCCGAACATCATGGAGACCTCGGAGAAGCCCTGGTTGATCATCTCGATGTTGACGCCTGCGCGAGCGAAGGCAGCAGTGGCGCGGGCGGCAATGCCCACCGTGTGCTGCATCCCTTCGCCCACGATCATCACGAGGGCCAGGCCCCGCTCCACGCTCACGTCGTCCACCGCCAGGTCCTTGCGAATCCGCTCGACCACGCGGGCCTCCGTTGTGGTGTCGAGGAACTTCTCCCGCAGGATGACCGAGATGTTGTCTATCCCGGTCGGGCAGTGCTCGAAGGGGATGCGCTCGTCCTCGAGAATCTGGAGCAGTCGGCGCCCGAAGCCCACCTCGCGGTTCATCAGGTACTTGCTCATGTAGATCGAACAGAAGCCGGCGTCGCAGGCGATGCCTGTGACCGCGCTGGAGGCCAGCATCCGCTCCGGGACGATCATCGTGCCGGGCGCGGAGGGGTTGTTCGTGTTCCTGATGCAAACCGGGATGCCGGCGTGGTAGGCCGGCTCCAGGGCCTCCTCGTGGAACACGCTGAAGCCGGCGTAGGAGAGCTCGCGCATCTCGCGGTAGGTTATCTCCGGGATGGGGCAGGGGTTCTGAATGATGCTCGGGCTCGCCGCGAACACCGAGTCAACGTCTGTGAAGTTCTCGTACAGCTCGGCCCTCACGCCCGCTGCGACCACGGAGCCCGTGATGTCTGAGCCGCCGCGCGAGAAAGTGACCACCTCCCCCTTCGGCGAGTAGCCGAAGAAGCCGGGAAACACGGTCACGCCCGTCCGCCGGCGGAGCTTCCGCAGGTTGCCGTACGATTCGGGCAGCACGCGCGCGTTGCCGAACTCCGCGCTCACCAGCAGTCCGGCCTCCTTCGGGCTGACGTAGCTCGCCTTGACCCCGAGGCTCCGGAGGTACTCGGCAAAGAGCTTCGCACAGTTGTCCTCCCCCGCCGCCTTCACCGTATCAACGTAGCGCCCGCGATGGCTCTTGTCGCCAGCCAGGCGGGCATTGAGATCGCTGGTCACGGTCTTGCCGATGGCGTCCGAAAGCCCGAGCCCCTCGGCGATGCCGGCATAGCGGTCGGCCACGGCGCGGACCTCCGCCTCCGCCGACCCGAACGCCAGGTAGTGGTCGGCGCAGGCGATCAGCATGTCCGTCACCTTCGTGTCCGTCTTGTGCCGCTTCCCCGGCGCCGAGACCACGATCACCCTCCGCTCGGGGTCCGAGGCCACGATTGCCCCGACCTTCTTGAACTGCTCGGCCGAGGCCAGCGACGTGCCGCCAAACTTTGACACCTTCATGCGGGCGTATTGCTCCTGAAGACCCTTGGAAGAACCACCATCGCCCATATTATAGACGGAACGCTGCCAGACACAAGCGCCCCTTGACGCCACGCGGCCCAATGTGTAGAATCCCCTGCTGTTGCGGGATGAATGGATGGGTGGATGGGTGTCAGACAATCATCCATTCGTCCATCCATCCAATCATCCCCTTTGGTTGCCGCGGTGCCCGCCTCATCACGGAAGCCGCCATGCCCGACCCGCGCGAAAGCCTTTGCTCCGGCTGCGGGACCACCCTCACGCTCGCCCCCGACGCCAGGGCGACCTGCCCGAAGTGCGGCCTGGACACCCGCATCCCAGGCACCCACGACCCCACGCCGCCCCTCGCCCAGCCTACCGCCACGCTGCCCGACGGCGCGGCCCCGACTGTCGCGCTCGCCGATGCGCCCGCAGGGCGGCCGGCCCCCGCGCCCGAGCGCACGGGCGAACTCTCCCTCCCGCGCTACGAGGAGCAGGAGGTCATCGGCCACGGAGGAATGGGCGAGGTCGTCCTCTGCGTCGACCGCGACATCCACCGCCAGATCGCCCTCAAGCGCATGCGTGAGACGCCCGACGCCAAGCCCTCCGACCGCGCGCGCTTCGTCGAGGAGGCCCAGGTCACTGGCCAGCTCGAACACCCGAACATCGTGCCCATCTACGAGCTCTCGCGCGACCCCGAGGGCGGCGTCTACTACACGATGAAGCTGGTCCGCGGAAGATCGCTGGCTGAGATTCTGAAGGACATCAAGGACCACAGGGACCACAAGGACGACAGGGGCGCTCGTGACAGTGCTGGTGGCACAGGCGTCCCGCCTGTGGGCCAAAGGCAAGATGCCTGTGCCACCAAGGAAATCTCTCTCGGCGACCTGCTACAGATGTTCCTGAAGGTCTGCGACGGCGTGGCCTTCGCCCACTCGCGCGGCGTCATCCACCGCGACCTCAAGCCCGCGAACATCATGGTCGGCGACTATGGCGAGGTTCTTGTGATGGATTGGGGCCTGGCGCGCATCCTCAGACCAGACGACAGACGACAGATGACAGATGACAGCGGCCAGAGGGTGGAAAGTCACGCGTCACGCGTCACGCGTCAGGAATCACCCCCTCAAATCGCCTCCGACCGCCAGGAGATGTCCGCCCTCGAAACCCTCGCCGGCTCTATGCTCGGCACCCCGGCCTACATGTCGCCCGAGCAGGCGAAGGGGGAGTTGGACAAGATTGACGCCCGCTCCGACCTCTGGTCGCTGGGCGCGATACTCTACGAAATCTTGACGTTGGAGCGCGCCTTCGCGGGCGAGACCACCTACGCCATCCTTGCCAGCGTCCTGAAAGGCAACATCGTCCCGCCCGAGCAGCGCGCCCCAAGCCGCAACGTCCCGCGCGAACTCTCGGCCATTGTCATGAAATGCCTCAGCCGCACTCGTGCCTGCCGCTATGCCTCTGTCCTCGACCTCAAGCGCGACCTCACCCTCTTCCTCGAAGGCCGCAGCGTCTCGGCGGCGCCCGACACCTTTGCCCAGGCTTTTGTGAAACTCATCAAGCGCAACAAAGCCGTCAGTGCGGCCATTGCCCTCGCCCTATCCGTCCTATCCGTCCTATCCGTCCTATTCGTCACTCGCCTGGCGCGCGAACGAGATAGGGCCGTCGCAAGTGAGGGCCGCGCCATCACCAACGAGAAGGCAGCCATCACCGCCCGCGAGAAACAAGTCAAGGATGCCCTCAAGGCCTCGGAAGTGCTGGCCTACCAGGCCATCCGCGCGGCGGAGGAGGGGCGGTTCACCGAGGCGGAGGCCCGGGCCGAGGCGGCTAGGATTTTCCTTCCCGACGGCCCCTGGGGCTACTACGCCCTTGCCCAGATCGCCATGCAGCGGCAGGACAAGGCGACGGCGCGCAAGCAACTCGACGAGGCCCTTCGCCGCGACCCCACGCACGAGCAATCGCGGGCCGCCCTCGCCCAGCTCCTCGGGGCAGCCGGTGAAGCCGACAAGCTGAGAGCTCTTGTGGCGAGCGCCGGCAAGGCCGGGGATTGGCGCGCCCTGCTCGCCGCAGCCGACGCATTGGTCGCGGCAGGCGGCTCTGAGGGACTCGCGGCCTACGAGAATGCCCTTGCCCTCATGGAGAAGGACCCCACGGTCGAGCGAAAGGTCCTCGATGAGAAGAAGGATACGCACTTCTACGTGCGGGCAAAGGCCCTGTCTGCGGGCTTCTACGACTCCATCCGCAGGCTCCCGGTCGAGGAGCAGCGGCGGCGCATCGCCGCCAAGTTCAGCGAAATCCACGGCACCCCAATCAACCCGACATTCACAGTTGACAAGGGGGCAATCGTGGGCTTGTCCCTCCAGCAGCAGCCTGTCCGGTCCCTTGAGCCGCTCAGGGGCATGCCCCTGCGGTACCTTAACTGCGCAGGCACCCATGTGGGTGACCTACGAGCACTTAGAGGCATGCCGCTCGAGACTCTTTTTTGTGGAGGAGCTGTTAACGTTCTCGCCGGCAAGATCGCTGACCTAGCCCCACTAGAAGGAATGCCTTTGGAAGAACTAATGGTGGCCGTTTGCCAAGTAGAAGATATAAGGCCCTTGAAAGGACTACCCCTGGCTAGGCTGCGTTTGGAGTTCCTGCCTGTTAGGGACCTGACGCCCTTGAGGGGGATGCGACTTGAGACCCTAAGTGTCAGGTACTGCCGGCGTATAAGGCACCTGGATCCTCTTCAAGGAATGCCCCTCACCACACTGGACTGTGACTCGACGGGCGTGGCCGACCTCGGCCCACTCAAGGGCATGCGACTCAGAAGCTTGAACTGTGGTTCGACGGGCGTGGCCGATCTCCGCGCACTCAAGGGCATGCCACTCAGAAGCTTGAACTGTGGTTCGACGCGGGTGAGTGACCTGGACCCGCTAAGGGGAATGACATTGACGACCTTGGACTGCTCGGGTACCAGTGTGAGCGACCTTAGCCCTTTGCGAGGGATACCCCTGACTTGCCTGGAGTGCGAAGGGGCTCCATTGAAGGACCTGCTCCCGCTGAAGGGCATGCCTCTGACAACCCTGCACTGCGCAACTCCCGGAGTGGCCGACCTGTGCCCACTCGACGGGATGAAGTTGGAAACGCTCTCTTTTTCCCCCAATAGAATCACGAAAGGTCTTGACCTGATAAGGGCCATGAAGACCCTGAGACGCATAGGCCGCCAACGCCACTACCTGCACGGAGCGGATGATTTCTGGAAGAGATACGACGCGGGGGAGTTCAGCAAGTAGGGCGGGGGAGGCCAAGAGCCAGTCGGCAGTGAGCAGTCGGCAGTCGGCAGGGGAGGAGGAGGCGGGTGTTCGGTGTTGGGTGTCAGGTGTTGGGGGTGAGAGATTCGCGGAGACTCGCGCGATTCGCGGTCACACGAAGAAGGTGTTCGGTCTTCGGGGCAAGAGGGCCGAAGATAGCCGACAGGGGCCGCGAGCGCCCAAGCGGCCGGCGGGCATTGACTTCGGCAGTGGCGTACCGTAGAATGCGTGCGAAAGAAGGAGCGACAGCCGCTCACCGTGCGAAGGCGGTTGGATAGTCATGGACATTGACGACTTCGTCTGGCTGCCGGATGTCGTGGACAAAGTCGCCGTCAAGCACGGCTTGACGCAAGACGAGGTGGAGGAGGTGTTCTTCAACCGCCCGCAGTTCCGATTCGTTGAGTCGGGCTTTCGGCCGGGCGAGGACGTCTACGCCGCCCTGGGCCAGACGGATGCGGGGCGGTACGTGATCGTCTTCTTCATTCTGAAGCCCGGGCACCTGGCGCTCATCGTCAGCGCCCGCGACATGGACCGCAAGGAGCGCAGGAGATACAAGCGTGGCTAGCCAAAGGAAAGCAACGGCCATTTCCAGAGCCAGGAGCATCGAGCACCTGGGCGAGTTCTGGGATTCCCATAGCTTGGCCGACTACTGGGGCCAGACCCGGGAGGCCCTTTTCGAGCTTCGCGCCGCGCGCCGACGAAGGGTGACCATTTCGCCTGAACTCTATGCCCAGGTCGAAGCGGAGGCTCATCAGAGAGGGGTCTCGCCCGAAACGCTGGTGAACCTGTGGCTGACAGAGCACGTTGGCACGAGATAGGCGCGCCGGCGTCGGGGAGGAGTAATCCAGGATCAATGGGGCCGATGGATCAAGGCCGACGAGTTCTGGAAGAAGTATGACGCGGGGGAGTTCGGCAAGTAGGGCGGGGGGAAGGCAGAGGGCAGACGGCAGGGGAAGAGAAGCCAGGTGTTGGGTGTCAGGTGTTGGGGGTTGGGGGCAGGGGAAGACAGGTTATCGGTGTTCGGTGTTCGGTCTTCGGGGTATGCAAGAAGAAGACAGCCCCAAGAGGTGGAAGGCGGGGGGTGTTTCACGGTTCCAGTTCGTCGAGGATGAGCGCGCGAATGTCGTGGACGCGCTTGAAGACTGGATCGTTGGTGAGGATGGCCTGGCAGCCGGCGTGGGTGGCGACGGCAACCTGAAAGGCATCGGCGAGGCGGAGATCATAGGTCGCGCGGGTGCGGGCGGCGCATGCGGCTTGCTGCTCCCCGATCGTGTGGAACTCCGTGTCCTCGCCCTCCACAATGAGGGTGTGGTAGGATGCTTCGAGATCGGCCAGACCCAGTCGGAGCGGGTGGACAAGGCACTCGGCCAGGGTGACAGGGGATGTGACGATGAGGACGCCCCTGCGCGCACGCGCGGCGAAGAAACTCGTCATGCGTTCCGCGTAGATGGGGTTTCGCTCGAGGTGGTAGATGGCAGGCGCAGAGTCCATGAGGACCGCCGACACGCCGTCGAGCGCCTCTTCAATCCTCACGGCACGCTCCTGCGCTCATCGGATTCCTGCCGAGTCCGGGAGACCCACTTCTGGGCGTCCTCGCCGCACAGGGGGTAGGGTGCGCTGCCTGCGAGGTCCTCCCAGCGTGGACGCGGCTTGGTTGACACCTCGGATGCCCGCAGGCGCGCGACCAAGCGCTCGACCAGCAACAACTGGTCCCCGCGCGCGAGGGCTTCCGCCTCTCTCAGAACATGCTCATAGGGCGGTGAAGCCATGGTCTCAGCTCCTTCCTGTGATCATCATACAGGGCAGCGGGCAGGAAGTCAAAACCCCAACCTCAGCGGAAGCGCAGGGCGAAGAGGTCGGCGTCGCGCAGGGTGATGCGCAGGCGGATGGGGGTGCCGGCAAGGGCAGAGAGGTCGCTGCCGCCTTTCCAGGTGACAACGTATCCGAGGGAGTCGCCGAAGATGTCGGGGCAATCGGCCAGGGCGTGGCCGGGGAGGGGCTTGCCGGAGGGGTCCTGAAGCTCGACCTTCACTGTCCCTGCGGCAGAGGTCGAGAGGTTCAGGACGAGGCTCTTGCCCGCGAAGACGAACGGCTTCGTGCGCAACTCCCCCCCGCTCCACGTGGCGCTGGCCGACACAAAACCGTCCATCCGCAGCGTGTAGCGGCGGATGGTGACCCTGTCACCCGTCCAGTAGCCCTCCGTGGCGTAGAGCGAGAGCTCGTTCGGGGAGTTGGGCAGGTGGCTCCTGGTCTCGACCACGTGCCAGGCGATATAGTTGTCGCCGTACTTCCAGTTGTCCTTGAGCCGCAGGCCGGGGCGAAGGAATGCCTCGGTCCAGCGGCGAAAGGTCAGGCCGTCGCGGCTGATCATCAGCAGGCCCTCGGTGAGGGCCGTGCCGTAGCGGGGGTTGGCCTTCGCACGAAGCCTGCGGTGCTCGGGCTCGGGCAGCGCCTCCATCGCGGGGGACCAGCCGCGGTCTATGTAGCGGGTTGGGAAGCCGATGAAGATGTGCGGGGCGCGATGGTAGGGCTTGATCTGGTTCGTGTAGAGGTGCTCCTTGGCGGCGCCTGGGTAGGCAAGCCACACGGGCTCGGTCCAGGTGATGAAGTCCTTCGAGGTGGCGGTGCGGATGTCGCGGAGGCCCTCGCGGAAGTCGCGGACGTAGGCCCGGTACTCGCCGCGGGCGGCGTCCCAGAAGGTGATGTTCTGTGTGTCGAACGCGCCCTGGGTGATGATGGGCTTGCCGCCGTTCATGGGCGACCAGTGCAGCCCGTCGGGCGACTGATAGGCCAGGAGCCCCTTGCGCCAGCCGGCGGCGGCGACCGCCTTGTAGCGGGCCTCGCGCGGGCAGGCGGGATTGGCGTCCACGAATGGCGAGAAGTCGTGGCACAGCTCGCCCATCCGCAGGATGTTGTTCTTCGTCGAGCCGCCGAACTCCACGAGGCCAAGCTCGGGCCTCGTCCACGCGATGCCGTCCTTGCTCTCGGCCACGCAGGTGACCATCGGGTGGGCGTCTACGACCTTGTTGCCCTCGAGGTTCATCTGGTGGCCGCGGTAGTACATGCGATAGGCCTCGCCATCCTGGAGCACGGTGACGTAGTTGCAGCCGTTGCCCTCCCAGGGGGCGTCGAGGGTGAGGACGATCTCGCGTGGCACAGGCTCGCGGAGGCGGAACTGTGCGGCGCCGTCCAGGCGCTCGATGAGATAGTCATCCACCATCAGCTCCAGGCGCGAGCCGAGCTGGAGCGGCTCCGCCGCCTGCGCGAGCGCAAGGACAATGAAGACGAACGCCAAAGCCAGATCGAGTCGAGCGGAGATCATCGGGAACCCTCCTTGGTCTTTGGTTCTGGCTTGTCGTCAGCAGGGCTGCTGTCGAGTCCCAAGGCGTACTTCTCGTTCAAGACCATCGCGCGCACCTTCTCGGCCGAGTACTGAAGGCGCTCAACTCTCTTTCCGTCCTTGTCCGTCGTCACGACAGAGGCCCACTTGGGCTCCCGGAGGAATGGTGCGAGAGCATCCTTGACCTTCTGGGAACGGTCCCCGGCAGCGAGGAGAGCGTGGCAGGCGTCGAGGCGTGGCCACGGATGGTACGCCTCTGTAAGGCGCAGCAGAAGGGGGCGGACGCGCCTGGCGAAGATGGCCGGATGGCTGTTGAGGTATGCCCCCACTCCCCGGTTCTCCTCTAGTTGCAGGGCGAGATTGAGCCAGGCGTCGCGCGGCTGGTTCAACCAGTAGTTCTCGAATGACCCGTTGATGATCTGCGAAGGGTCGTTGGTTGGCCAAGCCGTGCCCGCCTCCACCAGCCCCTCCTGCTGCAATGCCCAATACGGTATGAAGGTGGTGGTGCCATGGCGCTCGTAGTTCCGCTTGCGGGCCTCGGCAATCTGCTGCACATCACTCCAGTCCGGGTAGTACAGCGCCTCGGATGGCACACGGAGATTGGCGACCAGTTCGTCAACCAGGCGTTCCTGTTTTATGGCGATCATGGCCTCCCGCATCTCCTTGCGCGTTTGGAGGAGCTTCATCAGGAGCACGGCGGCCGAGCAGAGGAAGGCCCCCGCGAACAGCCATCCCGCCATCGCGCGGAACCTCTTCCTGCGCTCGGTCTTCTGCCTTAGGAAGGGAGACCCTGCCGATGGCGATGATGCCCGCTCCCCATGGATGGTCCTCCCGGCATATTCGAGCGCTGCCAGGATGTCCTCCCTGCTGAGTTGCGGGTATTCCTTGAGCACATCCTCTGGCATCATGCCCTCCGCAAGGCTCCCAACGATGATAGCCACGGGGACCCGGGTGCCTCGGATGCATGGGTCGCCGTGATGGATCTCGGGGTCAATGCTGATACGCGTCTTCCAGAGCTCGCGTGCCATACGCACGTCCTCCTGAGTGTCTTGTGAACCCTATTCTACCCTCCAGGCGCCGGCGGGTCAAGACTTGGCGCCTGTAACGGAAGTGGCCGCGGAAAGTGCGTGAGCCTGTGGGAGTGCGGCGGCTTGACGCCGCTTTCCATGCGCCTTGGGGCAATTCAAAGGCAGTCGCACCGCACCGGGCACCCGGACCCACAATGCACCTCACGGAGCGTCATCTTTCTCGGGGGGCCTCGGGCCGTAGTGGGGGAGGGGCTGGGTGGCTTCGTAGGCGCCGAGGTCGGGGGCGGCGCCGAGGAAGTCGTCGTTGACGTTGGGGAGGCGGACGCCTTTGTCCACGACGGCGCAGCCTGGGCGGGGGCGCAGGTCGGGCGGCTTGCGCTCGGGGACGGGCGGGTCGGGGAACTCGACGCCGTCGAAGACGCTCATGTCCACCTGGATGGCGTGGGTTTCGTGTGGGCCTTTGTGCAGGTCGGCCAGGCTGGCGAAGCGCTGGGCGCCGAACTGGCCCCCGAAGGGCGTCTTGAATGTGCCGAGGGCGTCGTAGTCGAAGGAGCAGTGGGGGCCTGGGGAGACCATCCGCGCGGCGGCGCCCTGTCCGCCGCCGTAGCCGCCCCAGCGCTGGGCGCCGGGCGGGCCGCCGATGCAGAGGTTGTTGCGGAAGTAGGCGAAGTCAAAGGGCTGCCCGGCGAAGCAGGCCATGCCGTCTCCGACCTTGACCACGGTGTTGTGGAGGCAGACGTCGCCCTGGCTGTAGCGGTGGAGCTTGAAGGGGGCGTAGGTGAGGCCGTACATGACGTTGCGGATGAAGTAGGTCGGCCCGCCGAGGCCGGGCTGGGAGCTGAGGCCGACGAAGGAGCTGGTGATGCGGTTGCGGACGATGCGGCAGTTGGCCATGCAGAAGTCCGCCTCGATCCCGTCGTCCGCCCCAACGGAGATGTCGTTGTTGTAGATGTCAATGCAGACCTGTTCGCCCGTGCCGCGGTCCTCCATCGTGGAGATGCAGTCGCGGAAGCCCGTGACGCGGTTGTAGCAGACGACGTTGCCTGGCCCGGTGAGCTGGATGCCTTCGCCCTCGTTCTTGCCGCCCGCGCCCATCGCCTCGTTGGTCCAGGGGGTGGAGCCGGTGACGACGTTGTCGGCGATGTAGCAGTTCTTCGCCCCGGGCGGCCTCGTGGCGCCGATGCCGAAGCTCTTGCCCCTGACGTTCACCGTGCAGCGGCGGACCGCGCACTCCTCGGCGCCGAGGAGGTCAATGCTGCCGTTCACCGTGGCTCCCTCGACAGAGACGCGCTTGCGCTCCCTGAGTGAAATGCGTGTGAAGGTAGCGCCCGGCTCGGCGCGCAGGACGACGCCATCCTTGGGCACCGTGACTTCGCCATAGCTTCCCGGGCCGAGGAGGAGCACATCGCCCGGCTCTGCTGCGGCGAGCGCCGCGGCAAGGGACTCTGGCGTGGCCTTCTTCATTGGCCCACCCTTCGGCACTCGAGGAACGGGGCGGGTTCTCGCTCGCACGGTGCGCTCGGCCTTGCCGCCGTCGGGGTCATCGAGCTTCAGGGCGATCTCGTACTCCGTGTCGGGCTTGAGGTCGAACAGGCTGCCGGAGTGCTTGTTCTTCCAGTCGAAGATGGGATTAGTGCCGCGGCTCTTTCCGGCCGGGACGCGGCGGAGGGGCAGCCCCTCGCGCCACTTCTCCTCCCCGGCGGCTCGGAAGCGGACGGTGACGACGCCGTTGAGATTATCGTCGCCCTCGATCATCCACTCGCTGGCGAGGTGGATGATGGTGGGGTAGGGCGTCGTCACCTCACCTGGCACCGTGGCGTTCTCCGCGACGGCGGCCGCGGCGAGGATGCTGAAGACTGCGGCGACAAACGGCCGGCTCATTGTCCGATCTCCTCATCTCGGAGGGCAGCCCACTGTGAGATCGTAGCGGGTGGATTCACGCGGGTCAAGTGGGAGGAGTGCCCCAACCTCAATCGTCCTCGTCCCTCGTCCTTGTCCTCGTCCTCGATTCTTCCGTTCCCCTGACCAGAAGGGTCGAGTACGAGGACGAGGGACGAGGACGACTAAAGAGGGATGGGGGTTCCGGGAGAATGCAGGAGGCGAACTGACAGCGATTCCGCTTTGGCTGAGGAGGGTTAGCCCGCATTCCTCACGAAATGCGGGAAATCCCAAGAGCCAAACGCCAAGCACCAAACAACCTCCAAGCCCGAAATGCTCAATGACCAAAGCAAGCCCCCAGGGTCGCGGGCAACACCACGTAGTCTCCGCTTGGACCATTGAGGATTGGAGTTTGGGGCTTGTTTGGCGCTTGGTGCTTGTGGTCTGGTGGTTCCCGCATTTCTCACCAGCCGCTGGTGAGAAATGCGGGTTAGCGGTCAGTTGTGGTCCCGCCTTGGGCCAGGGCACAGCCTGAACCTTACATCAAGCCTGCTCGATACTTCCGCCGCCGAAAGCGGAATCGCTGCAGTGGGGGAGGCTTGCTTGACTGGTGGAGGTGGCCGGGGTATCATGCGGCATTCGGCAGTCCGGGCCATCGGTTGCGGCCAATGGCCGCCTTGGAGCAGAGGCAGACGATGAGCAATAAGGCGAAGCTCGTGGCGTCGGCAGCGGCCTTCAGTGCCGCGCAGAAGGTGATTCCCGGCGGGGTGAACAGCCCGGTGCGGGCGTTCGGCGGGGTGGGCGGCACGCCGGTGTTCATGGACAGCGGCAAGGGGTGCCGGCTCACGGACATAGATGGCAACAGCTATGTGGACTACGTGCTGTCGTGGGGTCCGCTGATCCTGGGCCACGCGGCGCCCGAGGTGGTGGCGGCGGTGAAGGCCGCGGCGGAGAAGGGGTCGAGCTTCGGGGCGCCCACCCTGGCCGAGACGCGGCTGGCCGAGCTCATCGCCGAGGCCGTGCCCTCCGTCGAGAAGGTGCGGCTGGTGAACTCGGGCACGGAGGCCACGATGAGCGCCATCCGCCTGGCCAGGGCGTTCACGGGCCGCGACGCCATCGTGAAGTTCGAGGGCTGCTACCACGGCCACGCCGACGGCTTGCTCGCCGCCGCGGGGTCGGGGGCGCTCACGTTCGGCATCCCCACCTCGCCCGGCGTGCCGGCCGACTTCGCACGCCTGACCCTCGTGGTGCCCTACAACGACCTGGACGCCGTGAGGGCGCTGTGCGCGGCGCGGGGACGCGAGACGGCGGCGCTCATCGTGGAGCCGATCGCGGCCAACGTGGGCCTCATCCCGCCCAGGCCCGGCTTCCTCGCGGGCCTGCGGGAAATCACCGCGGAGCACGGCATCCTGCTCATCTTCGACGAGGTGATCACCGGCTTCCGAGCCGCCTGGGGCGGGGCGCAGGCCCTCTATGGCGTGGCGCCCGACCTCACGACCCTGGGCAAGATCATCGGCGGCGGACTCCCCGTGGGCGCCTACGGCGGGCGGGCCGACATCATGGACCAGACGGCCCCCGCGGGCAAGACGTATCAGGCGGGCACCCTCTCCGGCAACCCGATCGCGGTGGCGGCGGGGCTTGCCACCCTCGAACGGCTCCGCGACGGCGCGGTCTACAAGAAGCTCAACGCCCTCTGCGAACGCCTCTGCCAGGGCCTCGCGGACGCCGCGGGCGCGGCAGGCGTAACCACCCACGGGGTCGGCGTCCAGTCAATGTTCTGCACCTTCTTCTGCGAAGGCCCGGTCTGGAGCTACGCCGACGCCAAGCGTGCGGACACCGGGCGCTATGCCGCCTTCTTCCACGGCATGCTCGAACGCGGCTTCTACCTCGCCCCGTCCCAGTTCGAGACCGGCTTCCTCTCCGCCGCGCACGCGCAGAGCGACGTGGACGCGACCGTCGAGGCCGCCGGCGACGTGCTCCGCGCCATTGCAAGAGCCTGATCGCACCCCCACGAATCCGGTGGCAAGATCGCAGTCCCAAAGGGACGGCAGTGGGTAGCCGGCGGCTTCAGCCGCCGGACCGCGACGCGCCCGCGGCCCAGTCCCGAAGGGACGGCAGAGCCCCGCAGCAAGGCGGTCCGGTCCCGCTTTCTGCCGTCCCTTCGGGACTTCTCTGCCTATGGCGCGAGCCCGGCGGCTGAAGCCGCCGGCTACCCACTGTGCTCCCTTCGGGAGCAAGACACCGGAGCGCCCGCGACTTCGGCACCTCATCTGCCCAGCGGCGTCCTGATAGAATCACGAATCGGCGGGGCCGAGGATGGCGATTGGGACGTGGATGAGGGTGGTGCGGTCGGCCGCGAGGCCCCTCTGGATGGTGTCCGATAGCTCATCAGGCGTCTCGGCTCGGATGCCAATAGCGCCGAAGGCTTCGGCAAGCTTCGCGTAGTCCACGGGGGCCATGCGGCTCGCCAGCACGCCCTCCGGGCCGTAGGCCGCGCGCTGGCCGCTGACGACGATGCCCCAGGCGCGGTCGTCGGCGAGGACGATGACGAATGGGGCGGAGTGCTTGATGGAGGTCTCGAGTTCGGCGATGGTGAAGCCGATGGCGCCATCGCCGCTCAGGAGCAGCACGGGGCGGTTGGGATAGGCGAGCTTCGCTCCGATGGCGCCCGGCAGGCCCCAGCCCACGACGGCGCTGGCGCCGCAGGTGAGCCAGCGGCCCGGATAGCAGTCGGCCAACGCCATGTGCGCCCACTGGCCGATGTTCCCGCCGTCAACAAGGAAGAGCAGCTCCCCGCTCAGGAAGGGGCGGATGGCATCGGCTATGTGGCGGCCGGTCATCGGCGGGGCGGGCGGCGCCGGGGCATCGAGCCAGCGGCGGCGGAACGCGGCGTCGCGCTTGCGGGCCTCGGCGAGCCACTTCCCGTGGGGCTTCGCCCCGCGGCGTCTCATGGCGGCCGTGAGCTGGCCCAGCACCGTGCAAGGGTCGCCGAGCAGCTTCACATTCGGCTCGACGCCGCTGCGGAGCTCGGCGGCGTCAACGTCAATGCGGATGATCACCGCTTTCTCGGAGACCTTGGGGGGCAGGCCGAAGCCAATGCGGTAGTCGGTGCGGCAGCCGACGAGGAGGAGGAGATCGGCGTCGGGCAGCAGCCTCGGCTCGCCGCTCGCAGCGCCCACCACGCCGAGCCAGTGGTCCGCCGGCCGCTCCACGCAGCCGCGGTCCCAGATGGGCACGACGACGGGGATGGCGGCGAGGCGGGCGAACTCGTCGAGCTCGTGGCCTGCTTCGGCATAGAAGGCGCCCGTGCCCGCGACGAGGACGGGGCGCTTGGCCTTGGCGATGAGCCGAGCGGCTTCGGCCACGAGGTCGCTGTCCGCCGCAGCGTCCTGCACCACCTCCCCCGGCCCTGGGCGCACGCGCACGGCTTTCCCCTTCGGGATTTCGGCGGAGAGCACGTCAACCGGAATCGAGAGGCCGACTGGGCCTGGCCGTCCGCTCGTGGCGGCGGCGAGGGCCTCGCGGACGTAGTGCGCGAGCTTCGCGGGCTCCAGCACGCGGCGGGCGTACTTGCACAGGGGCCGCGCGAGGGCCACGTGGTCGAACTCCTGGAATTTCCCCAGGTCGTCCTGGGACGCCGGGCTTTCGCCCGTGATGAGGAGCACGGGCGCGCCATCGAACCAGGCGTTGGCGATGCCCGTGAGGGCATTGGAGTGCGCGATGCCGCTCGAGACGGCCACGACCCCCACGCGGCGGGTCAGGCGAGCGTAGGCATCGGCGATATAGGCCGCGGCCTGCTCGTTCCGCGTGTCAATGAGCCTGATATCCGCATCGCGGCAGGCCAGGTAGAGCAGGTTCAGCCCGTTCCCGCTCAGCGTCGCCACGAACTCCACGTTCCGCTCGCGGAGCGTGAGGGCAAGCAGTTCAGCACCGTTCATCTTCGGCTTCTCCTCTTGGGGTGTCCCATGCCTCTTGCACACCACATTATGCCACTGGCGTGCAGCACAGGCAAACTGTGCCTTTGGTTTGACAGCCCGCCACGCGTGCGGTATCCTGCATATGAAGCCAACGCACCCAATTCGTGCGGAGAACCGCCATGATCGAAAAACTCCGAGTCCGCAACTTCCGCTGCCTTCGCGACGTCGAGGTCCCCCTCGGCCCCCTCAACTTCCTCGTCGGCCCCAACAACACCGGCAAGAGCAGCTTCCTCGACGCCATCGAGCTACTCAGCCGGTGCATGAGGGTGAACTCCGTTGGTGAGGCATTTCAGCAGCTTGGGCTTCGCCTTGACAGGGCATTGGCCCAGCCTGGGGAAAGCCGCTCTCTTGAGTACAGCGCCGATGTCAACTGGCCGGCGACTCCAGAGTCAGGTGAGAGAGCACACTATGATCTGGCTATGAGACCCAACCCTGCTGTTCCCGCCGGCAGCAATGAGGCAGTCCTCATAGAGCGGGAGGTTGTTGACTTGGGCTGGGATCGTCTCGCCGCGATTGCGTCCTTCAGGCGCACGGGTGCCAGTCAGCCGCAGAGCACGGTGTCGTACCCCGACGGCAAGACAGAGAACCTTCCTCTCTACAGCTACTTGTCCACCATTCCTCACTCAATGCAGAGGCGAGGTGACGGAAGGCTGGCGCCGCTTGCTGCGGCGCTGCGCAGCACACCGAAGTACAGTCTGGTTCCTCAGCGGGTGGCGCAACCGTGCCAATTGCAGGAGGGCATGGAACTTGCCGCTGACGGCTATGGCCTCGCATCATGCCTCTATGAACTCAGCCAGAGGTGCCCCGCTCGGTTTAGGATGGTAGAGGATGCTCTTCGGCTGTTCGTCCCGAGCGTGGAGATCGTACGATTCCCGCCGGGAGGACCCGGGCAGACAACCATCGTCTTTCACGAGAAGGGGGGCGCAGGGGTCTATGCAAGCCAGGCATCGGACGGCCTTCTCTTGTTCCTGGCACACCTCACGATAGCGTACGCTCACGGCGACGTGGGCGTCGTACTAGTTGAGGAGCCGGAGACGGGCGTGAACCCTCACAGGCTTCGCGCCATTGTGGAGTTGTTGAGGGCCATCAGCCGGGGGGCTCTCGGTTCTCCGCCAGTGCAGGTGATTGCCACCAGCCATTCGCCCTATCTGTTGGATTGGTGCTCGAAGGATGAAATCCTCATCTTCCAGCGGGATGCGGGGGGGGATGCTCAGGTCACTCCGCTGTCTAAGGTGGAGCACATCGAGGAGCAACTGAAGGACTTCACCCCTGGCGAGCTCATCTACACCTTTGGGGAGCAGATATGCGGGTCGCGTTCCTGAGCGAAGGCGCCACCGAGATGGGCTTCGCTCCGGAACTGCGTGCGGAGCAGCCCTGGCGCGAGCAGTTCCTGCTCAGGACTCTCGTCGAGCGCATCCTCGGCGCTGAAGGCCGCATCGAGCCCCTTGACAGGAGTCTCCTCCCTTCCTTGCGTGGCAATCAGGCTCTAACACTTTGCCGCGAAGGTGCGCGGCAGATAAGGCGATGTGCGCTCTTCGGCGCGGAAGCGGCCGTCATGGTGATTGACCGGGACAGGACGGCACCTCGGAAGCGCTGGCGCGAACTGAATCAGCAACGTGAAGCTCTGAGAAGCGACGCGCAGAGGCCCCTTGCACTGCCCGTGGCGATCGGAGTCGCAGTGGAGACAATCGAGGCCTGGCTACTGGCTGATGAAGTCGCGCTGTGCGACGTGCTCGGCATGCCACACCCTAAGGAGCCTATGGGCAGTCCGGAGAAGCTGGATGGAGCGCCGGGCGAGCACACCCATCCCAAGTATGTGCTGAACCAGCGCCTGAGGCGGGACACGACGCTGGGGCGTAGCTTCCTGGACCAGGTGGGTGCGATTGCAGCGAGAATGGACCTCGACGTGGTGGCACGGCAGTGCCCGGAGGGCTTCGGCAGGTTCCGCGACGACGTGACCCGGGAGTTCAGCGGGTTCTTCAGGTAGCTACGGCTTCTCCACCCGGTCGCTGTGAAACGCTTCCTGTGCGCCTGCCGCACGGTAGAAGGAGGAGGTCTTGGAGAAGGCGGCGGGGGTGGGGGCGCGGACGGTGAGGGGGCGGGGGGCGAGGAGGCCGAGGGCGTCGGGGGTGTCGAGGACTCGCATGACGCTGAGGAGGTAGGGGCCGGCGTCGTGGGTGCTGGGCGGGTCGAGGCAGACGATCTCCGAGAGCTTGTCGTCGAAGAGGGCGGCGTAGGCGCCGAGGATGCCGGCCTGCCCCTTGCCGGCGATCTTCCAGGTGGCGCCGGGGCGCTTGGCGGCGGCGAGGAAGGCCAGGATGTCCCACACCCGCCCGCTGTCAATGGTGCGGCCGAGGAGGGCCATGGCGCGGCGGAAGTAGTAGGGCTGCTTGATGGTGGTCTCGGTGGGGCCGACGCCGCGCGGGCTGAGCACGACCGAGGCATCCTCGCCCACAATGCCCGCCGCCCAGTCGGGCAGGGCATCGTCCTTGTCGCCCTCGTTGAGGATGATGAGCCAGCAGACCTTTGAGGCTTGCTTCGCCGGGGCGTAGCGGTAGCCGGTCTCGATAGGCGGCTCGGTGGGGAGGGTGCCTGAGGCGGGCTGATCGCCCAGCTCGACGGGCTTGCCCGCGTATCCCTTTGGCCAGGCGCGGAAGGTGGTCTCGCGGAGCTCTTCGAGCAGCTTGCGGCGCAGGGCGGCCAGCTTGGCCGCCGTGTCGGGCACGGCGACCTCGGCCTTCGGGACGAAGAGCTGGTCAATCTTCGTGTTGACCTCGTCATTCGGCAGGTCGCCGGGAAATGCCCTCAACTCCTTGCTCTCGATGGTGGGATACTTGTCAGGCTCGACAACCGGCGAGGCGTCGCCCTTGAGGAAGCGGTTGATCCAACTGAAGGCGGCGATGCGGAGGGGCGACACGTCCTTGTGCGGGCCGGGGGTGACGAAGGCGTCCACGTGCTCCGGCTTGCCGAGCAGGGCGTAGAACTTGCGCAGCCGCTCGATGGTGCGGAGGTTGCCCGTCATCGGGAAGATGGCGTCGGCGTCGGAGTTTGTGAAGAGGAGCGGCCTGGGCGCGGCGAGGTTGAGCACGCGGGTCCAGGGCCATTGGTAGGTGTTGTAGAGGAACATGCAGTCGCAGTGGCCGTTAACGACCGGCGGCTTCACGTAGTCCTCGAGGTCGCTGATGCCGCTGACGGGGATGGCGACCTTGACGCGGTCGTCGGCTGCGGTGAGCCAGGTGGTGTAGGCGCCGCCGCCGGAGCGGCCAGTGACGGCGATGCGGGCGGCATCCACTTCGGGGCGGGTCTCGAGGTAGTCGAGGGCGCGGATGCAGTTCCAGCATTCGACGCCCGCGGGGGTGTAGCCGCGGCTGTGCCACCACCATCTGTTCTCGCGGTAGGTGCCGTGGTGGATGGCGGCGATCTCGCCGAGCTGGAGGCTGTCGAGGACCAGGCAGACGTAGCCGTGGGTGGCGAACCAGATGCCGTGGGGCTGGTAGGCCGTCTTGTTGCCATCGCGCCCCTTGCCCGCGTGGCCGCAGAGGTAGAGGACGGCGGGCAGCCGCCCCTCCGCCTTCTTCGGGCGATAGAGGTTGGCGGTGACGTAGAGCTGCGGGCGGCTCTGGAAGTGGAGCTTCTCGACCGCGAAGCCCTCGCCCTCCAGCGTGCCCGTCACCGTGGCATTCAGCGGAGTTCGTTCGGGCATTGGCCACAGCCCGAGCATCCAGAGCACCTGGCGGCGACACTCCTCCCGCCGCCGCGCCCAGTCCTGTGCCGACTTCAGGTCGTCGGCATAGGCCCCGTCGAGCCTCAGGGCCTCCTGCCTGATGTAGTCACCGAACAGCTTATCGCCCGGCTTGGGCATCTCGGCAGCTTCGCCCATGGTGGCTCCTAGGATGATGAGCGCCACGCAGGCAATGCGTTCCATCGCCGCGGCTCCCTATGTGGCTGTTGACCTTCAGGGGTCATTATGGCGATATGGCACGCGTAAGGCAAGCGCAAGCCGCCAAAGCAAGCGGGCTGGGGGCTTGTGGCCCCCAGCCCGCGTCTGCCCGGCCCGGCCGCCCCAGACACGGCGGCCATCAGACGAACCTGACGTTGAGCATGTGGACGGAGCAGGAGACGCAGGGGTCGTAGGTGCGGACGAGCATTTCGAGGCAGTGGGTGATCTCGGGCTGCGGCTTGGCGATGATCTTGGGGGCGAGCACGCGGATGTCGTCCTCGATGCTCCCGTGGTTCTCGGTGGTGGGGACGATGCAGTTGGCGTCGGTGATGATCCCCTTGTCGTCGTAGGTGTAGTCGTGGATGAGGGTGCCGCGCGGGGCTTCGCAGATGCCGACGCCGCGGCCGGCCCCGGGCTTGACCTGCGG
>Ga0194110_10001494_pt1 | contig 29943 bp, 30 predicted proteins | sample TA2Kig1200mmetaG_FD_146192 | JGI IMG/M metagenome (GOLD analysis project Ga0194110, IMG submission 146192) | Freshwater microbial communities from Lake Tanganyika, Tanzania - TA2015032 Kigoma Deep Cast 1200m | ecosystem: Environmental > Aquatic > Freshwater > Lake | place: Tanzania: Lake...
AAATAACGGGAATCACTTTGAAAAATTAGAAGAACTTAAAAAAATGGGCGTTATGGTCAAGCGTGCTGAACCATTTATCAAATTAAAAGGTACTTATCAATCAATTCTTAGCTTCTAAATATAACATATGATTTTATTTGCTTATTATTTTTATATAGTCATATAAATATTTTAAATTATTTATTAGGGTTTTTAAATCTTTTATATTGTTAAAAAATGCATTTTACATTTTATCTTACTATAACTTTCCATATAAACTTATTTTTTTTAATAAAGTTATCCGTATTTGATTGAAAAGGATAATAATTATTTAAAATTTTGATAAATGAATTTACACAAAGTTAATTTGTAACATTCTGAGTCACTTTAACACTTTTTAGAATTTTTTAATTTTTCAATTCTAATTAAAAGATTAAAATTGAGGATTATTTTGCATCTTTAGAGCTTTTTTTTAGGTTATAATACATTAAAGGTTAAATAACGTCGGGATTTCGGGGGCTGATTTGGGAAAAATCTGGATACAATCTGGATGAAATATGGGAAAATTAGTATATAGATTGTTCTGTCTATTCATTAAAAATCTAATATACCGGAGGTGAATTCACTTCATGAAAAAAGTGGCTTTATTTGTATTCTAGTTATGTTAGTTAGTATGATACCTGCATTTGCAGCGACCACTGACACACCACTTAAAACACAGGATTGCACTTGTATTGGAACTCAAAAGAAAGATCAAAACAGAACAAAAGATCAAACCGAACTAAGGATCAAAAAAGAACTAAATCACAATTGAAAGATGATTCGTGCAATAAAACTTAATTAGCTTCAAATGAATTATTAGATTCTAATACCCATTTAATTATCCTTATTTAATTATTAACTGCAAACGTATTTATTTCCTTTATAATATTCAACATTGAGGTGTTGTGGAAGTTATGCGTATAAAAAAAGTTTTTTTATATTTATGTAATATTAAGAAGAAGGTGTATAACTAATAATTATAATGTAACATGTTTCTGTAACATTTTTCACTACCTTTCAACATATTAATCGTGATTTTTATGAAGCGGCTTTTATGGTATTTGATTGCTGGAAGCAGAGGAGGGGCTAATCGGGTTAGAATAATTGAAACTCTTTATGAAAGACCTTACAATGTTAATCAACTTTCCCAAGAACTCGATCTGGATTATAAAACCATTAAACATCATATTAAAGTTTTGGAGGAACACAACATTATTGTTATGTCTACCGGGAAGAAAAAATATGGATCTTTGTACTTTTTATCAACTCGTATGGAGGAAGAATATCCCCTATTCCTAGAAATTTTGAATAAAATGAAAAAGAAATAATAATGTATTCTGAAGAGGTGATGAAATGCTAGCAGAAGGAAATATAACAGAAAATGGAGGAATATGGACATTATTGCAGCTCACAAACAACCAAATTATAATTATAGACATTATAATAGGAATTGGTGTCATATTGCTTTTAATAACTCTTTTATACGTATATCTGGGAAGTTATCGGAAGTTTAGATCTAAATTTACCCTTGGACTCATATTATTCGCTTTGTTATTACTTTTACAGAGCGTACTCTTCACATACCTATTATTAACATATAGTTGCTTTAGAACTGAAGGAATGGGTCTTCCGTTCTTCTTTTTAAATTTCATCGAATTTTTTGCCCTTTTTATGTTAATCTGGGTAACTCTGGAATAAAATGGTACAATTCTTGGTGTAATCTGGGCATAATTATTTATACGATCCTCGGATACATTTTATTCAAGCAACAGAAGAGGTGGAAGAATGGACAATCTCAAGAAGATCGTTCTGATAATTGCTCTGGCCGTCATGGTATGTTCTATTCCAGTATTTGCAGGCGAATTAGCAAGCCAAATTCAGAAACAACAGAACAACCGTTACCAAAATTCTGAGGAGATCCAAAACTGCAATCAAACCTGTAACCAAACCTGCAATCAAACCTGTAACCAAACTCAGAACCGTGAACAAACTCAGAACCGTGAACAAACACAAACTCGAAATTCAGGCAGTGATAAGCAAATCCAGAATCATAACAGAGAACAAAACGGACGATAGTTCTTTATAATACGCTGTTGGTTTGACTGAGGATTTCAAACCCAACTAATACTTTCAAGTGTATAACAGTCAGAATAAATTATTCAAGTTACAACAAGGATTTACTCTATTAAACTATATTTTTAGAAATTAAATTGATATATAAGAATATGTCCAAAAAGAAAGGTTTTTTTGACATTTTATTCAAAAATCTCCCATATTGTTAGAAAAAAATGTCTAATTTTTAGCCATTTTTGATATAACCTTCATCTGATAAGTATTAAATAGTTAATTAGTTGAGACTGTAATATAATCATATAAAATTTGGAGAAATTATGATGATAATTGGTATGTCTTTGCCAAAACATCTTTTAAAAGAGTTTGATGAAGTTGTAAAGGAACATAGATATCAATCCCGTTCTAAGGGTATTCAGGATGCTCTTAAAGATTATATTGTACGTTATCAGTGGATGAATGAGATGAACGGTGAAAGAGTTGGAATCCTCACCGTTATCTATGGCCATCATTACACTGATATCACGGAAGACCTAACAAATATCCAGCACGACTACAGAAAATATATAAACGCAGTTATACACGTTCACATAAGCAAAAAATACTGTCTAGATGTTATAATAGTTAAAGGCAATGTCAAATCTATCAGAGAACTAACAGAGAAGATTATGAGACTTAAAGGCGTTGAACAACGATTAACTAGCGCAAGAACAGGGGAAACAACTGAAGTTGAAAGCTAAGAAGAAAAGATAGTTTTTTTAGGTGCTGATTTATTTCCTTTTTTTCAATATAAAGAAGTATTATATTAAAAAATTTATTGAAAACGAACAATATCTGCAAGATACACCATTAAGAACTAAAGATCTCCCATATTTCTGGATATTTATCTTTAACTGCCTGTTCAATGAGCTTTGATGATTCGTTGCTAATACTGAATTCTGGTTTTGTTTTTTTCAAAAATCTTAGTACTGCCGCAGATTTTGGGGACCATAATGAAATTCTAGGATTTTTTTGAACTTCATTCAGTACTTCATTAATTATTCTCTCATTAACATCCTTCAAATCAGCTTTAATATCTTCTGATTCCTCAATTTCTTTAAGTTTATCTGAATCTACAGCATAATCTTTTCCTATTAGGGCATCTAATCCCTTTCCTAGCGCAGCACTTTGTTTTTTTGGCATTTGATCATACGTCCTGTTCCATGCTAATTAACTCTTTTGCCAGATTCTTATATGCAATAGCACCTGAACTTTCTTCATCATATACAACACAGGGTTCTCCATGGCTAGGAGCTTCTGCCAATGTCACATTTCGAGGAATCGTGGTCTTGAAAATGTTATCGCCAAAATATTCCTTAACATTTCTGTAAACCTCTCTTCCAAGACGGGTTCTCTTGTCATATAAAGTCAGGAGGATGCCTTTTATATTCAATGAACTATCCAAACGACTTTTTACAAGAGTCAAGATCTTCATAAGATCCGCCATGCCTTCCAAAGCATAATATTCAGCCTGTATAGGTATTATAACGCTATCAGATGCTACCAGAGCATTTACTGTTAATAAACCGAGTGAAGGTGGCACATCTATGAAGACATAGTCATAATTATATGCTATACCACCCATGCGGTTTTTAAGTATAACTTCACGCCCGATTTCCTTGCTCAGTTCAACTTCTGCACCACTGAGTAATATGTTACTTGGAACAATATCTAGGCCTTCAATATTTGTTCTTATTACAACGTCCTGAATTCTATCTTTTTCAGATAATACTGTGTAAATAGTGTGTTCAAGGCCATTTTTTTCAATTCCAAATCCTGTAGTTGCATTTCCCTGAGGATCTACATCTATTAATAAAACCCTTTTACCTATTAATGCTAAAGCAGTTGCCAGGTTAACTGCGGTAGTTGTTTTACCACAACCCCCTTTTTGGTTTAATATTGCGATTGTCTCACCCATGAATTCATCTCCCATTTAAAGTTCTAAAGTTTAAGTTATAACTTATAATATTTAAAGTTACGCACTACTAAGTTATAAGTTCTAAGATTGAAGTTATAACTAACTAGTAAACATTTTTTTTCAAAAAAATTTAAGTCAAACATGATTTATATTGAAAAATCTAAAAATGAACTCTTTTAGATAATTTCATAGGTAAAGGCAACTGTCTAAAGGGCATTCCATCAGTCTTCTCATTAACTATCCTAGCTAACTCTTCCACATCCATTAAAATCTTTTCCCGATTTTCACGAACATTAACTGTAAGATCACCGCTTTCTAGCTCTTTATCTCCAATTACCACCACGTAAGGTACCCACTCTTTTCCTGCATCTCTTATTTTTTTACCTACAGTCTCGTGCCTCTCATCAACGTCAACTCTTATATTTTCGTCCCTTAAATCCTGTGCAACACCTAAGGCAAAATCAATATGCCTTTCTGCAATAGTTATCAGCCTCACTTGCGTTGGAGATAGCCATAAAGGAAGCATTGGGGGTTTTTCATCAATTTCGATGGCAGTTTTCTCAAGTAAACTACATATAACTCGTTCTATACTTCCTGTTGGGCTACAATGTATTATTATTGGATTTAATTCCTTTTCATTCTGGTTTATATATGTTATTCCAAATCTTTCACCGCTTTCAACATCTATTTGAATTGTAGGATTTTCAATGGGTCTTCCAAGGTAATCAATAGCTGCAAAGTCCAGTTTACATATCCAGTAGTGTTTTCGCTCTGGAAGAATCTCTAAAATTATGGGTTTTCCGATCTTCCGGGCTGCATTGAACATCCATTCTTTATTATCCTTAAAAAAATCTGCTGTAGCTCTCAAAATAACTTCATAATTTATATTAAGGTCGAAACCTGTCTGTGCACACATGGAAATCTGATTGTCAAACTCATCCATCGCACTTCCAAGATCAACGCATACTGTGTGGAGATCAGGCATGGTAAAGCCCCGAAGCCTTTTAAGACCTACTACTTCACCCTTTTTCTCCAGTCTGAAACTGTAGGTTGAAAGCTCGTATATAGAGAGAGGTAAATTTTTCCATGTAAAGAAAGAATCTGCAAGCACTCTGAAAGCACCGAAACAGCATGCATACCTTAACATGAGCTCCTTTTTGTTGGTCATGCGGTACTGTCTTTCCCCAAACTTCTCTGCATGCACTCTTATGGCATCATCAGCCAAGTCATACATTATAGGGGTCTCCACAGGCATGGCACCTCTTTCAGTTACTAGATTATAAACATAATCAGAAAGAAGGTCACGTATGAGCCTCCCTTTGGGATACCAGCGAAGATGACCAACATCAGCTGAAGATTCATAATCAGCAAAACTCTTCTCTCTCATCAGCCTGACGTGAGGTGGTTCTTCCCCAGAAGATTCCATCTTTCCTAATTCATACATAACAAGTTTCTTTAAGTCTTTGCTTTTATAATCAAATTTTTCAGGATTATGTAGTTCACCCTCTACTAAAATATAAAATTCGGATGTTTTCTCTTCTGATGGTGCCTCATGAACTTTTGGTCCAGCAGTTATTGTTCTTGAGAGTTCTGAGAGCGGATGTCCCTTGCAAGAGACCTCAAAGGACTTATACCATCCAAATGGAACCCTCTCCACCTTGATGTTCAAATCATCTATTTGGGCTTCCATATCCTGTAATATCTTCTTTGCAGTATCTGGAGAGCTTAAAGAAGAGCTAAGGTGAGCATAGGGATATATAACAATATTATCTGCTCCAACCTTCTCAAAAATTTCTGTTATGCTGGCTACAGCGTTTTCAACTATCCTGTCTGTATTTTTCTCATCTTCCCTCTCAACTGCAGTGAAAACAACCAGAGAATTTTCGAATTTTCCTTCCCTTTTTTTATCATCTATTTTCTCTGCTATTCTTGTCATAGATTTTGTTTCATATTTTATATAATCAGAGTGAATCAAGAGTATGCGCATTCTATCACCTTACATGCTTAAAAATAAAATTTAACTGCATGTTATTTATACCATTCCTTAATTTATGAATTATCTAAGAGGAATGTTTCTTTGAATTGTTCTTTAAGACATTTGTTTTTAAAATATTTAAAATTATCAATTACTTAATTTCGAAATGATGGAAGAGGTTTAATCCAGAACCTTCTTAACAGTTGCATTTTATTACATCATAGCTTTTAAATTAACAATTTCGACTTTTTTTAAATACTGATTTTTATAATACTGATAAATTTGTTAAAAAAAGGTAGTTGAATGTATATCAGTTACTGTAAATCTTGCGAATTTAAGCTTTTTATGAATCTCTGGGAGTATTTCCAACAATAATATCAGCACCCGGGTGAAGTATTATGTTGGTATGGAACAATCAAACTAAAAATATCGTGGCTAAACCTGATAAGATGATCAGAGCAAATATAATGCCAATGATCTGTCCAAATTTTCTTGTTCCTATAAAAAGAGCGAACAAAAACTTAACGATTGTGTTTGAGATGCTTGCAAGGGTTATTGCAGTTACTGCCGTGGTTGCGGAAATGGTAGTCTTAGCCATGAGAGCCATAGTTATGGTTATAGCGTCCACATCTGCAACTCCCGAGATAATACTTGCAGCATAAACCCCGCTATTTCCAAAGTAGATATCTGCAATTCTGGATATGAATAGAATGGCACAGAATAAAGCTCCAAATATAAGCGCGGGTTTAAGGGTAAATGGATTTTGGAATCCTACACCTGCATCGAATTTTTTAACTTCAGTTCGTTTCCAAACAAAAATGCTCAATAAAATACCCACAACCCCCATAATTAACATGGGGGCCAAGAGAAGGTATATCAAATCTGGATTTATTACTGAAACCACAAATAGAACCCTTAAAAACATCATTGAACTTGCAATAACCGTGGCAAAAACTGCTGCTTTAAGAAGAAAGTTACTTTCTTTAACCTTTGATGCCATAGCCGTTGTAACCGCCGTACTGGACACTAAACCTCCAATAATTCCTGTTAAACCCAGTCCTCTCTGTGCACCTAAAAATTTCATTAGCATATAGCCAGCATAACTTATCGCAGATATGAAAACTATCATTAACCAGATTTGATAGGGATTGAAAACATTTAAAGGTCCAATGACCTGATTTGGAAGCAGTGGAAGTATTACAAAGGCTATTATAAGAAACTTTAATGTATCTAACATCTCTTTCTCACTGATCTTTTTGGCAAATCTGTGTAAGTAAGGTTTAATAGCTAGTAAGGTGGTTATAATAATGGCAAAAATGGGGGCTATTTTAATTCCTTCGTCGGTGTAACAAAGAGCACCTAAAACGAAGGTTAGAATGGCTGCGACTTCAGTTGTAATTCCAATGTCACCATTTTCTCTGGTGCTTACCATATAACTTAAAGCCACAAGGACTATTACACCTGAAAATGCAATAATCATGAAAATGGGATTAACTTGAGATAAATAAGCTGAAATGGTTCCAAAAAGCGCTATAAGTATGAATGTCCTTATACCTGCAAATTCAGGTTGTTTTGGATGTTTTCTTTCCCTTTCAATGCCTATTAATGCTCCTATTCCAAGGGAAATTAAAAACTTCAAAATGAGCATCATTTCCATATATTTTATAGTATAACTTATTGTATTAAATAATTCTGCATAATATCCAAGTAGAAATCTAGCAAAATAGGTGGCTATATGTATACAAACATACAGAAAAAAAGAAAAATTCATATCTATTAAGAATTTTATTAAGAATAAATGCAATAAAAATGAGTATATATTAGTTGAATTGAAAATTATAACTAATTGAACAGATTTAGTAGGATTTAATATGAATTTTTACGTTGTGATGTGGTTATAATGAGAAGTGATTCCATAAAAAAAGGTCTACAAAGGGCTCCTCACAGATCACTTTTGAGGGCATGTGGGGTAACTGATGAAGAGATGGATAATCCATTTATAGGTGTGGCCAATAGTTTTACTGATATAGTCCCGGGCCACATTCATCTTAATAAGTTAGCTGGTGGTGTAAAATTAGGTATAAGCAAAGCAGGTGGTGTTCCATTTGAATTTAATACCATGGCCATCTGTGATGGTATAGCTATGAACCATGAAGGTATGCACTATTCTCTGGCATCCAGGGAAATAATTGCTGATACTGTTGAGAGCATGGCCCAGGCTCACCAGTTCGATGCACTTGTTCTTCTACCAACATGCGACAAAGTTGTACCCGGAATGCTCATGGCAGCAGCCAGACTTGACATACCATCAATAGTGGTTACGGGCGGCCCAATGCTGCCAGGTAGATTCCAGGGTAAATCTGTTGACTTTATAAATGTTTCTGAGGGTGTAGGCGCAGTTTTATCTGGTAAAATGTCCCAGGAAGAACTGGACGAACTGGAGAGATGTGCCTGTCCAGGGGCTGGATCCTGTGCCGGTCTTTTTACAGCCAACACCATGGCCTGCCTAACAGAAGCAATGGGAATGAGTTTAACGGGTTGTGCAACAGCCCATGCTGTTTCTTCAAAGAAAATGCAGATTGCAAAGGCTTCAGGAAGAAAGATAATAGAACTCCTAAATAAAAACATCACCCCATCCAAGATAATGACACAAGAAGCATTTGAAAATGCAATCGCAGTAGATTTAGCACTTGGAGGTTCAACAAATACTACTTTACATATTCCTGCAATAGCAAGCGAACTTGAAGAAAAAGGAGTCAATATAAGCCTGGAAATTTTTGATAAACTGAGCAAGATAATTCCCCATATAACAGCTATAAGTCCATCTGGACATCACACCATGCTTGATCTTGATAGAGCTGGTGGTATACCTGCAGTTTTAAAGGTAATTGAAAATAAAATTAGTTCAGATGTTATAACTTCCACAGGAAAGTCTTTAAAAGAAAATATAAAGGATGCAAAGGTTTTGGATGATAGTGTTATAAGACCCTTAGATGATCCCATACATAAAGAGGGTGGAATAGCCATACTAAAGGGAAATTTAGCACCTAAAGGTTCTGTGGTGAAACAGGGAGCCGTTGATGCTGGGATGATGAAACATGAAGGTCCAGCAAGAGTTTTCAACAGTGAAGAAGAATGTGTTGATGCAATCCTTGAAGGTAAAATACAGGAAGGAGATGTAATTGTTATAAGATATGAAGGACCTAAAGGCGGGCCTGGAATGCGAGAGATGTTGAATCCAACATCTGCCATATCTGGTATGGGCATAAAATCTGTTGCTCTTATAACCGACGGTAGATTTTCTGGAGGTACCCGGGGACCTTGTATCGGCCATATTTCACCAGAAGCCATGGTAGGGGGGCGCATAGCTGCTTTGAAAGATGGGGATATTATAAAAATAGACATATCTAACAGAAAATTGGATGTTTTACTATCTGATAAAGATATCAAAGATCGGCTGGAAAACATAGTAAGCCCTGAAAAAAAGATTAAAGGATGGCTTCTAAGATATCGGAAAATGGTTAGTTCCGCTGATAAGGGAGCTATTTTAAGATAAAGGTGGGATGATGACGAAAAAAAGGAGAAAGAAAAAAGACCGCCAATTTGATAAAAGAAGAGAAGAAGGTAAAAAAAGTTCAACTATCAAAGAATTGTTAAGTTACCTTATAATAATCTTGGTTGGTATAATTGCAGCCCAGCACATGAACGTGGTTGTCTCAGGGAGCATGGAACCCATACTCTATCGTGGCGATATTGTAGTGGTTGAAAAAACAAATCTATTTAGTTTACAGGAAATAAATCCAAATGATATCCAAAACGGTGATATCATTATCTACCAGGCCACGTGGTTTCCCCAACCAGTGATTCACCGTGTGATTTCCACTGGAAAAACCAGTGATGGCAGAACATATTTTATAACAAAAGGAGACAATAATCCCACCCAGGATCCACTAGCAGTTTATCCTCAACAGGTGATTGCCAAGGTAATCACATTAGGGAAAAATCCGGTGGTTATACCCAAAATTGGATATATAACACTCTGGATAAGAGGATTATAGAAGAATTTATAGGTTAATGATCAATTTATAAAAATTTTATATAAAACAAGAAATAACAGTACCTAAATCCATTATTTTTATTTATGCAATTTTTTACCGAAGATATTCAGGTGAAGCCATGTACAGAAACCTTGAAAAAGAAGCAATAAAGTCATTGAAACATGCCATAGAATCTCTTGGATACGGATCAGCGCCAGAAATCAAAATAGAAGAACCGCCAAATCCAGATTTGGGAGATTTAGCATCTGCAGTGTCATTTCAACTTTCGACTAAGCTTAAAAAATCGCCAATGGAGATAACGGAAAAAATAATTGAGGTTATGCAGACACCTGATATCTTCAGGAAGGTTGAGACCAAGGGTCCCTACATCAACTTCTTCATAGATTATGAAAAATTTTCAAAAATGGTTTTAGAATCAATAAATGATGATTATGGAAAGCTTGAGACTAAAAATAAAAAAATAATAGTTGAACACACCTCAGCAAATCCAAATGGCCCATTACACATTGGCCACATTAGAAATGCCATAATAGGCGATTCGTTGGCTCGTATATTAAAAGCTGCAGGTTATGGGGTTGAAACCCAGTATTATGTAAATGATATGGGCAGGCAAATTGCAATGGTTGTCTGGGGGATTTTAAACTTAGGTTATAAAATGGATAAATCACAAAAATCCGACCATGAAATTGGAAAGATATACCTTAAGGTAAACCAGGAATTAAAAATTAATCCACATCATAAAGAAGAGATAGATGATCTTATCAGGATATATGAGGAAGGAGACAACGCAGAAGTAACTGAAATATTTGAATCTGCTGTGCAGGGATGTTTGGATGGTGTAGCATCTACTGCAGAGAGGCTTAACATCAACCACGATTTATTTGTATGGGAAAGTCGTTTTATAAAGGATGGATCTGTTACAGAGATCTTAAGTTCCTTGGACGACTACATACTGGAGAATGAAGTCCTTTATATAAATCTGGAAGAATATGGTGTTGAAAAAGAGCTTGTACTGAGGAGATCAGATGGAACATCCCTTTATTCCACCCGAGACATAGCATATCACCTTGAAAAGTCAAAAAACGCTGATATAATAATAGATGTTCTGGGTTCCGACCATAAACTCGCTATAGAACAATTAAAAATAGTATTAAAGTTATTGAAAGCCACCACTCCTGATGTTATATTTTATGAATTTATAACTTTGCCAGAGGGCTCCATGTCCACGCGGAGAGGTGTATTTATATCTGTAGACGAATTGATAGATGACGCAATAGATAGGGCGCTTGTGGAGATAAATAAACGACGATCAGACCTTGATGAAATTTCTGGAATGGAAATTGCAGAAAAGATTGGTATTGGGGCCATAAGATATTATATAGCAAAATTATCTCCTGAAAAGCACATTGTATTCAAATGGGATGAAGCACTGAGTTTTGAGATGGGTTGCGCTTCTATTCAGTATGCACATGCTCGTGCATGTAGATTACTGGATAAAGCTGGATTTGATATTTCAAAATTTGAATTAAGTGACTTAAACAATTTTAATTTAGATCATCCTTTCGAAATTGATCTTTTAAAGACACTCTCAAAATTTACATCTATAATCGAGGAATCAGCCAAAATAAAAAGGGTGCATCCTATAGCTCAATATGCACAAGAGCTCGCAAATGCATTTAACAAATTTTATAAGTCAGTTCCTGTCGTGGGTTCTGATAAAGAAGGACTTAGACTGCTTTTAGTTGACAGATCAAGAATCGTGATCAGAAACTGTCTGGATCTTTTAGGTATTGAAGCTCCAATTTCAATGTAACCTCAATAAATTTTTTTATTTTTTACTATCGTTAATCAATTTTTATGATTTAATTTAAATTATTAATACGACGAATTATTCAAAATACGTTATAAAAAAATAGGATAAATAAATATAATACAATTATTAATTATAAAAATAGAAAAAAGACAATTAAAACTAAAATTTCAAAAAAACCAAAAATATTGAGTTTTTTTTATCCCAATAATTTGTATAGAACAGCTTTCTGTGCATGCAATCTATTTTCTGCCTGATCCCAAACTATTGAATGCTCTCCATCAATCACACTAGCAGTTATTTCCTGTCCTCTATGAGCTGGAAGACAGTGCATGACAATCACATCGTCTGCTGCCTGGTTTAAAAGATCAATGTTTACCTGGTAATCCTTAAAAGCTTTGATGCGCATTTTACTTTCTTTTTCATCCCCCATACTCACCCACACATCAGTATAGATGATGTCAGAACCTGCAATTCCATCTTCAAGATCATTGGTTATCTTTAAATTTGAACCAGACTTTCGAGCGAACTTTTTTGCCTCTTCGAATATTTCCGTTGGGGGTTCGTAACCTGAAGGGCAAACCACTACCATATCCATACCTACTAAAGATGATGCAAGTAGCAAGGAGTTGCAGACATTGTTTCCGTCACCTACAAATGTAAGATGGACATCGAAACTTTTTTTCCTCTCATAAATTGTAAAAATATCTGCTAGGGCTTGACAGGGATGTTCAATGTCTGTAAGTCCGTTTATAACTGGAACATCGGAATTATGTGCAAATTTAGCCACGTCTTCATGTTTTCGAGCCCTGATCATCACACCATTAACGTATCTACTCATAGCCTTTGCTGTATCTTCTATTATTTCTCCTCGCCCAATTTGTAGATCATCTGTTGAAAGATAAAGTGCTGAACCCCCCAGATGAAACATGGCCACTTCAAAGGAGATCCGGGTCCTAGTGGATGCTTTCTCAAATATCATGGCCAGAGTTTTCCCTTTTAGAAGTTCTCGGTCCATAATATTTTTTTTAAACTTGCCGGTTGAGTCCAACATTTCATCTATGTGATCCTTTGCATCCACAATTGATAAAAAGTGTTTCATTTGATTTTTCATCTCCAAAAACATGTTAAATTGTCTGATTGATTTTAAATTATCTTTTAAAACCTTTATTTAAAGTTTACTATATTCAATTCCGTGCTGAAGATATAATGCTGTAAAATTTATAGAGATGTAAAATTCAAAGCAATGAATTTTTTATAAAAAAAGTATGAAGGTAAGTTGCCTATTTATCACCGAATTCCGCCTTAAAAGCATTCTTTATAGAATCCATTTCTTTTTTTTTCTTTTTTAATTTTTCATGTGCTCCTATGGCTAATTCAGTATGTTTAATCCACTTATTGCGTGCTGCATCATACTCAATTTTGGCTTTGTGAAAAAGATCAATCATTCCCATTCTAATTGCTTCTTTTCTCTCTTTATGTAGCTTAAATGCAACGTATTCTTTTTCAGATAATATTTCGTCCAAATCATGTCGCTTTCTTCTAAGTCCATCTAATTTTTTTGTTGCTTTTTCAATTTGTGATCTGATCTTATCATTTTCTGGATATTTAGCTGTATCATCCTCAATTTTTTTTAATGCAGTTTCTGTTTTACTTAAATTTCCAGTAAGAACTTGTTTATCTCTAACAAATTTGTCAATTTCCAGTTCAATATCCACAATTTTTTTCCCTAACTCTTTTATCTCATCTTTATTTTCAAGTTCGTTTAGGTATGGTTTTAATTTAGACATTTTAACTCCATTAAGAGTTCTTTCAAGTTTTTTAATATGATTTAAAAAAAATCAGATTTTTTTCCAAAAATCTCTATTTTCTGCCCAATTCTTCCATGTGCTTGATTCTTCTCTGTAAGAGTTTTGATGTTCCTATATCCCTACGATGATATACATCGCCCTTTACATATCCTGTGGAATTTTCACAGATGTTTTCTGCCTGTTTTATGCTATTTCCAATGCCTAAAATCCCCAAGGCTCGGGATGAAGATGTATAAATCTTATCTTCTTTCTGGTTGACAGCCGCATAATAAACAAGCGCCCCCTCTTCGTTTATTTTCTTCTCGTTTACATCTAATATCTCACCAGCTGCTGAACTTTCTGGGTATCCTCGAGGTACTATGTACTTACATACCGTGGCTTTATTTTCAAATTCAGCATTTTTAAGAGTTCCATCAACAATTCTCTCACATAAATCCACAAAATTTGATTTAAGAAGTGGAAGTACGTTCATAGCCTCAGGATCTCCAAACCGGGCATTGTATTCAACTACTCGAGGCCCATCATGACATAACATGAACTGACCATATAATATCCCTCTGTAAGGACCCACTTCTTCTTTAAGTGCCTTTATAGTGGCTTCCATAATAGTTACAGCTTTATCATAATCATTTCGATCTAAAAATGGTAATAGGCCATCTTTATCGGAATAAGATCCCATTCCACCGGTTATGGGGCCTGTATCCCCCTCAAAGGCGTGGGGATGATCCTGAACTGCATGCATGGGAACAAGGTTATCACCATCCACAAAGGCTTGGAGTGTAAATTCCTCGCCAACAAGCTTCTCTTCCATGACCACTTTTGCATGTCCACTCATTTTAGTATCTATTATTTGTTTTACATAATCTTTAGCCTCTTTGGAGTCTTTTAAATGTTCTCCCACAATTTTAACTCCCTTTCCACCAGTTAATCCAATTGGCTTTATTACCAACTCTTCACCAAAATCATCAATAAAATCGCTTGCATCATGGAAATTATCAAATACTTTATAAACTATGGATCCTCCAATCTTATAATTTCCAAATAGATCTCTCATGAAAGCTTTGTCAGTTTCTATTCTTGCTGCTTGTTGGGTTGGACCTACACAAGCTATTCCTGACGATTCAAGGACATCTACAATTCCTTTCTCAAGGGGAGATTCAGGGCCAATAAACGCTATATCAATATTATTCTGCAGCGCGAATTTTTTCACTGTTTCAATATCGCTCTCATTTGAAATTTTAAATTTGGATATCCTAGCTATTCCCGGATTTTTATTGCTCATAATAGAATATAATTCAGTCCCATCTCGATTCAATGCCTCACAAATAACATGTTCCCTAGCTCCAGTGCCCACAACCAGAATTTTCATACAAATCCTCCTCTTTGTAAATCTATAGTCTTTGTAAATCTATAAATTGATCCATAATAAATCTTATTTCTAATAATAATCATTGAAGATCGTAACAAAAAAATTTGAATATAATGTTGATTAAAATAATGTTGATTAAAAACAGAAAATAATTGGGTTTTGTAAAAATCAGAAAAGATACTTAAAGGCTAAAACTACATATAAAAAATGCATATTAGATCATGTGAAATTTTTTTAAAGATCATGTGACTTTTCTAAATATTTTAAAAAAAAAATCAGGTGTTTTTATGAAAGGAGGCGAAGCCATAATCAAATCACTTACAGATGAGGGAGTAGATGTTGTATTTGGATATCCTGGAGGCGTTCTGCTTCCTTTATACGATGTAATCTATGATTCTGACCTAAGACATATATTAGTAAGACATGAACAGTGTGCAGCTCATGCAGCAGACGGATATGCCCGGGCATCTGGAAAAGTGGGTGTTTGTATCGCTACTTCAGGACCAGGAGCCACTAACCTTGTTACAGGCATTGCCACTGCTTATATGGATTCATCGTCTATAGTAGCGCTTACCGGGCAGGTTGTAACCCCACTGATTGGTAAAGATGCATTTCAGGAAGTTGATACTCTGGGAATAACAATCCCTATCACCAAACACAACTTCCAGCCAATGACTCCGCAGGAACTACCTTCTGTGATAAAATCTGCATTTTATATAGCAGGAACCGGTAGAAAAGGGCCCGTAGTTGTTGATCTTCCCAAAGATGTTCAGGAACTTGAGATGGAATTTGAGGATGATATAAAAATAGATTTACCTGGATATAAACCTACAACCAAGGGACATCCACTGCAAATAAAAAGAGCAGCTGAATTAATTGTAAACTCTTCAAAACCAGTGATACTTGCAGGCGGGGGGATAATTGCATCAAATTCCTTTTCAGAGCTTTTCAGGCTTTCAGAAACTATCGTTGCGCCCGTGACCACAACACTACTAGGTAAGGGATCTTTCCCTGAAGATCATCCATTATCACTTGGAATGCTTGGAATGCATGGTAGAAAAACAGCAAACTTGATTGTAGATGATTGTGATTGTCTCATCGCTGTAGGCTGCAGATTTTCAGATAGAACTACTGGAAATGTCGCAGAATTTGCTAGGAAGGCTAAAATAATTCACATCGACATAGATCCAGCTGAGATCGGTAAAAACGTGGATGTAGACGTCCCCATAGTTGGAGATGCCAAGATAATCCTAGAAAACCTAGTTGAAGAAATCAAAAGGATTAAACGTGGTGAAAGAACAAAAGAATGGTTAAATTACGTCAAGAATTTTAAAAAGAGCTGGATACCACGAATGTCATTTGACGATGTGCCATTAAAACCTCAGCAGGTTATAAAAGAGATTTGGGAAACACTCAGCGAAGATACGATCGTAACAACAGATGTAGGCCAAAATCAGATGTGGATGGCTCATTATTACACATCGAAACGTCCAAGGAAATTTATATCATCAGGTGGACTTGGTACTATGGGATTTGGATTTCCTGCAGCTATGGGAGCTAAAGTAGCCAAGCCGGAGGAGGATGTTGTTGCAGTCTGCGGAGACGGAGGATTCTTAATGGTAAGTCAGGACCTAGCAACAGTTAGAGAGTATGATATTCCTGTTGTTATATGTATTCTGGATAACCGCTATCTAGGAATGGTGGCTCAGTGGCAGAGGCTTTTCTATGATGAGAGACTATCACATACACATCTTGGAGATGTTCCAGACTTTGTAAAGCTGGCTGAATCCTACAAGGTTAACGCAGAAAGGGTTGAAAAACCTGGACAACTTCGTGAAACTTTGTCAGATGCTTTAAAATCTGGAGAACCAACTTTAATCGATATCATCATAGATGCTGAGGAAATTCTTCCTATGGTACCTCCAGGACGCGGACTAACTGAAATGGTTGGAGAATACAAGGTAGAAAACGAAAATATGGGCGAAGATAGAACATATAATAAGCAATCTCAAGGGAAGGTTGGTGATTAGATGGAAGATCAAAGAACCCATATTATAAGTGCACTGGTACTTCACAAACCAGGTGTTCTACAACGCATTGCAGGACTTTTTACAAGAAGGGGATTTAACATAGATAGCATCACTGTAGGGACATCTGAACATGCAGACATCGCCAGAATTACCATAATCGCCAAAGGGGATGAAAGGGTTCTGGAACAGATAACAAAACAGTTGAACAAGCTAATCGACGTTATAAAAGTAAGGGATCTGGATCCAGAGAGCACTGTGAAGCGTGAACTTTGCCTGATTAAAGTTCATGCCCCTTCAGAACAGGTTAGATCAGAAGTAGTTCAATATGCAAGCATTTTCAGAGGAAGAATAATCGATGTCAGTCCAGAAACATTAACCATAGAAATTACAGGAGCCTCTGATAAAATAGATGCACTTATAGATATGGTTAGAAGTTTTGGAATAAAGGAAATAGCAAGAACAGGGCCTACAGCAATTTCTAGAGGTACAAAAACTATTTAATCTGTATGATCCACTAAAAGTTTCAAAAATAATTTTCTTTATTTTTTTATCTATCCATTTTTCCTTCTTTAAAACTTTTTAATCGATTATAAAAGGTTCCAATAACTGTTCGACAAGCTTATAAGTTAAGTTTATAAGTCATTTTCCATTAATTATTCACACAGAAATCAATCTTTTATTATTGTATATCTGGAAAAAAATAAATTATTTTAATTTCCAAGAAAAGGAGGCGACCAAATGAAAATATATTATGAAAAAGATGTAAATTTAGATGCTCTACGCGATAAAACAGTCGCAGTTATCGGTTATGGAAGTCAGGGGTTGGCACAGTCAAGAAACATGGCAGACAGCGGACTGAACGTTGTTTTGGGGTTAAGAGAAGGTGGAAATTCTTGGAACATGGCTAAAAATGATGGTATGGAAGTATTAACTGTTGAAGATGCTGCAGAAAAGGCAGATATAATACATATGTTGATTCCTGATGAAATCCAGGCTAAAGTCTACAATGACCAGATCAAAAACCACTTAGAAGAAGGTAACACCATATCATTCTCTCATGGTTACAACATACACTTTGGCTACATAAAACCTCCAAAAAACGTTAACATTACCATGATCGCTCCTAAAGGACCGGGTGCCATGGTAAGAAAAACCTATCTAGAAGGATTTGGAATACCGGGTTTAGTAGCAGTAGAACAGGACTTTAGCGGAAATGCGTTTGAGATAGCGCTTGCCATGGGAAAAGGCTGCGGCCTTACCCGGGCCGGAATACTGGAGACAACATTTAAAGAAGAAACTGAAACCGATCTTTTCGGAGAACAGGCTGTACTATGTGGTGGAGTAACTGAACTCATAAAAAATGGTTTCGAAACTCTGGTAGAAGCAGGATACCAGCCAGAACTTGCATACTTTGAGACCTGTCATGAATTGAAACTCATAATCGATCTAATCTATGAGAAGGGATTCGCTGGTATGTGGAGTAATGTGAGTAACACAGCAGAATTCGGAGGACTTACAAAAAGGGAAAGGATAATAACCCCTGAAACCAAAATGGAAATGAAAAAAATTCTGAATGAGATTCAAAGAGGTAAATTTGCCAAGGAATGGGCCCTGGAAAATCAGGCTGGAAGTCCCATGCTTAACCGGTTAAGGATCCTTGAAGGAGAACTTCAAATCGAAGAAGTGGGTACAAAACTACGAAAACTCTGCGGACTTCAAAAATAATTCAAACTAAATAAAATGGTGAGATCTTTGGTGTTTGTTGGGATGGATCATGGAACTACAGGAGTTTCATTTACCATCCTAAATGATGAAACTGTTCATTTTAAAATTGGAAGGGAAGATCTATCTACAGGAAGAGTTTCAGCTCTCCAGGAGCTATCTAACCAGGTAGATCTTAATTCCATAAAACTTATGGCCATAACATATGCTATGGGAGATTCACTTACAACCATAACCCCTATAGAAAAAGTCAAAGATCGGGGAATAATATCTATTGGCGGTGCTGGTAAGGTAACCGGTGGTGGAACGGCCGTATATGATGAAATAAAGGATTCTGGAATTCCCACTGTAGTGATACCCGGGCTTCACAAAAATACTCCATGCCTAGATGAAAGATTCCGGGCTGCCTATTCCCATCATGCCAGTGCTGAGAAGGTAAGTATTTCATACAATGCCTTTCTAGAGACTGGTTTTAATAACATGATAATCTCTGATATAAGTTCAAATACTGTAAGCATATTAATTGAAGATGGAAAGATAAGAGGAGCTATAGATGCTTGTATTGGGGCAATGGGAATTATTCACGGGCCGCTGGATCTGGAGATGATTAGAGATATAGATGATGGTATAAAAACCGCCAATGAATGTTTTTCCATGGCAGGGGCCGTGAAAATAGCTGATGTGGAGACAAAAGTAGCCCAAGCGAAAGATGAAATCATTGAAAAGTTCATATCTGGAGATCCGAAGGCTGAAATGGCGTTTGATACCATGATAATGACGATACTGATGGAGATATGGGGATTGGCTGGTATCTCTAACAATAATCTGGATGGAATTGTGCTTACAGGATCTATTGGTTCAATGGAAGAACCAGTCGACTTTTTTGGATCAATTAAAGACCATTTTGAAGGTATTGCTAATGTTGTAAGGCTTCCAGAGACTTCAGGTTCTCTAGGAAGTGCACAGATAGCTAGAGCTGTTTTTGAGGGTGAAAAGGACATATTAGGGATAAACGTAGTTGATTAGTCCATATTATCAAAATAAAATTAAAAAGTGATTTAAACCCTAAAAAGAATTTTAAGTATTCTAAGCTCCACCATACCCTGGGCCATCGCATGTGCAGATATCTCGGTGTCAACTGCTCCTTGGTAACCATTTAATCTGGCAATTCTTTGTTCTACAGATTTTAATTCTGATACACTCGGATTTTCATTTTCTGTTTCATTTTTAAGAACTTCGAGGTAATCTGCCCGGTAGAATAATTCGCTAGATTCTATTCTCACCCAGGGGTGCCTTCCTAGATGCATATCTTGTCAACCTTTCCAGTTGTGTCAAATCCAACATATCTAACTATTGATCCTTTGATGATTTTTCTTCCCCTTGCATCCAGTATTTTCATTGAATCTTCCATTTAATTACTCTGTTTCATATAAAAATAATTTTAAAATTAATATCAGATTTTTCTATTTTAATATCAAATTTTTACAAATTAATCTTTTGAAATTTAAACCAGCCACCCAGCCATTTCATCCAAATTTGAAGTGGAATCTAAGGATATTGGTGTTATGGTGGCACATTTCTCTTTTCTGAGGACATAAACATCAGTTCCTTCCACATCACTTTCAACAGAGTCTCCATCTATCCAGTAATAGGGTCTTCCCCTCGGATCCAACCTTTTTTGTATGTGAATTTTATACATTCTTTTGCCTAATCTGGTCAATTTGATCTTGTCTGTGGATGGATGTGAGGGGATGTTAAGATTTAGGAAATCCACACCTTCTGGAAGACCTTTATCTAAGATTTTTTGAGCCACCTTTCTTGTTATCTTCTGAGCGTGGGAGAAATCCACATCAACGTGTCCATCATGGAATTTGATATCACCTCGGGTAACCTGCAGTGAGACAGACATGGCCGGCACTTCATGTACTGCGGCTTCCATAGCCGCGCCTATGGTTCCTGAAGTGGTAAGCTCAGACATTCCAAGGTTTTCCCCTATATTTATGCCGGATATTAAAAGATCGGGTTTTTGATCTGCTATTTCAAATATTCCAATAATCACCGCGTCGGTGGGGGTACCTGAGACAGAATATGCTTCACTTCCATCCATCAAATTGGTTGAAGTAATTCTTATGGGTTCGAATAATGTCAATGCGTGCCCTATTCCGCTCTGCTGCATAGCGGGTGCTACCACATCTATTTCAGCCAGATCTTCAACCGCCCTCTTAGCAGCGATGATTCCTGATGAGTTTACACCATCATCATTTGTTATGAGAATTCTCATGTTGGCATGTTTATACATCACCGTTGAAAAAGTTTGCGTGTTATGAGAAAGTAATCTCTGAATCTGTGAATCATAATTTTTCAGATAAATAATGATAAATAATAATATAATGAAAGAGAGTAGAAAGAAGAGATATCTAAAATCAATTTCTGATATTTTAGAATGGTCTGTACATGATCAATTTAAAAAATCGTAAAAAACACAGTATTATTATTTGTTTCTCAAATTATTAGCTATATTAGCTATATTTTAGAATTTTTGTTTATAATGTATGATGCAAAATATCTGGGTGCTGAAGGCTTCGGGATTCTATCATTTGCACTGGCAATTTCGGAATATTCGGTGTTCTAATTGATTTGGGTTTGAGTAAATTAACAGTAAGAGAAGTGGCCAGAGCGATGGTGTAATATCATATAATTAAAAACCGGTTCCTGTTCATGAGAAAACATGCTGATAAATTGCAGATTTTATTTTTTCTCGTAAATTTTTTCTTCGTGGATTTTTAGTTTAGGATTTGTGTTGCTGTTTATCTAAAAGATATGAAATTACTGAAATGCTTTTTAAATGGCGTTAGATAGGGTATAAGCATATTAAATGATAAAAATAGATAATTTATGGTAAGTTCGTGGTAACTTCAGATTAACCAGCTACTCAATTAACCAATGATCTAATCAATAATCTAGTTAGTAACGTTTAAGCATTATCGACATCACTCCCACTTTAGCCTTTTTCTTAGATTGTGATGCACTGGTACCCATTCCCATTGAGGATCCTAAAAACTCCTTATTGGCCCTGTTGGTTATTTCTTTGAATATGGTTTTATATGCGGTGCAGTGCGGGTCAACACCCCTAATTCTCCCTTTGTTGGGTGTAATAGCATTGTATGGACATCCTCCTCGACAAAATTTGATATAATTACACTTACCACATTCCCTATCAACATATTTCTTGTATTCTTGAAGCAGCTTCCAGGGAGCTGTCTTTGAGAGGTCATCCATGGTAGGTTTATCCCTAACCTTGCCCATAACATATTCCCTCATTCCTACAAAGCGATAGCAAGTATATATGTTTCCATCAGGCCCTACAGTAAAAGTATTGTCCATACAATCTACATAGGTGCATACAGTGCCTCTTCGCATGAATACGCTCTTGCATAGGCTGTCAATATTCATGATTTGGATGTCTTCCATATTTTCCAGATATTTATCCAAAAGATAAATCAACAATTTTCCATAGTCATCAGGAGGAAGAGCCCATTTTTCAGGGTTTTCATCGCGTAGTGACGGTAAAGCCGGGTGTAATTTAAGGGTTAAACCCTCCTCAAGGAAAAAATTGAAAATATCCTCCTTAAATTTTATTGAATAAGAAGTGAAGGTGCAGATAAAGCTTACTTTGAGATTATGAAATTTTGCAATTTCATAACCCCTCATGGTCTTATCATAATATCCTTTTCCTCTCTGAAAATCATTCAGTTCCTTGGGACCATCTATACTGGAACCTATGGGAATATTATATTCAGCAAAGAGCTGGGCTAGTTCTGGTGTAAGATTCCATAGATTGGTTTGAAGAGCAAAGGCTGGTTTAAGATGACCTAAACCCTCAGCTAGTAAGGGCAGGGCTTCCTTGAAAAAATCGTAGCCAGCTAGTAGGGGTTCCCCCCCGTGAAAGGTAAGGGTAACAGGTCCCTCTCTAAAATCTCCCAGCCAATCAACCACTTCTTTAATGGTTTCAATACTCATTACAGGAGATCCTTCCTCAGAGCTCCAACAATAACTGCAATTAGAAGGGCAACCCAGAGTAGGGACTAACATGACATGAAACGCCATAATAAACACTTCTTTTAAATTATAAAAAGTTTTACTGTAATATTAATAAATTAATTTTTGTATTTATAGGTTGCTAAAAATAGTAGTAAAAGAAGAATATTGGGTTGTAATTGGTTAGAGAGAAAATTAACATTGAATTCACAACATTTTTAAGTGAAAAAGCATTTAATTATATTATAGAATATCTTAAATTAGAAATAGATGATCTTAAACACATGATGCATTGTTTTAAGGCAAAAAACCATTAGTAAAACTATTACAAACTGGAACCTAAAATTTTAACAATTAATATAATGAAGGTGTTGATGTTTCCTAATGAAATGGATAAATACGAATATCAAATTGACAGACTTCATGAACGATTCAAAAAAACTGAAAATATTAAAATATAGAGCCTGAAAATATCTAAAAAATGATAATTATAAATATATAGTTATAATATTAAATAATTATAATAGCTAGTAAGGATTAGCATTCACCTTATCCTGCGCAGAAGGTGAGCAAATTGGAAAAAAACAGACTGGTCGAATTCGTGGCGAAGATTATGGAAGAGTCTGGATTCAAGGTTTATAAAAATTTCAAGACATCCAGGCATCTTATAGACATATATGGGGTTTTAAGCACAGTTTTAGGTGATGTTGGTGTCGTGGTCGCATGTAAAAACTATGATGAGCGATGGAACGTTGGTCTGGATGTCTTAAAAGAAATGGAGATGGTTGCAAAAACTCTGAAGGCATCCAAAGTGGTAATTGTTACTACCTCTGGATTCACTGATAAGGCAATTAATTATGCTAGCAGAAGGAACATGAAGCTCATAGACAGAGATGGGCTTATGAGTTTAGCCAAAAAATTTTCAAAGAAAGATTATGAAATAGATGAAACAGAAGAAATGATGGATGAGGCATATACCCCAAAATCGAGTTCTAAAAGTGATATAACCTACCATTTTACAGGTGGAAAAAGAAGTTTAAGGAAGCGAGATAGAATTTTGGGTTCTTGGGCACCAAATGTAGTAAATATCTTAAAAAGCACCCCCGGCCTAATATTGATTGTACTGATATTATCCTGGACCATTACCTACATTATAGGAAGTATGGCAACTACCACTCCTGCTGTTTTAAGGATTTTATTGATTTTATTTTCAGCTCTCCTATCTTATGGACTAGTTCTCATGATAGATAGAGATTTCGCAGTAACACTTATAAAAGGAAGCACCATATTCTTCGTATCTCTCTTGGTATATATTATATTGATAATATTCTAAAAAATTCTTAAAAAAATGTGCTAATTTGGATAAATGGGCCCGACGAGATTCGAACTCGTGATCACCTCGTTGTAAGCGAGGTATCATACCCCTAGACCACGGGCCCTCTTTTGTGTTATAGTTTGGTTTTGTATATATACTTTTCCAAAAACCCAAGATATTATATAAAAACCTGCTGAAGAATCAAAATCAAAAAAAATTTCGAATTTTTTCTTATAACATGAATTTACTATATATGTGTTTACTAAATATTTCGGCATTTTGTATTGATAAAGATTTCGGCTTATAATTAATTTTTAAGAACCGTTTATTCATTATATTCAATATAAAATAAAACAGTGCATCATAAGCTGAAAATATGTTTTTTTATTTTTTTTATTCAAAACTATGAGTCCTATATACTCCAATAAATTATGGAATGATATCTTTAAAACCAGGTTCATATAAATCATAATCTAACAATATTTCAATGGAAAGAGGGATATCCCATGGAATGGAATGAATCAGGAAAAATATGGTTTAATGGAAAATTCGTTGATTGGAAAGATGCAAATATACATGTTCTATCTCACGTAATTCATTATGGCTCCAGCGTATTTGAAGGAATCCGCTGTTACAATACAAAAAAAGGATCTGCTATTTTCCGCCTTAAAGAACATGTGGAAAGACTTTATAATTCAGCCAAGATCTATAGGATGGAAATACCCTACAGCCAGGAAGAATTCTGCGAAGCCATAATAGACACCATCAAAACAAATAAGTTGAAAGAATGTTACATACGACCAATAATATTTCGAGGATATAAAGAATTAGGTGTTTATCCCCTTAACTGTCCCATTGAGTCTGTTATAGCAGTCTGGAGCTGGGGAAAATATTTAGGTGAAGAAGCCGTTGAAAATGGAGTTGATGTGGGAGTCTCTACCTGGCGACGTATGGCGCCAAACACCATGCCTGTAATGGCAAAAGCCGGGTCTAACTACATGAATTCTCAACTGGCCAAGATGGAATCCATCTTAAATGGCTATGATGAAGGTATATTACTTGATTACTCTGGTATGGTTAGTGAAGGTAGTGGAGAAAACATTTTTGTTGTTAAAGATGAAATTTTGCATACCCCTCCATTGGGATTATCATTGCTTCCAGGAATAACCCGTGAAACCATAATCAAACTGGCTAAAGATATGGGATTGAAGGTTAAAGAACATTCATTCCCCAGGGAGATGTTATATATTGCTGATGAGATTTTCCTCACTGGTACTGCTGCTGAGGTTACTCCCGTTAGATCAGTTGATAAAATAAAAATCGGTGCTGGTAGGAGAGGTAAAATCACAGAACGTCTGCAGAAAAAATTTTTCAGCATAATTGAAGGAACTGATGAAAATAGATATGGTTGGTTGACCTTCGTTGACTAACACCCATACGTATAACTTAAAAGTTATAACTTATAACAAATGATTTGATATAATGAGTGTAATCGAAGCATTGATCCTTGGAATAGTTCAGGGATTAACAGAATTTCTCCCTATAAGCAGCTCAGCACACCTGGTTCTTGTACCAGAGATATTGGGTGTTAAATCAAGTGTTGCCTTTGATGTTTTCCTCCATCTGGGGACGCTTATTGCAGTTTTAGGGTATTTTAGAAGCGACATAATAGAAATGATAAAGGCATTCTTATCCAGCCTTACCCAGCTTAGATCCAAAGAAACTTTTTTAGCAGGTATAAGAGAAGACCCCTTCAAAAGATTAGCATGGCTTATAATCATAGGATCCATCCCCACAGCTTTGATGGGATATCTATTCAAAGACTTCTTTGAGAATTTATTTAGCTCTGTACAATATGTTGCTGTTTTATTGATAATAACTGGATTTTTACTCTTGATTGGTGAGAAATGGGGTAAAGGACATAAAGATGTTGGCGAAATAACATTTAAAAATGCCCTGGCAGTTGGTATTGCTCAGGGATTTGCCATAGCCCCCGGAATTTCAAGATCCGGCGCTACCATAGTAACTGGTCTGTTATCTGGGATTGAACGGGAATTATCAGCAAGATTTGCATTTTTACTGGCCATACCAGCCATTTTAGGCGCAGTTTTTGTGAAGATCAATGATATGTTTGCAGAAGGTTTTCACAACTATGATATTGTGGTTTTTGCGGTGGGCACAGTAGCCGCAATAATTTCCGGCTATTTTGCCATTAAATGGATGTTAAAAATCCTAAGAGAGAAAAGTCTGATGATATTTGCCTACTACTGCTGGATCGTGGGGATTTTGGTGTTAATTATCACCTTAATGTATAAATAAAATCGATTTTTTTATCCTTTTATTTATTTTTTTAAAGGTTAAAATATTAGATAATAAAGAACTTTTTTAATTTATAGTCTAGATAAGAGTAACATCGAAAAAGAAATTACAAAGGTTTAAAATAAATATCAAAACTCTTAAGTTTCCAATTTCCTTTTTAAAAAATTAAATTCTCTTGAAGGCTACCAATATGTTTCTCCTTCAATGAACTTTTCAACACCTTTTTCTTTGAGTATTCGTAAATTACAGATATGGGCGTCTTCATGGATCGCCTTTAAAAATTTGAGTTTTTTGCAGGTTTCAAATTTTTCACATTCCCAGCATCCTTCAATATCATTGTCCTGGCAGCAGCCTCTTACCTCACAGACAGGTGAGCCTCCACCGCCTCTGCAGGTTTTATCACAACGCAGGTTTTCTAAAACACCCAACAATTCATTAAACTTATCATAGTATTTAAATGGTTTAAAAAAAGGCAGCTCAGCGAAAAAATCTGCATTTTTCTTGAAATTACACCCATTCAGTTCATTTTTCAAGTCTGCTGCAAAATCAGGAATCATCTGCCGGTAAAACGAAACAGTCCCCACAGTAAAGACCACAGTAGGCGACTAATCCTTTATCTATAACTTTTTCATCCATTGTATTCCTCCTATAAATAAATTAATTTTTATTATAATAAGAAGACTTTGAATCATTTAGTTTGGATCATGTATTTGATAATAATCAATAAATCATTCCATTAAATGATAAATCAGAGGATTTATTAATTTTAAAGCCTTTATCCTTCTATTTCATTTATTATGGCCTGATGCATCCGTTTTATAAATTCTATTCGCTCTTCATATTTTAGGACATCCAAATAACCCTGAGCAATCAGATTGAAGGCAAATGGTGATGGGATTCTTGTGTTGATCTGTTCTATGTCCATTTTACCTTCTTCAATCAATTCAAGAACTTTTTTAGCATTTTTAACATCCATGAAATCTTCGATTACCTCTCTTCTGGCTTCTTTGAGTATTGAAAAGTTATCGTCCAGTCCTTTAACGAAATTAAGCAGTATTTTGCTTGTTATGTGCTGTCTCGAGACGCTTTTCTCTTTTCCCTTGTATCTTCTAAGTATCATGAGAGATCGTCCGGCACAGTGCCTGAATCTCCCTGCAAGGGTTTCAGTTTTATCAATGGCTTTTGTCAGGGTTTCGGCAATGTTTTCAGAAGTCAAATTTTTAAATGCATCCAGTCCCCCAATTTTACCATCTGAACTTAAATAGAACCCGTTGTCTGATATGGATATCATCACATCTTTCCTAGATTTTTCAGCAATCATATAAGCTACGGCTCTTGATAAAGCGTCATTTACCCTGCGCCCGAACAGGGAATGGAAAATAACGAACTTTCGATTCCCATAGCCTGTGTAATATTCAATAAGGAGTTTCCTTTGGCTGGGTATCTGTGCATACAGATGCTGCTCCCTAAAATAATTGTAAATGGAGTTTGCGGCGTTAAAATCAATATAAAGATATTCATGAAGAAAATCTATTATTTCTTCCCTGCTCCTGCCATATTCAAATTTTCCCTCCATGAGCGCCCTGAACCTCTGTATTTCAATTGCTAGATCAAAGGAGAGGGGTAACTGTTCTGAGAACCATGAAGGAATGGTTGGGGGGCTTGAAGATGGAGTTACATTTATTGTCATACCCCGGGCATAATTAAATCTATAGATACACCCACCCAGGACAAAAGTATCACCCTTACGCAGTTTTTCCATAAAATCTTCTTCTATGCGCCCAACTACCTGACCAGCGCATTTTACTCTCACAGCAGTTCTATCAGGAATGGTGCCTATATTGGTGGCATAGAGCATTCTAGCTAATTTCCCTCTTTTTCCAAACATATTAGTATCATAATCAACCCAAATTTTTGCATATACATATCTATCTTCTAGGCTGGTATATTCACCTGCCAGATAACTTAGAACGCTTAAAAAATCGTTCTCGGTTAGATTTCTGTAACAGTAGCTTCTCTTTATGAGGTAATAAGCTGTATCGATATCCCACCTGTCTTCAATGGCCATTCCATATATATGCTGTGAGAGCACGTCTAAGCAGTTTTCAGGGATATGTATTTCGTCTATTTTACCTTCTATAGCATTTTTTAGGATAAGAGAACACTCAACTAAATCGTCCCTATCCACAACTATGATCCTTCCCTTCGATTTTTCATGTAAACGATGTCCACTTCGTCCTATACGCTGTAGGGCTTTTGATACTGATTTTGGAGAGCTTACAAGTATTACAAGATCAATATAACCAATATCTATTCCCAGCTCCAGGGATGTGGATGAAACCACCACCTTTAACTCCCCTTTTTTCAAGTTATTTTCGGTTTCAAGGCGTAATTCCTTGGAAAGGGATGAATGGTGGGCCATGATATTTTCATCGTTGTATTTATCCTTAAAACGCTTTTTTAGATTAAAAACTACACTCTCTGTACCGCTTCTGGTATTGGTAAATATCAAAGTTGTTTTATGTACACTTATGAGTTTATCCAGCAAATTATATGTAGCAGTATTCATCTCTTCAGGATCAGCTCCTAAAATGTCCTCAACAGGGCAGAGAACCTTCATATCCAGCTTTTTTAGGTAATTGACATCCACTATTTTGCAATCTCTAACCTCACCATTCTCATAACCCACTAAAAATTCGGCAACCTTCTGGAGGGGATGTACAGTTGCACTTAACCCAATTCTTGTAAATCGTCCAGCCAGATTCTGTAATCTTTCCAGAGACAGGCTTAAATGAACCCCTCTTTTATTATCTGCCAGTGAATGGATTTCATCAACAATAAAATATCTTACATCCTTAAATTTCTCTCTAAATTTCGGTGCACATAAAATAATCCCTAATGACTCAGGAGTGGTGATCAGTATGTGGGGGGGTTTTCGAAGCATAATTGATCTCTGATACTGGGTGGTATCCCCGGTTCTAACAGCCACACGAATTCCAAATTCCCTCTCAGCCATTTCTTCAAGTTCAGATAACGGTTCTCTTAAATTCTTTTCAATATCATTGTCTAGGGCTTTAAGCGGGGATACATAAACACAGTAAACCTTATCTTCAAGCTTATCATGGTCTTTCAGTGTTATTAGCTCGCTGATTATGGATAGGAATGCTGTTAGGGTTTTTCCAGAGCCTGTTGGTGATGAAATCAGTACATTTTTTCTCTGGTGTATGTCCATTATAGCATATTTCTGTGATTTGGAAAATCCCTTAAATTTGTCCCTAAACCACTTTCTAACCAGTGGATGTAAGATTTCGTATATTTCCTCGTCTCTGTAAAGTTTCTCCTGTTTTTCTATCATGTCTATCATTTATTTGTCTTTAAAATGTATTTTTCTTTTTATTTTATCATTTTATGTTATTTCATTCACGTTTTTTGTTTTTTATATGAAATT
>Ga0194110_10001496_pt1 | contig 29930 bp, 33 predicted proteins | sample TA2Kig1200mmetaG_FD_146192 | JGI IMG/M metagenome (GOLD analysis project Ga0194110, IMG submission 146192) | Freshwater microbial communities from Lake Tanganyika, Tanzania - TA2015032 Kigoma Deep Cast 1200m | ecosystem: Environmental > Aquatic > Freshwater > Lake | place: Tanzania: Lake...
GCGCCTTCGACGCCGGCCGCCTCTCCTTCGACGCCGACGCCGCCGAGGTCCACGCCTTCGCCGGCAGCGTGGTGGTGAACGAGGACGACAGGTTCAACAGGCGCCGCCACCACGACTGGCTCTTCGGCGTCTTCTCCACCATCAAGGCCCTTGGCCCCCACAAGCTGGACCTCTACGCCCTCGCCCTGCGGAACCACAACAAGCTCTCCCAAGTGACCGGCGAGGACAGGGTGAAGGGGCACCACGACTGTGACACCTTCGGTGCGCGCCTATACGGCAAGCTCACGGAGCGCTGGACCTACGACGTGGAGGCGGCGGTCCAGCGCGGCCGCTACTCGAACGACAGGATACGCGCCTGGGCCTTCCACGCCGATACCGCCTACACCCTCCCCCTTCCCTGGCAGCCAACCATTCAGCCGCTGTTCAACTATGCCAGCGGCGACAATGACCCCGGCGACGGGGTGCGAGGCACCTTCGATCCCCTCTTCACCTCCACCCACAACGTCTATGGCGGGATAATGGACCTCGTGACGTGGATGAACATCCGGGTGGCCGGCGTGCGGGTGCGCGCCAAGCCGGCCAAGAAGCTCACCGTGGCGGTCGAGTTCCACCGCTACTGGCTGGCCGAGGACGCGGACGCCTGGTATGCGACGGGCAAGAGGGTTCGGCGGCGCGACGCGGCGGGCAACTCGGGCGATGACATCGGCTACGAGGTCGGCTTCTGGGCCAGATACGCCTTCAGCCAGCGCTTCGAGGTCGAGGGCGGCCTCGCCCACTTCCACGCCGGCGGCTTCCCCGACCGCACCGGCGCCAGCGACGGAATGGACTTCTGCTACTTCCAGACGGTGCTGAAGTGCTGGTAGATGTCGTTTTTCTCCTTGCTTTGCGGGGCCAGGTCAGTATAATAGAATATCTTTTGGGGGGAGTCTACCTCTGGCGAACCATGAGAGGCAGGAAAGCCCATGAAGAAAGGCATCCATCCCGATTACGTCGAGTGCACAGTGACCTGCGGCTGCGGGAACCGCTTCACGACCCGCTCGACGAAGCCGGCGATCAACGTGGAGGTCTGCTCGAACTGCCATCCGTTCTACACGGGGAAGCAGAAGTTCGTGGACACGGCGGGCCGGGTGGAACGCTTCCAGCGCCGCTATGGATGGAAGACGCAGGAGGCGGCTCCCGCGGAGGCGGCGCCCGCGGAGCCTGCCAAGGATGCGGCTCCGGCGCAATGACGCGAACTGGCGAGGGGATGGTTGGATGAATGGATGGTTGGATGGTTCTCAGAGAAGACCGGGCTTTCTCATTCATCCATTCATCCACCCATCCAATCATCCCCTCGGCAACATAGCGCGGAGACGGTGTTAGGATGCTCAGCGAAACGCTGGTGAAGAAGCTCGACGGGATGAGCAGCCGCTATGCGGAGCTGGAGCGGCTTCTGGCCTCGGCAGAGGTGGCCTCCAACCCCGGGCGCGCCCGCGTGCTCAGCAAGGAGCTCGGTTCGCTTGCGCGGACCGTGCGCCAGTACGATGCCCTCCGCACGCTCCAGACGCGGTACGCTGAGACTAAGGCCCTCCTCGACGGCGATGGGGACGACCCTGAGTTCCGCCAGCTCGCCCAGGAGGAGTTGCGGGGACTCGACGAGCAGATCACGAAGACTGAAGAGGCGATCAAGGACAGCTTCGTGACGACCGACAAGGACACTGCCCGCGACGTGATCGTGGAGATTCGCGCGGGCACGGGCGGCGAGGAGGCCGCGCTCTTCGTGGCAGACCTCTTCCGCATGTACCAGAAGTACGCCGAGAAGAAGGGCTGGAAGACCGAGCTGATGCACACCCACGCCACCGACCTCGGCGGGCTGAAGGAGGTCTTCTTCTCGGTGGAAGGCCAGGACGTCTACAAGCACCTCCGCCACGAGAGCGGCGTCCACCGCGTCCAGCGCGTGCCCGTCACCGAGGCCAGCGGCCGCCGCCACACCTCCACCGTCACCGTCGCCGTCCTCCCCGCCGCCGAGGAGGAGGAGGTCGAGATCAAGCCCGAGGACCTTGAGTGGGACACCTTCCGGGCGTCCGGGCCGGGGGGCCAGAACGTCAACAAGGTTAGCTCAGCGGTGCGGCTGACGCACAAGCCGACCGGCACCGTGGTGCACATGCAGGACGACCGTTCCCAACACAAGAACCGTGCGAAGGCGCTCAGGGTGCTCCGCTCGATCCTCTACGAGCGCAAGCGCGCCGAGGAGGCCAAGGCGCGCGGCGACCTGCGCCGCGCCCAGGTGGGCACGGGCGACCGCAGCGAGCGCATCCGCACCTACAACTTCCCCGAAAACCGCCTCAGCGACCACCGCATCGGCCTCACCCTCTACAAGCTGGACGCCATCATGCTGGGCGACCTCGACGACGTGGTGGGCGCGCTCAACGAACACGAGAGGCAGCAGAGGCTGGGGGAACTGTGATCTGTCTTGAATCGTCCTCGTCCTCCTCCTCGTCCTCGTAATCGCTTCTTGGCGGTCGTGGACGAAAGGGATCGAGGACGAGGGACGAGGACGAAGGACGAGGACGATTGAAGACAGAGGGCGAGACCTGGACGATTCAGGCTCTGCTGCGATGGACGACGCGGTTCTTTGAAAGCAAGGGCATCGAGGGAGCGAGGCTGGACGGCGAGCTGCTGCTCGCCCGTGCGCTGGGCTGGAAGCGGATTGATCTCTACGCCCGCTTCGACCACGTGCCGAGCGGCGGCGCGCTCGACCGCTTCCGCGAGATGGTGCGCGCTCGCGCTCTGCGGCGAGTGCCGGCCAGGTATCTGATGGGCGAGACCGAGTTCTTCTCGCTCCCCTTCGCCGTCTCGCCCGCGGTGCTGATACCGCGGCCGGAGACTGAGCTGCTCGTCGAGCGGGCGCTGGAGGTGCTGCCGAAGGGCCAGGAGGCGGCGCTGGCCGCCGACCTCGGCACGGGCAGCGGGGCCATCGCCGTGGCCGTGGCCGTCCACCGCCCGGCGGCGAGGCTGGTGGCGACCGATGCTTCGGCGGAAGCGCTGGCAGTCGCCAGGGCCAACGCCGAGCGCCACGGCGTGGCGGAGCGGATCGAGTTCCGGCAGGGCGACTGGTTCGCCGCCCTGGCGCCCGGCACGCGCTTCGATGCCGTCCTGAGCAACCCGCCCTACGTGGCGACGGCTGACCTGGAGCGTGCGATGCCCGAGGTGCGGGACCACGAGCCGCGCGCGGCCCTCGACGGCGGTCCGGACGGCCTGAGCGTCGTGCGGCTCCTCATCGCGGGCGGTGCCGCGTGGCTCAAGCCGGGCGGCTGGCTGGTCCTGGAGACCGGGGCTGGCCAGGCCGAGGCCGTGTTGCGATTGGCTAGAGAGGCCAACGCTTACGGGACGACGCAGGTGAGGCCCGACTACCAGGGCATCCCCCGCATCGTCTCGGTGCAGGCCAAGAGCGTCTGAGAGAATGAGCCTGATGCCCTTATTCACTCGAAGACGGGCAGTTTGTAGTGCGGCCTTCAGGCCGTCTTTGCCGGCGACGGGCTAAAGCCCGCACTACGAACCTGCTCATTGTCTTAGACGCTCTTGAGCTGTAAATCGTGGAACGAGCGGGAGCCGCTTCCCCGTCACCCCGTGTTCCCAGCGGCCAGCCCGGGCGAGCCGTGCCCACAGGCAAGATGCCTGTGCCACCTTGTAAGAATGGTGGTGGCACAGGCTTCCAGCCTGTGTGGTGCGCGCGGGCGCGGCGGGCGCCTCAGGATTCCGCGAGAGAGGACGGATTGCGGTGGACAGGTTGATCGTCCAAGGCGGAGCCAGGCTCACGGGCACCGTGCAGGTGAAGGGTGCCAAGAACTCTGTGCTCCCGATCATGGCCGCCACGCTCCTGGCCGACGGTCCGTCGGAGATTCTGGGCGCGCCCGACGTGCGCGACGTGGGCACGCTGCTCAAGGTGCTCGATGCCCTGGGCGTGCGCGGCGGGCTGGACGGCGGCGGCACGATTCGCCTGGAGGTGGTGGACACGGCTCCGACGCTGGCGCACTACGACCTGGTGCGGCAGATGCGGGCCTCGATCTGCGTGCTCGGGCCGCTCCTGGCCCGGCGGCACAGGGCCAGGGTGTCGCTGCCCGGCGGCTGCGTGATCGGCGTGCGGCCCATTGACCTGCACCGCAAGGGGCTGAAGGCCCTCGGCGCCCCCACGGCCATCGAGGACGGCTACGTGGTGGGCGAGGCCGAGCGGCTGCACGGGGCAAGCGTCTTCCTCGGCGGGCCGTTCGGCTCCACCGTGCTGGGCACGGCCAACACGATGATGGCCGCAACTCTGGCCGAGGGTGTGACGACCATCGAGGGCGCCGCGTGCGAGCCCGAGGTGGCCGACCTGGCCGCGTTCCTCAACAAGATGGGCGCGCGGGTGGAGGGCGCCGGCTCCCCGCTCGTCCGCGTTCGGGGCGTCGAGCGGCTCCACGGCGCGACCCACCGCGTGATCCCCGACCGCATCGAGGCGGCGACCTTCATGGTCGCCGCCGCCATGACGCGCGGCGACGTGACGGTCGAGGGGGTGTGCACGGAGCACCTCGGCGCGGTGATTGACATCCTCCGGTGCGCCGGCGCCGAAGTCATCACCTACGACGGCGCCTGCCGCGTCGTCGGACCCGAGAAGCTCGAGCCCGTGGACGTCACGACGCTGCCCTATCCCGGCGTACCCACCGACGTGCAGGCGCAACTGATGGCCATGCTCTGCCTGGCCAACGGCATCAGCGTGGTGACTGAGAAGATATACCCGGACCGCTTCATGCACGTGGCCGAGCTCCAGCGGATGGGTGCCGACCTGCGGAAGGAAGGCCCCTCGGTCATCGTGAATGGCGGGCGCAGGCTATCAGGCGCCACGGTCATGGCCTCGGACCTGCGGGCCGGCGCATGCCTGGTCCTCGCCGGCCTCGTGGCCAAGGGCGAGACCAGGGTCCGCCGCATCTACCACCTCGACCGCGGCTACGAGCGGATCGAGGAGCGCCTGAAAGCCCTCGGGGCGGACATCACCCGCGACGACGACGGCGAAGAGGCGCAGGACAAGCCCAGGGACAGTGAGGGGTAGGCGGTGTTTGAGGCACTCTCGGAACGCCTGAAGTCGGCCTTGCGCTTCTTCACCTCGCAGGGCCAGCTCAACGAGAAGAACATCGCCGAGGGACTCCGCGAGGTCCGCACCGCGCTCCTCGAGGCCGACGTCAACTACAAGGTCGCGCGCGACTTCATCGAGCGGGTCCAGCAGCGCGCCGTCGGCCAGGACGTCATCCGCTCCGTCACCCCCGGCCAGCAGGTCGTCAAGATCGTCTACGACGAGCTCATTCAACTGATGGGTCCGGTGGACCCCTCGGTCCCGACGAACGCCGAGCGGCCGACCGTGGTGATGCTCTGCGGCCTCCAGGGCCACGGCAAGACCACGACGGCGGGCAAGCTGGGCATCTACCTGCGCAAGAAGGGGCGCAAGCCGCTCCTCGTCGCCGCCGACCTCCAGCGCCCGGCCGCAGTTGACCAGCTCGAACAGGTGGGCGCCGCCGCAGGAATCCCCGTTTTCACGGACCGCCAGGCCTCCCCGCCCCGCGTGTGCAAGAAGAGCCTGCGCTATGCCGAGGAGAACGGCCTGAACGCGGTCATCCTCGACACCGCGGGCCGCCTCCACATAGACCACGCAATGATGGCCGAGGTCCGCGAGATCGCGGAGCGCATCGAGCCCGACCAGATTCTGCTGGTGTGCAACGCGCAGACGGGCCAGGACGCCGTGAACTCGGCCGCCGAGTTCAACCGCCAGCTCGAGCTAAGCGGCGTGATCCTGACGATGCTGGACGGCGACGCCCGCGGGGGCGCCGCCCTCAGCATCAAGGCCGTCACAGGCAAGACCATCAAGTTCATCGGCGTCGGCGAGAAGCTCGAAGCGCTCGAAGAGTTCCACCCCGAGCGCATGGCCGACCGCATCCTGGGGATGGGCGACGTCCGAACCCTCGTCGAGAGAGCGCAGGAGACCGTAGACAAGGAGCAGGCCCTCGACTTCCAGAAGAAGCTCCGCGAGGCATCCTTCACCCTCGAAGACTTCGTCCGCCAACTCGAACAGGTCCGCAAGATGGGCCCCATCAAACAGCTCCTCAAGATGCTCCCCTTCGGCGACAAGCTCGGCCCGATGGACGAGGTGGACGACAAGGATTTCGACCAGATCCAGGCGATCATCTACTCGATGACGCCGCAGGAGCGGGCGCACCCCGACGTCATAGACCACAGCCGGCGCCGCCGCATCGCCGCCGGCTCGGGGACCCAGCCCCACGACGTCAACAGCCTGCTCAAACAGTTCAGGCAGATGCAGAAGATGATGAAGCAACTGCGCCGGAGGGGCAAGGCCCTCTTCGGCTTTGGCGGCTGACGCCGTCTTTGTGGATGTATGGATGAATGGATGAATGAGGGCAGAGGGAAAGGGAAAGTGAAAGGGGAAGACCTACGTGGCTCCCTTTCACTCTCACTCTCACTTTCCCCGTCTTCACCCATCCACTCATCCACTCATCCACTCATCCATTCATCCTCCATTGATCCGCGCGAAGCGCGCGGGTCACAACCAGAGGCTCTAAGGAGGCAACGCGCTGTGGTGAGACTTCGCCTGAAGCGACTCGGACGCAAGAACCGGCCCTACTATCGGCTCGCGGCCTTCGACGGGCACGCGCCGCGCGACGGCCGCACGCTCGACGAGGACCTGGGCATCTACGACCCGCTCGAGCCCGACAACTCCAAGAAGGTCACGCTCAACCGCGAGCGGATCGTGGCCTGGCTCGACAAGGGCGCGCAGCCCACGCGGGCCGTCGCCGGCATCCTCAAGAAGAACGGCATCTACGCCAGGCATTGAAGCCGCGAGAGACCAGGAGGAAACAGACTGGCACACGGACTGACACGGACAGGCACGGACAACTCCGTTGGCTTTTTCCGTGTGAGTCCGTGTGCGTCCGTGTGAACCTGCGACAATGGCGTGACCATGCGGATCGACGTACTGACACTATTCCCAGGGATGTTCCACGGGTTCCTCGATGAGAGCATCCTGCGCCTCGCGCGCGGCAGGGGCATCGTGGAGGTCCACCTGTGGGATATCCGAGACTACACCGAGGACAAGCACCACAAGGTGGACGACCGTCCCTACGGCGGCGGCCCCGGCATGGTGATGATGCCCGGCCCGGTCTTCGCCGCCGCCGAGGCGGCCGACGCCGCGGCCACGCCGCCGGCCCGCAAGGTACTCCTCACCCCGCAGGGCCGCACCTTCGCTCAGCCCATCGCCCGCGAGCTGGCGGCCGAGCCGCGCCTCATGCTCGTCTGCGGCCGCTACGAGGGCTTCGACGAGCGCGTCCACATCGGGCTCGGAGCCGACGAACTCTCCATCGGCGACTACATCCTGGCCGGTGGCGAGACCGCCGCCATGGTCGTCGTCGAGGCCGTTGTCCGCCTCCTCCCTGGCGCTATCGGCGACCCCGAGTCGGCCCTTCAAGAGTCCTTCGAGGGCGGCCGGCTCGACTTCCCGCAATACACGCGGCCGCCGGTCTTTCGCGGGATGCCCGTCCCCGAAATCCTCCTCTCAGGCCACCACGAGCTCGTCAGCAAGTGGCGCGCCGAGCGCGCACGCGAGCGAACCCTCGCCCGGCGGCCAGACCTCACACAGAAAGGACGCGAGCGATGAACAGGACGATCCTGGAGCTGGAACACAAGCAGGTGCGCGAGGATATCGGCGACTTCCAGGTGGGCGACACCGTGAACGTCTTCGTCAAGGTCGTCGAGGGCGACAAGGAGCGCACCCAGGCATTCAACGGCACCGTCATCGCCCGACGGGGCGCCGGCACCCGCGAGATGTTCACCGTCCGCCGAATCGTCCAGGGCGAGGGGGTCGAGCGCACCTTCCCGCTCCAGTCCCCCAAGCTCCTCAAGGTCGAAGTCGTCAAGCGGCCGGGACGCGTTCGGCGGGCCAAGCTCTACTACCTGCGCAAGCGGGTGGGCAAACAGACCAGGCTCCGCGAGAAGCAGGCGGCGAGGGCCGAATGAAACCCAAAGTTGACGCCCGCGCGGCTGAGGACGCCGCAGCCGACTACCTCCGCCGCCTGGGCTACCGCATCGCCCAGCGCAACTTCGCCACGCGCATCGGCGAGATTGACATCGTGGCCATCGAGGACGCGATGGTCGTCTTCGTCGAGGTCAAGAGCCGGGCGAGCGACGCCTACGGCCCGCCCGAGGTGGCGGTGGACCGCCGCAAGCGCGCCAAGCTCCGCCGCGTCGCGCAGCTCTTCCTCGACCGCCACCGCCTCACCGACATGCCCTGCCGCTTCGACGTCCTGGCCCTCACCCCCTCAGGCGCCCCCGACGGCTGGCACTTCGACCTCTTCCGCGACGCGTTCTGACAGGAACCGCTCAGATTTTTGCGTTGCGCGGCTTGACAGACCGCCGGGCTTCGCTATAATTGCCCAAGTCGGCTGCCCGCTAGGGCAGAGCCCCGCACACAACTCCTTTGGGGGACACGCAATGCGCAGGAGGCTGTCGGCCCTCGTGATGGTTGGCGTGTTGTTCACTCCCGGCCTTGCCGCTCTTGCCGCGGAGGCCGCCACGCCCCAGCCCGCCCCAGAGGAGGCCCCGCCGCCCCCGAAGCGCGACGCGTTCCGCCGCTACCTCGTCGCGCGCGGCAACGACTTCCTCGACATCTTCAACCTCAAGCTGGCGCTCAGCGACGACATGTCGTTCCTCATCAACGCCCGCGCCACGCGAGCCGCCCAGATCGGCTTCGGCCGCTTCTCCGGCACAAAGGTCGGCTTCGAGGGCACCAGCGCCGGCATCTACGGCGAAGGCCGCACCGAGGTCGGCCTCTCGGTCTTCTATTGGGCCTGGATCGGCCGCAAGACCTCGCCCGCAGGCATCAACGAGGACGCGCAGAAGACCAACCGCTTCTTCGGGCGTGTGGACGACATCAAGGCGGCGCCGACCTACCGCGAGTTCTACGACGCCAACCGCCCCTGGCACACCTTCGGCCTCTCCTTCGCGCTCCCCTTCATGCCAGGCATCGAGGCCGAGTTCAACCCTGCCGAGGCCGTGGACTTCTTCCTCAGCCTCCTTAACGCCCGCGGCGTCCGAGTCCCGCCCCCCTTCCAGAAGGTGGACACCATCCCGAAGGGCGAGCGGGTGCCCATGCCCGGCTGCATCCGCTGGCACGGGCAGGAGGACTTCGAGCAGTACGATTGATGCGTGCCCCGGCGCACGCGGCGAGAACGGAAGCGGGCGAGCACGCGAGTGCTCGCCCGCTCTGCTTCTCCCCCGACCGCCCGCTGAGCGGGCTATCCTGCCAGAATAATCGCTCCTTCCGGGCACGCAGGGATGCAGATGCCGTCGCTGTCGCAGCGCGCCGGGTCAATCCAGGCCACCTTGCCCTTCATCATGATGGCCCCCGCGCGGCAGACATCGAGGCACTCGCGGCACCCCGTGCAGGCCTCGGGGACCACGAGCGGCACTGGGCCGCCCTTGGTGGGCTCGGGGCCTTCCGGCCCGCCCTCGGAGGCGGGCACGTAGCGGTTGTCGTCAATGAAGTCGCACGCCCCCTTGCACGCTGGGCAGCGCTCGGGCGGCGCGTCGCTCTCGAGCCTGTAGCCGCAGCTCCCGCATCGCCAGCGATTGGTCATCGGACCCGCTCCCCCATCTGTTCCTGCCCGAGGGCTGCGTGGGCCTCCGCGAGGAGGTCGCCAGCCGTCTTCGCCGCACCGTGGCACGAGAGCGCAAACCGCAATCCCATCGGCACCGGCCGGTCAGCGGCGGTGAACTCGAAGCCCTGAAGCTGGCTGACGAGGCACCTGGCGAGCGCGTCCGCGCCCTCGGGCGTGGCGTTCGCCACCACCCCGAAGCGGCCGGAGCCCAGCGGCCCAACCACGTCGCTCCTCCGCACCACGCACCGCGCGAGGAGCATGGCCGCGCGGGTGAGCGCGTCGAGCGACTCCCTGCTCTCACTGGGTGTATCGAGGTCGAAGACCAGAAGCGCCAGAGGCAGGCGGTGGCGCGCCGCGCGCGACACCTCTTCCCGAAGGCGCTCCGGGAGGAACTCAGGGTCAACGGGCCGGGCTTCTGTAGACTCTTCACGCATGACGAAGCTCACAACCGCACGGACCGTAGCGACGAGGCATAGGGACGGCGTTGGAGGCGGGGGGCGGGCCGCAACGCCGCGAGGCCGCGCGCCGAACCATCGGCTGCCTCTAACTCAATTATACCCACCATCCCGGAATCCGTCAACTGCGGCGCCTGCCGAGAGCCTGGCCCCCAGCCTTGGGGTTCCCAATCGTCGTCGTCGTCGCCCTCGTCGTCGAACGCACAGCACAGGGAAGGCCAACGGATTCGACGACGACGAGGACGACGACGAGCACGAGACGTAGGGACCTGGGAAGTCCATGACCCTCACCCTCGCAGGCTGGCCGGCATGCCGATGTCCACGACGGCCAGGCGCCCGACGCAGGCGGCCCCTGGGCCGCGGAAGCCCGCCTTCGGGCAGGCCATCGTCGCCGTAACGTCGGCCCGGAGCGCCAGGCCGAGCGGCTGGCCGGTATCGGCATCCAGGCCCGAGGGCACATCCACGGCGAGGGTGGGCAGCCGGGCCTCATCCAGCGCGCGCAGCAGGGCCGCCTGCGGCTCGCGCGGCGGCTGCGAGAGCCCGACCCCGAAAATCGCGTCAACGATCAGGGCGCCTGGGACGAGTTCGCCCCGAAGCCCCGCCACGTCCTCCAGCCGTAGGACGTCGCGTATCGGGAGCTCCATCCGTTCGCAGATGGTGAGGTTGACCCCCGCCTCGCGCTGGCGGTCGGCCCTTGCGCGGTCGAAGCAGCAGAAGATTCGGACCTCCAGCCCAGCGTTGGCGAGGTGTCTGGCGATGACGAAGCCGTCGCCGCCATTGTTCCCCGCCCCGCAGAAGACGAGCGCCGGCCCGGTCAGCCCGCGCTCGCGATAGAGCCGCAGTGCCTCCTCTGCCGCGCCCCGGCCCGCGTTCTCCATCAGCACCAGGGCGGGTATTCCATAGTGCTCGATCGCCTTCCGGTCGATCTCGCGCATCTCCTCACGCGTCACCCACCGCATAGCTCCGCCCTTGTCCTGATGCGTGACCCGTGACGCGTGACCCGTGACTCGGAAAAGGGGCCTCCGTGTTCTCACGCGTCACGGGTCACGCGTCATGCGCAACCCCTCACTCCAACCCAAGCTCCTCTTTCGTGAAGATGGGCGTGAAGCGGTAGCCGCGGCCCTCGAACTTCTCGCGCGCGCCCTGGAGGCGGTCCACGATGCCGATGACGCGCACGACCTTGGCCCCCGCCTTCTCCACCTCGGCGATGGCGTCGAGCACCGAGCCCCCGGTCGTCAACACGTCCTCCACGATGGCCACCTGTGCGCCGCTGGGCAGATGTCCCTCGATCATCTTCTGGAGGCCGTGCTCCTTGGTGGCCTTGCGGACGATGAAGCCTGGGAGCGGATGGTGGCGCACGTAGCTCGCGTAGCAGGCCGCGCCCACGATGGGGTCGGCCCCGAGCGTCGGGCCGCCGATCGCGTCCACCTTCTCCCCGGCCAGCATGTCGAGGATGATCTCGCCGATGAGGAAGGCCCCTTCGGGGTGGGTGGTCACCATCCGGCAGTCAATGTAGTAGTTGCTCGTTCCGCCCTTGGAGAGGCGCACCTCGCCGTAGCGCACGCCCTCGCGGCGAATCAGCTCCAGCAGCCGCTTGCGATACTCGGGGTTAACAGGCATGACTCTTCGCCTCCAACGGATGTCGCTTCAGGCGGTCTTCCCCGCATTGGCGAGGATGGATGAATGGATGGGTGGATGGGTGAAGACGGGGAGAGTGAGAGTGAGAGTGAAAGGGAAAGGGAAAGGGAAAGGGAAAGGGGACCTCATCGGTCTTCATCCTTCCCTTTCCCTCTCACTTTCCCTTTCCCTCTGCCTCCATTCATCCACCCATCCAATCATCCCCCTTCAACACGGCGCAAGCCTGTCTCAGTACGGGAACGTCTCATCCATCTTCGCGTCCGAGAGCTCCTTGAGGAAGCGAGCGACCCGCTCGACGACGAGCCCGACGTAGCGGCGGCCCTTCTCGGCAGTGGCGGCGCGCGGGTCGCCCACGCCGGCGCTCCTGGTGAGGAGGTGCCAGGGGCGGGTTATCTGCGCCCAGCCGCGGTTCACGGCCTCGAAACGGCTTGGGCGAGTCGCGCCGTCGTCGGCGTCCGCCAGGTGAATCAGCTCGCCGAAGAGCGCCAGGCCCACGCTCGTCTCCATCTCGTCCGCGTGGTCGCCCGGGCGCTCGAAGATTTCCCGCACTTTGTCGCCCCCCACCGTCCACCAGTCCACGGCTGCCAGGAAGACCTTCGTCTTGCCATACAGCTCGCGCAGGAGCGGCTTGAAGGAGTTGCCGCCGTGGCTGTTGAAGACCACCAGCTTCAGGATGCCGTGGTGTTCGAGCGAGCGGACGATCTCCGTGACCATCGCGTCGAGGGCGTGCTGGCCCACGTGGATGGCGAGCGGGAACTCCAGGTGATTCGAGTTGACGCCGTAGGGAATCGTGGGCAGCAGCACAACCCTGGCGCCCATCTTGAGGGCCGCCTCGCAGCAGAGGTCGGCGATCTTCTCGCCGTGGAAGGCGTCGGAGCCGTAGGGGATGTGCAGGTTGTGCGGCTCGGTGGCCCCCACGGGCAGCACGGCCACCTCGAAGCGCCGCTCCCGCACCGCCTTCAGCGTCAGCTCGTCGAGTCGCCATTCCCGCACGGTCCTGCTCCTTCCCTCTCCGCCGCACTATAGCCATCTCGCCCGCCCCTGTCAAGAAGGGTTTAGAGCTGCGTCTGGCCCCAAACTTTGGGGCTTGCCCTCAAGTGGCCGCTCGGGCTCGTCGTCGTCCTCGTCGTCGTCGAGTCCGACGGGCCTCTCCATCATCAGGGGACTCGACGACGAGGACGACGACGACGACGATTCGGAACCCCAAGACAGGGGGCGAGACTCGTTTAGCGCTTGACAAACGCCTTTCATCCTGTAAACTATATGATGGGTTGGGGGAGAGCGCGCGCCTCGGCCTCTCGGCGGCCCCGGTGGGCGCGTCGGTGTGTCCTCTTTTGCGAGGGAACACAGGTGAAGAAGCGAACGGTCGGCGTGGCGGCAGTGGCGCTGGGCGCCCTGTTCCTGGGGGCGAGCATGATCATGGCGGCGGGCGTGCCGGATGTCGGTCCTTGCGGCAAGCCGCCGCCGCCCAAGCCGGCTCAGCGCGCAGGCGCCGAAGGCTTCCCACCGCTGCCCCTGCCCGCCACGCCCCAGCGCCGCACCGAGAAGAAGAAGCCGCCCACCCCGCCCGTCGTCGTCGTCAAAATCGTCACAGGCACCCCCCTCGACTGGGCGACCGACCAGAACGACATCAACAACCTCCTCGCCTGGATGCAGACCAAGCTCAAGATCACGTTCAGTTGCGAAGAGAAGAAGCTCTCGGAGGTCCCGCTGGACTCCGAACGCCTGCCCCTCCTCTACCGCACGGGCCACAACGCCTTCACGTTCAGCGAGAGCGAGCGCCAGGCCCTCCGCGACTACATCATCAGGGGCGGCTTCATCGTCTTCGACGCCTGCTGCGGGCGCAAGGAGTTCAGCGACTCTGTCCGCAAGGAGCTGGCCGCCATCTTCCCCGAGCGGCCGCTGAAGAAGCTCGAAGCCGACCACCCGCTCTACCGCTGCTACTACGACGTGCCTCTCGTCCAATACACCCCCGCCACGGGAATCACAGGCTCGGCCCCGCCGCCCCTCGAGGGCATCGAGATCGGCTGCCGAACCGCCGTCGTCTTCTCCCCCCTCGACCTTAGCTGCGGCTGGGACATGCACACCCACGCCACGAGCGCCGGCGTGGTGAGCGAGGACGCCCTCAAGCTCGGCGCAAACCTCATCGCCTACGCCACCGCCACCAAGGCGATGGGCCACTCCCTCGCCGAAAGCCGCGTGTTCGTGGACAAGGATACCTCGCGCGCCGACAAGTTCCGCATCGGACAGGTGGTCCACGGCGGGGACTGCAATCCCGATCCCGCCGGCCTCTCGACCCTGCTCGACACCGTGAGCGGCACGTCCGCGATGAAGGTCAGCTTCGCCACCCAGCACCTCAAGCTCGACAGCGCCGAGCTCACCACGTTCCCCTTCATCTACATGACCGGCCACGGCGACTTCACGCTCAGCCAGGCCGAGGTCTCGGCACTCCAGCGCTACCTCAAGGCCGGCGGGTTCCTCATGGCCGACGCCTGCTGCGGCCGGCGGGCCTTCGACGCCGCATTCCGACGCGAAATCGCGCGCGCACTCCCCGACACCAAGCTCGTCACCCTCGACCCCAAGCACCCCATCTTCTCCGTCCACTACAAGGTCGGGGCCGTCAACTACAGCCAGGCCGCCGTCGTCCAGCGCAAGATACAGAGCCCCGGCCCCGCCCACCTCGAAGGCGTGCTCATCAACGGCGAGCTCGCCGTCGTCTACAGCCCCTTCGACCTCGGCTGCGGCTGGGAACTCAAGCCCCACCCCTACGCCGTCGGCTACGAGTCCCGCGACGCCCTCCAGCTCGGCGTCAACATCGTCATGCACGCCGTCACGCACTGAAGCCCAGCTTCGAGCGGCGAGCCACGAGCTTCGAGCTTCCATAAGAGGGTTTGTGCGCTTGCTTTCGTGTCCCCAGGCTCGTGGCTCGTGGCTCGCGGCTCGCCGCTTGCGCCAGATATGGCTCATGGCTGCGCTAGGGGCGTTTGGGGCGGTCACCGCCGCGGCGGATGAGCTCCTGCCTTTCCTCTTCGCCCACCAGAAAGCCAGCGCCCTCGCCGTCGAGAAGAAGTGGCAGGAGGCGGCGAAGGCCTACGGAGCTTTCGCCGCTGAGAGGGGCGAGGACCCCTGCGCGCCGCTCGCCGCGGCTCTCCAGGGCATCATCCTGCGACGCGAGCTCGACCAGCCCGCCCAGGCGCGAGAGGCGTTCCTGCGTGCGGCGAAGGCGCCCGACACCCCCTTCGGCCGGGCGGTGCGCGAGCTCGCACGCGGTTGGCTCGCTCGACTCCAGATGGAGCAGCTCGACGCCGCGCTCCGCCGCTACTGGGCCGACAAGATCGAATACCCCGAGAAGCTCGATGGCCTCGTGGCGCGCAAGCTGGCGGCCCCCGAGCTGCTCGTGGACCCCTGGGGCAAGCCCTTCGCTTATGCCACAAGGCCCCTCAAGGCGCGGCCAGACCTCCCGCGCCAGGTCTACACGCTGGCCTGCACCGCCATCGAGGAGGACAGCCGCGGGCTCAAGGCCGCCTTCGCCCACACCCTCGCGTTTCCGAAGCGCTTTCAGCTCAAGGCCATCGGCGGCGTCAAGCCCCTCGTCGCCCTCCTCGCCTTCGAGGACAAGACGAAGAAGGCCGTCAACGTGGTTGAAGGCGAAAAGGTGGACGGCGCGACCCTCGTGAGGCTGACCCCCCAGGGCGCCATCCTCATCGGCGGCTGCTCCGTCGCCGTCCTGGCCAAGTGATGGAGACCCTCAGTCCACCGTGCCCCAAGGAAGGGGACGAGACTGCCGCCGCCCCGGCGTCTTGCTCCCGAAGGGAGCGTAGTGGGTAGCCGGCGGCTTCAGCCGCCGGATCACGGCGCGGAGAAGGAAGGGGACGAGACTGCCGCCGCCCCGGCGTCTTGCTCCCGAAGGGAGCGTAGTGGGTAGCCGGCGGCTTCAGCCGCCGGATCACGGCGCGGAAGTTGTATCAGTCCCGAAGGGACGACAGAAACGGCGGGCGCAGGGCGCTCCAGGAGCAGTTCTGCCGTCCCTTCGGGACTGGACCGTGGGGGAACACCCGATCCGGCGGCTGAAGCCGCCGGCTACCCACTATCGTCCCTTCGGGACTGGGCGGCGAGGAATGCCGCGTTGCCTGCGTGACTAAGGAGCCAGTCTCCTTATCTGTGCGCCGGCCTACATGGAGAGCACTGACGATGCCCAATTTCTACGACGATAACCCGGACATCCGGCTCAACCTCGATCAGGCGCCGCTTGCGGAGATCGCGCGCCTCCGCGAGCGCGACTTCGCCGAGGCGGGGCAATACCCCTTCGCCCCCCGCGACGCCGCCGACGCCATCGAGAACTACCACGACACGCTCCGCATCGTGGGCGACATCGCGGGCGACTTCATCGCCCCGCGCGCCGAGGACGTTGACCGCGAGGGCGCCACCTGGCACGACGGCGTCGTAACCTACGCGCCCGGCACCCAGGAGGCCCTCGACCGCCTCTCGGGCGCCGACCTGATGGGCTTCACGCTCCCACGCAAGTACGGCGGCATCTTCATGCCCCACACCGTCTACGCCGCCGCAATCGAGATGGTCTCGCGCGGCGACGCCGCACTCATGACCCTCTTCGGCCTCCAGGACATCGCGGAGACCATCCTCCGCTTCGCCTCCGACGAGCTGAAGGACCAATACCTCCCCCGCTTCGCCTCCGGCGAGGCCACGGGCGCGATGGTCCTCACCGAGCCCGACGCCGGCTCCGACCTCCAGGCCGTCAGGCTCAAGGCCAGCCCCGACCCCAACGACCCCAACCTCTGGCGCCTCAACGGCGTCAAGCGCTTCATCACCAACGGCTGCGGGGACATGCTGCTCGTCCTCGCCCGGTCGGAGGAGGGGACGAAGGACGGCCGCGGCCTCTCGCTCCTCCTCGCCGAGAAGGGGCAGGGCCTCCGCGTCCGCCGAATCGAGGACAAGCTCGGCATCCACGGCTCCCCAACCTGCGAGCTACAGTTCACAAACTGCCCCGCCCGCCTCGTCGGCCGCCGACGCTTCGGCCTCATCAAGTACACGATGGACCTCATGAACGGCGCCCGCCTCGCCATCGCCGCCCAGGGCGTCGGCCTCTGCGAGGCCGCCTACCGCGAGGCACTCGCCTACGCCCACTCCCGCGAGCAGTTCGGAAAGGCCATCGTCCAATTCCCCGCCGTCGCCGAGCTCCTCGTCGGCATGCGCCTCAAGCTCGAGCTCGCCCGCACCCTCACCATTGACTGCGGCGTGGCCGTTGACTTCGAGAAGGAATACGAAGCCCTCCAGTCCGTCCCTGCCCGCGAAACACGCGAAAAGGACGCGAAAACCCAATCTTCGTCTGAAATCAGAAATCAGAAATCAGAAATCAGAAATCAACCGGACGCCAAGACCCTCTATAAGAGGTGGCATGGATATGCCTCCTCCCTCACCCCGATGGCCAAATACTACGCCTCCGAGGCCGCGGTGGAGCTGTGCAATTCGGCACTCGCCGTGCTGGGCGGCAGCGGCTTCATGCGCGACTACCCCATCGAGCGCTACCTCCGCGACGCCCGCATCACCAACATCTACGAAGGCACCAGCCAGCTCCAGGTCGTCGCCATCCTCGCCGGCCTCCTCGGCGGCGACCTCGACAGCCTCTTCGCCGACTTCGCCGCGCGCCCCTACACCGGCGCCACCGCCAAGCACCTCCCCGCGGTCACCGAGGCCCTCGACCGCTACCGCAAGGCCCTCGACTACGTCAAGGGGCGGGCAGAGCGCGACTACACCGACCTCGTGGCCCGCAACCTCGCGGACATGGCGATTGACGTCTACAACGCCTTCCGCCTCATGCAGTTTGGCGAGGTCAGTGAGAGCAAGGCCCTCCTCGCCGACCTCTTCGTCCCCGCCATGAGCCGCCGCGTGCGCTCCGCCTCCGACGCCGTCCTCTGCGGCAACCGCCTCCTCCTCGACGCCTACCCCGCCCTCCTCGGCGCATAGGAGCCCGCCCCCTACGTCGGCGACTTTGCTGGGGTGACGCGGAACCGCTCTTCGCCATACTTGGCATAGTAGTAGTGAATGCTCCGCCGGGCGATCTCGTGCATGATTTCAGCCATCTCCTCGGCGGTCCATGCTGCCACCTTGAAGAAGAAACTGCCTCGGTTGAACTGGCCACGTTCGCCCTGGTTCACCACGTGAATCTTGTTGAGCGGCCCAAACATGGCTATAGTCACCACCCTATCCAGGATGCTGCTGGATTCGGCGAAGTCGCACCCGTCCCCGAAACACACAAAGGGCACAATGCCTTCGCTGAGCATCGCGGTGCGAAAGCCGATCACGTTCTTGCCTAGCCGCTCGATCGCGTTACCTCGGGCCTGTGGTGGCTTCCCCTCAGCGCTCCGCAGATCGTTCGTGCCTTGGTTCTTGACCTCGACGATCAGGACGGGATAGGGCGCGCCGTACCGGTCTTGAATAGACAGGATTCCACCGTCTGGGCGCATTGCTGACGTGTCGAAGTAGTAGAAGAACTCAACGTCCGGGAACAAGCGCCTGAGCTTGCCCACGACATCCGCGAGTTTCCAATGCCGTTCATGCTTGAGTTCGACGCCAAACTCCGCGCGAAGGCGCTCGGCGACCACCGCCAGCGCCTTGCCCAAGCGGCCCTCCTGCTTCTTGGAGGTCAGGTTGATGACCGTGCCCGCCCGTTGCTCTCTCAGGTGATGCTTTCGTGCCACGACTGGCCTCCTACCCCCCGCGGCTTCCGTCGTTGCCTACCGGCGCTCAACGAGGAAGAGCTGCTCGGTCACGTGGATGCTGCGGTTCCGAAGGTTCCTGCTCCCCCGGAAGGTGTTATAGCGGGTCTCGATGACCTGGACCGAGCCAACCTCCGCCAGGAGTTGCCGCATTGCGTCAGGGCGGATGAACCCTTCGTCGTTGAAGGACAGGAGAATGAACTTGGCGTCCACGGCCTCAAGAAGGTCCTTCAGGGCGGGTAGGCACCGCGAACGGATATTGTAGTCCGACCTTCGCCAGTCGTCTGGGATGCCGGATACATGGCTGATGTGCAGGGGCCTCCTGTAGTGAACCAGCAGGTTCAACATGAAGTAGTTGGACCCGTAAGGGTGTTGGTTGTACGGCGGATCGAAGTAGGCGAGATCAAGATCACGGATCTCGCGCACCGCGGCGTTAGCGTCTTGCTGGGAGACCCGAACGTCACACTCAAAGCGGCTCAGGACAGGCACCTCCAGCCGAATCTCTCCCATTATCCGTTTCAGCGCATCGGAGTTGCTTCCCCCAAACCGGCCAATCTTGGTATGGCGGTCCTTATAGAAACCCTTGAACACCCCCGCCGTGTTCGCGTGGACCGACGCTTCGCTAAGGATTGGAGCAAGGACCATGTCTCGCAGTCCCGGCTCCGCGGACTCCAGGAGTCTCCGATAGTTGTCAAGGCGTCGGGCGTTTCGACGGGTGTAGAACACTCGGTCCTGCTTGGTGATGTGGTTATCGTCGCGGGGTGCGTACAGCTCCTCTATGAAACCTGGCGGGAACTCATCGTCATCAACTCGCCTGTTGAGGTCTTCTACCACCTCACAAAGAGCCGGCAAGTCCACTTCGCCGCGGTTGCGGAGATAGCAACGTGCAGTGACCGTTGCGAAGTCCTCAATGTCGTTGCTGACAAGATACGTCGCGTGGGCCTTGAAGTAACGTGATACCACGCCTGACCCTGAGAATGCGTCGAGGACCCGAAGCCGATCCTTACCAAGCCGTCGCTTCACCAGAGTGACGGCATCGTTGATTGTGCCTAGCAACGAGCGCTTGTTACCTATGCACGTGATCAACTGCCTGGAAAGGAACTCCGGGTCCTCACCCACCGGGTGGTCAATCCAGAGGGTCAACTGGGTGGCGGATGGGGCCAGCACGTTCGGTCTTTCAGTGGCTGCCACAACATTCTCCTGGCGCTCCTCCCCGCGCCTCAGGCATTGTGAATCCGGGGCACGCCTTGCACGATTCCGTATCTCTCCCTCACTTCATGAACATCCCTAGTCCGGCCCTCGCGGCTGTCGGCGAGGCCATTATCGATGACCTCGCGCACGTAAATCTCGTGGATCAGATCATCCCAGGTCGCGCCCTCGGGCATCCTGTCAACGACGCTGTGTGCCTCGTCCTTGTTGAGCGTTGTTGACATGTCTCGCCTCCAGTGTATATCCCCACGCAAGGATACCATGCGAAGGAGCGGGAATCAACTGGTGGAAACGCAGGTCAGGCGCCACAGCCAAGGACCTCCATGGGGATGCCGCCATGCCGTCCGGCGAGCCGCCGCCGCCGGCCACGAGGATGTCGGGCACGACCTTGACGTTCTTCTCGGCGAGAGCGTTGACAGCGTTGACGAGGGCCGCAGCGACACGCGGCTCGCGTGTCCCCCCGCGGGAGCCGACAGGCGAGCCGCCCGTCGCTACGCTCCCTGATGAATCTTCGTTAATGGCCCAGAGGCGATTTGGGGCCTGTCTTGTTCGGCGCGCAGGGCGGAGGGCCGAGTCCACAAACGCTTATGAGCGCTACGCTTACGGAGTCGCCGATCCGTCGCCGGGGGCCAGAGGTGTCAGAGGTCTAAGGGGCCTCCGATCGGGGCTGTACGGGGCATTTACGGCGGTTTTTTCCGGGGCCGGACGCGGCGCTCTAACCGCTTGCCAGGTATGAACATGCGGCCTCGATCTCACTGCGGCGGCCGCGGCAGCTTCAGGCGGAAGGTGGTTCCCTGGGCCTCGGAGGTGGCGAAGGAGAGGCTCCCGCCCAGGTAGCGCTCGGCGATCAGCCGCGCGCCGTAGGTGCCAAGCCCGCGCCCCCGCCGACCCTTGGTGGTGAAGTAGCGGACGAAGACCTGCATGGCCACCTCCGCCGGCATGGCCGCGGCGTTCCAGACCTCGAAGACCACGCTGTCGTCTTCCGTGAAGCACCGCACGCGCACCTCGCCCCCAGGCGCCGTCCCCTCGAAGGCGTTCTTCACCAGGTTGGTCAACGCTCGCGTGAGCAGTACCGAGTCGGTGTAGAGCATCAGGCCGTCGCCCTCGCAATCGAAGACCAGCCTCTTGCCCGTCGAGCACTGCTGGTGTGCGAAGAGGTGCTCGAGGGCCTCGCGGACCTCCGACGGGCTGAGGAACACCTTCCGGACCGGGAAGCGGCCGGTCTCGAGGTCGGCCAGGTCGCGCTGCTCGGCGATCTCGGCGACGAGGCGCCGGGCGATGTCCTTGGCGTCGCGGATGAGTCCCTCGCGCTCGGCTCCCTGGCACCGGGCAAGAAGCCCCACGGTGCCCTGGAGGGCTGTGGCGGTGTTCATCAGGTCGTGGAGGAACACCGCCTCGAGTGCCTCGCGGCGCTTCAGGTCGCGGATGTCCTGGAGCGAGATGGCGAGGAGCTGCTCGCCGCCCATGGCGATGGGCGCGGCGCGCACGCGGAACTCGAAGGGCTCCTGGCGCTCGCCCACGGTGGCCGTGAGGAGGCACTCCGTCTCGACGGGGGCGTTCTCCTTCTGGCTGGCCACGATGGCGACGGCGGCGCCGCACGACCGGCAGAAGACCCCCGTGCCGCAGCCGCCGCCGGGGTTGTCGGCCGCGTGGATGCAGTGGAGTGCCTCGCCTGGGCGCATGCCCAGGAGCATCTCGGGCCGCTCGCAGCCCAGGAAGCGTAGCAGGTCGTCATTGAGCGCCACGATCTGCCGCTCGCGGTTCAAGATCATCAGGATGCCGCCCACGCCGCCGAGGGCGGCCATCGTCGGGCTCGCATTCACCGCCGCGGCCGCCGCGGCCACGGCATCGGGGCTGGCCCGTTCCGCCGGCGCAAAGCACGTCCTCAGGCCAGCGCTCCGCGTGTGGTCCCGGTCTGAAGCCTGCTGAGCCATCGGGGCGAACCTCCAGTGCAGACTGCGCACCCACCATTATAGCCCGAAGCCCGTCCATAGCAAGGCCGCCTGCGTGAAGGCCAGTCGCAGGGCCTGCGCGAGCGGCCAAAAGCATCAGGCGGGACGTGACCGAGCGGATGCCTTTCGCAATGCCCGATCCAGAGACAATGTGGGATTGACAAACCCACGCGGGCATGGTAGTATACACCCGTAGCCACGGAGAGGTGCCTGAGCGGCTTAAAGGAGCGGATTGCTAATCCGTTGAAGGGGGTAAACCTCTTCCGAGGGTTCGAATCCCTCCCTCTCCGCCAAATCGCCTATTCTCGCCCTTCCGGGCACATCGCCCGCTGATTCTGCGAAATCGCCTTCCCCTCGATCGTCGTGACTATCAGTGCCACCAGAAGCCAGGCTGTAGCATTCATGCGCTGCCTCAGATGCTACACGCTCCGGGACGCGCGCGCCGTCGCTCGGGGCCGCCAGAGCCGGCACCATCGTCAAGGCCGTGGCCTTGTCCGCCATGTCAACGTGGGCGTAGCGGCCGAGGGTGAGGACGGGCGTTGAATGCCGGGCGAGCTCTTGGCAGAGCTTGACGTTGATTCCGCTCCGCACGAGTCGGGAGATGTAGCTGTGCCGCAACGAATGGAAGTCGGCCACGCCCTCTGGCGTCTTGGCCGGGACCCCCGCCGCCTCAAGGTCGGTTTTGACCATCTCCGCCGCACGGTGCAGGTTGCCGAAGACGGGGACGCCCGCCGCCTTGCCGATGAGCCACGGCCAGAGGACTTCGGCCAGGCCACGGGGCAGGGGTTGCACGTCGCGCCGCCGGTGCTTGCTGTAGCCCGCCTCTACCGTCACGGTCGGCGGGTCTGAGTCCAGGGCAAAGCTCTGTGGCGTCAAGCTGGCAAGCTCCCCGGCGCGGAAGCCCGTCCCCACGGCCAGGGCGTAGAGGACGGCCCTGTCGGGGCCGGCCATACCCAGCACGGGGCCGCCTTCGTGGGCCACGTGCAGGAGGGCCGACAACTCTGCGTCGCTCAGCGCCCGCCGGACGAGTCGCCGGTCCTCTTCGACGTTGTAGCCCTTGACGCCCGCCAGGGCGTGAGTCCGCGTCCGCCCGTTCCGCCAGAGCCAGGCCGAGAAGTGTTTGATGGAGGCGAGGTGGGCGTTCGCCGTCCGATGCGATAGCCCCTTCTCTGCGATCATCGCTCCGATGGCGCGCTGGACGCCCGAGGCCGTGAGGTCGCTCAGGCGTTGGGCGCCCGTGGCGTCGAGGACGCGCCGCACGTGGGCTTCCGTGTGGCCGACGTGCTTGGCCGTCGCCCCGCTTGCCAGGAGCGTCGCCACGAAGTCCTTGACGTGCTCCCCCAGCGGCTTGGCTTCCTCGGCGGCCAAGCGCTCGGCCAAGGGGTCAACGATGCCCTTCCGCCTCAGCAACGCATCCGTCTCCAACTTCCGCCCCAGGGCTTTGGCGGCTTCGAGGTCGTTCCCGGCGTAGACCCGCCGGCGCAGGCCGGGCCGCTCAGTGTACTCTACGATGTAGCCGCCCTTCCCCTTCCGCCCGCCCTTCTTGAAGATGGAAGCCACGGTCAACCCCCTTTCCTTTGGCGGCCTCGGGGCCGCACGACCTTGATCCCGAAGTGGCGGGCCAGGGCGTCCGCGTTGTCGAGGCGCAGAGACCCTTTGCCCGCCAGGAACCGCGAGAGGCACGGCTGAGGAACCCCCGTCGCCCGCCCCACGCCCCGCAAGGACTCGCAGTCCCGAAGGGCCTCAAGGAGGAGTTCCGTCATCATCGGTTCGGCTTGCTTCTTGCTCATGATATATCTTTCTATCACAAGTTCCCCCGCTTGTCAAGTCGAAATCTGCGCGGGCGCGTTCCTGAGTCTGGCGGCAACCCGCTCAAGGTCCGTTTCCCCTCTGTCCCACAGCGTCACCACGTCGTCAACTAGGGCGCTGGCCGCTTCGTAGGCCGGTAGGACGTTCTGCTTGGGGGCTTCTTCCAACGTGCGCTTGGCCGTTGCTACCTTGACGGGTATGTCGGCCAGGTAGCCGAGATCGTCAGGGTACTGACTCGCCAAGTCCGCGAGCCAGGACGCCAAGGCCCCTTCGTTGAAATGCTGGTGCAACTGGCCGACTACCTCGTCAATGGACTTGAACCACCTGCCCAGGCGTCGCTCGCACCTGAGCACCACCTCCGCACACAGGAAGCAAAGCCGGCGCGCCTTGTCGCGCATGCGCAAGACGCGGGCAATGTCGCCCGACCTGGAAGCCGACTCTAACTCCTCATGCAACGCTGCGGACCAGGCATGGCGCAGGTCGCGGATTCCAGACCTTTCGGGGGGCGGCGCCCCGTTCTTGTCGGCCTCGATCTCCCGTTCAAGCAGGTAGACCAGCGCGTCCGCAAGATTGTCGAAGTCCGGGGCCGCCAAATGCGTCATGCTGTCGCTTCCGGCCGGGTGGTACTCTAGCAGCCGTCCGCCGCCCTCGCAGGCCGTCGCAAACCCCATGAACCGCTGGGCCGTCCGCATGGAGAACCAGACGTTCTCCCGAACCCAGTCACCGAAGTGCCCGTGGCCGACCTTCGCCTTGGCCCACAACAGCGCCTTCCCGAGCAGGTAGGCGTGTTCCGCCAGGTTCCGGCCCAACCGGTTGATCAACGTGGCCGCCTCTGGCAGCGAAGCCGGCTCAACGAAGGCCGGCAGCCCGGCCCCCGTGGGCTTGCCCTCGGCGACCTCGGCCACCACAACAGCGTTCTCGCTCATGGCTTGCTCCTTCCCCCCCGTGCAGTGAAATCAGCGGCGCCTACGCAGTCCCCCCATCGTCTGCCACACGGTAACGACTCGCCCGCTTCTCTGGCTTGTCTGGCGCCCCGTGGAAGCCGCCGTGCTCGACCTCCTTGAGGAAGCCGAGTTCCACCAGGCGCCTCAAGAACCTGGAGGCCCGCACGTAGTCTTCCATGCCCAGCAGCCGGGCAGCGTCGCGGCAGCCCAGGATGAAGGGCGACTCGCCCATCTTCCTCTGCAACCCAACGCAGATGCGGGCCAGCAGCGAAAGCCTCGGCGTCTGAAACTTGGCAACGGCCGGTGGAACCGGGATGCCCTCGATCTCGGATAGGATGGTGTCCAACGGGTTCTCTCCTTTCGCCAAACGCGCCTTCGCAGAGGCGTTTCCAAAGTCCTCCCAGGTTGTCTCAAAGTCCTTGCTCCCAATGAACGGGAGCGCGCGCGAATGCCACTCCTGGACTATGGGCCTCAAGTCGCCAATCGCCCGCCCCCTCAGGCCCCTGATCGCCTTCAACGCCCGAACGAACTCGAAGACCTGATCGTTGCGCTCCCCCTCGCGCATGGGCACCGTCTCATCAATCGCGCGCCGCACGGCCGCCGCATCATCCGGGGAGAGGCCGTTCAAGCCCCAAGCGCAACAGAGACTCTGAGACTCTGAGAGACAGAAGCCGTCCCTCTCTGTCCCTCTCAGTAAGTCTCTGTTGCTCTGTTTCTCTGTACACTCGGGACCAGGCCCCGGAGTCGTGCGTTTCTCTGTTGCACCCCCCTCCGCCGCCAGGTCAGCCAGACTCACCGTGTGCAGCGCCCCATCGAGGGGAACAACCCATTCGTACCGTGGCCCGTCGGGGTGCAACGATGGTGGAGCCACAACGTAGACTCCCTCAGCCCGCAACTCTCCGTCGCCCAGCTTGACGCGGGTCTTCGCTCCCGGCAGCCGCGCGTAGACGTGCCGGCCCCGCGCCGTGGCCACGGTCGGCAGCGTTTTGGCAAGGTCGGGGTGAGTCGCCGCCCACGCTTCGTATGCCGACATCGAGTCGAAATCGCGTACCACGAGGTCCCCGCTGATGACGCCGCAGATGATCCCCACGCCGTTCTTCCCGTCCGTGAACCAACGGTCCAGCTCTGAGGCGTTCGGCAAACGCCTCTGGTAGCCGCCCCACGTCTCCACGGCCGGCTTCTTGGTGCCAGGCCGGATGGGGATCACGGAGAAGCCCAAGCCCAGGTAGCGGCGCGCGGCGTCGAGGACCGGGTTGCTCATGCCGGCCCGCCTCGCTTTCCATCCAGTCCGAGGCGGTCGAGGTAGGACTCAATCTCCCTCAGCCGCCAGCGCGTCCGTTTGCCCCCCATCCGCAGTGGACGCGGAAAGGTGGACAAGCCGACTTCCCCAAGAGCACTTTCCCGCCACACTCCGCGCACCGACCAACGCAGAAGGGCCGCCACCTCCTTGACCGTGAGGCATTGAAGGTCATGGGCTACGTCGGGTGGATCAGTCCCCATCGGCTGGCCCTCCCTTCAGCGCCGGCTTCACCGGGCGGCGCCGGCTTTCAATCCAGGAGGAAAGCTCGCCAGGGTCAAAGCGGACCTCGCCGTTGGGTAGGGCGATGTGCGGCAATGTCCCTTCGCGTACCATCCGTGCGATGTCGCCACGGGTCACACCCAGGCGGGTTGCCACACTCACCAAGTCAAGCAGGCGTTCGGCCATTGGGGTACTCCCGAACGGTGTTCAGTCAACCGCGCGGGAGTCTAGCATGGCCGCAACAGGGGTGGCCGGAACTTTCCGAAGTTTCCCGATCCGTTCCCCTCAGCCTTCGAGGGGCCTCGCCACCAACCAGCGGCTTCCCACCTTACGAGCCGTGCCTTCTTCGGCCCAGTCCTTCAACATCTTGCTCATGGTCTTTTCGCAATAGCCGTACTGTTGCGCGAGTTCGCCGATGGTCCGAGGTTGCTGGTCCCATTCGACGGGCATAGCTTTCCGCCCCAGGCGCGGCGCAGGTCCCCCTGTCGTGAAGTAGTGCCTCAAGTGCTCAAGCCGCGGGGGCATGTCATCGCTTACCTTGAGGATATGCAGAAACCATTGATCACCTGGCAAGCCAGGACCACCCAGTTCCGGCATGTGTCCATACCACACAAGCTTTTCCCCCTTCTCAATATCAAAGAGAACCCTCATCAGCGGCGTCCCGAGCCTAGTGACCAGAGATGCCAGGAGGTCGAAGTACTTCTGTGTCTGAACCCAAAGCGCCCCCTCGGGGGTCTCAGCAAAGGCGAACACCTCAGGGCCGTGTACGTAGCGTGGCACGCCTGCGACGACCCCCAGCAGGTATTGGAAGTCGTCCACGTGCCACCTATGTGAAGGGAAGCGGGCCACCGCCGCTTCAAGCTCTTCCGGGGACCCCAGGTCCCAGTCGTCTATGCCGTAAAAGCGGCGCCCGTGCTCACGCGCCACCTTGTAGAGAAAGAACCACCCATCGCTGAAGATGATGGCCCGGCGCCCCATCCCCAGGCGAGCGGGAAGCCCAAGATTGCGGTCCTCCAGATCGAGCATCGGAATCCCTTCCTTCCGAACCTGGCGCAGCGTCCCAACCGTAGGCGGCGAACTCCGGGTCTCCCTCACGGTTCAATTGGCCCACGCCCCAAGCTGTTGCTCGGCGGCTTGGAAGGCCCTGGCCTTGATCTGGTAGCCGTTCCCAAACCAGACGGAATGCAGCCGCCACGGGGCGCCCCGCGGCAACTCGCGGTGGTCAATATACTCCGTCACACCGTTGTACGCGGCCCAGAGCGTCCCCCGGACGCCTGGGACATCCTTCCCCGCTCCGTGCTCAAAGAAGTGCCCTGACCAGAACCGGTCCCGCTTGACCCGCGCCATCGCCCTCTCGTTGAGCGGGTCCTTGGGATCGGGGAACACCAGCCCCAGGTAGAAAGCGAGTCTCTCTCCGTCCACCTGCACCTTCGCCATAGCCTGGAAAGCCTTCTCGATCTCGGCGTACCGCTGCTCGACGATGCCGAGCAAGCGCCGCGCCTCCTGGAGTCGCTCTTCCAGGTTGCGAAGGTGGGGAGCGCGCACGGTCGGCCCCGTGCTCAGAGCCATCGTCAGGGTGTTCTGGCAAACGACGCGGATGGGCGTGAACTTCATCTGGACAGCGCTCTGGCCGTCGTGGCTGTTGGAGAGGAGGAGGTACTTGTCCGAAATGTCGACTCCGACCACCCGAATCTGCGAGGGGAGCTTGGCGAGAATCCAGATGCGCTCCCCAGCGCCGAGCACGCCAGCGGTATGGTAGATCGCCGCGTCCTCGCCCACAATCGGGTCGAAGAAGCGGAACGCATCTCGGTTCTGGAGAGGCCGGTAATCTCTCCCCACGACGCCGAGCACGCAGCAGTCGGGTGTGCCCCAAAGGTCTTCGCGGACCACCGCAAACTTGCCCGGCACGTCGAGGGCGATGCGTCCCTCGAAGGCAAACAAGGGGACCTTCTTCACCGACCAGTCCAGCTTGGCGGCGCGGATCGCCTGCTGTGCTGTTGCAGGGCGAGCCAGAGGCGTCCCCAACCCGTGCCACGGCGGGTCGCCGACGTAGAACATTGACGCTTCACCATTCCAAATCTGGATGTTGTGCGCCATGTCACCTTCCTTTGCAGTCCCACGTTTTCCGGTGCGCCAGCCGCACGAGCGCCCTAATGTCCCCGCCACAGCGCCGAGCAGCTTGCCCTCTTGGCGCTGTCCGCGCCTCAACCCAAACCCAGGATTCTGCTGACAGTCTCAAGGGCGATCGGCCCTTGAACCTGTTGCAAGAGGTCGCCTTCGGGCTTGCCGAGCACCCAGCATGGCACGTACTCGGGTTGCCCCGACAGCGCCGCGAAGAGCTTGATGTAGTCGTCCGAAACAACGAACCACCTGCCTCGCGGGTAGACAATCATGACCAACACGCGCCAGTTGCCCTTCCGCGCGTAAGCCGCCACTTGCGCGATGGCCGCTGCACCCACAGGATCGAGGTCTGGCCGGTAGTCCACGTCGAAAGGCACGCAAAGGGCCAGAGGGATTGACGCGAAGTAGACCGGCACAACGCCCCTCAACGCCTTCTTCATCAGGTCGATCATCCTCTCATCTGTCTTGGGTGTCAGTCCAGGACGAACGTGTAACTCCTCGACCCGAAAACTCCCGAACTTCGGCGAGTCGCCCATCGCATCACTCCATCGTCGCCTTCCTGGGCGACCCAGGCATAGGCGCTACTTCACGAACCACTCGCTCCCCTGTCCTGGCGCGACACGGCCCATCACTTTGACCGGTCCCCGAACAAGTCCTTCCCTGCCCACTCGTAGGGGCCTTTCTTGTCGTGGCGGCGGAAGCGCTCGCGCGGGACGTTGAGCTTGCCGCGGATTGGGCGGATGCAGCCGGGGACCTTCTGCTTGCGTTTCCTGGCGAGTTCGGCCAGTTCCTCGTACGAGACGGCGGCGGGCCAGCCAGCATCCACGGTCTCGGCGTCAACGATGGCCTTGAAGCATCGGCGGAACTCATCGGGGGTCGGGGCGAAGCCGGCGAACTCCGGCTGGGCCGCACCCTTCTTGCCCTTCTTGGCGGCAAGCTTCTGACGGCGCTCGCCCTCGACGCGGCTGTAGACCTCGGCGGCGACGGGCCATGCAGCCTGAACCCGCGCGTCCTGCCAGAGGGCCTGGGTCCAGACGGCCAACTCGACGGGTTCGCCGGCGTGCTGGTGCTCCAACCACCATTCGGCCTTCTCGCACATCCACCGCTCGAACGCCTCGACGAACTGCTCGTCGTAGCTCTTGGGCTGATACCAGCGGCGCTTGTAGACGGGCTGCTCGATGCGGCGGACGTGCTCGTTGTCGCGGATGGCCGCCAGCCGCTTCCGCCAGAGGGCCTTGCGCTCCGCCGTCCAGTCGGCCGGGATCAAGGCGACGGCTCTGTCAAAGTCGCCCTCAGTCTGCGCCCATAGGACGAATGCCCGCTGCCCCTTGTCGTGTGGCGCGGGCAGTGGCGCGCCCGGCGCAAGGGTCTCCACAAGCCCCTCGCCCTCGCTCACGAGGCCATAGGCGGTGTAGACCAGCCAGTCCATTTCCTCCTGGAGGGCCACCATCTCGCGGTGAAGCTCGTCGCGCTTCGCCTCGGCCGCGGCCTTGAGCCGGCGCAGATCGTCCGCCGACGCGAATGGCTGCGCGATGTCGGCGTGCGGGGCCTCATAGCCGGGGAGCGAATGGTTCCACTCGGCGTATGCTTCCCCATCCTTCTCGAAGAGCTTCCGCATCGCCAGCCGGGGCAGCGCGCGCCCGCGCTGCCAGCAGGCTTCGGACAACTCGGCCAATCTCGCGGCCAGATCGTTCATCGTGGCACAAACCTAAGTCATTGCGGCTAGGCGCCTTACGCCCTCCGAGCGACGCCGGCGCTCCGCAGGGCTGCGGAATCGGGAATTCGTCGCGCTGAGGAAGGCCAGGAGGGGGTGGGGAACCGGCTGAGAGAAAGGGGGCGTAAGGCGGAATAGCTCGATCGGGGCTACGGTGCGAC
>Ga0194110_10001497_pt1 | contig 29916 bp, 32 predicted proteins | sample TA2Kig1200mmetaG_FD_146192 | JGI IMG/M metagenome (GOLD analysis project Ga0194110, IMG submission 146192) | Freshwater microbial communities from Lake Tanganyika, Tanzania - TA2015032 Kigoma Deep Cast 1200m | ecosystem: Environmental > Aquatic > Freshwater > Lake | place: Tanzania: Lake...
TCGGCAAGTGCCCACGAACCACAATGTTCTTTATGGTTATTCTGGTCAAGGATAAACCTAGGAGGCCCATGAGTAATAAGTATGTCAACGTCTTCTGGAATCCAATGGAATTTCCGGGCCAGCTCTGCTTCATCTGTCATAAATGCCCAGTTATAGAAGGTTGGAGTCCACGGGGTTCCGTAGATATATTTATTCCGAAATTCAAAACCATTATCCGCTAAGTACACATAGCCCATATCCTGACAAATTTGTTTGAATAGTCCGGGCTCTTTCTCCGCAAGGAAGTCATGATTTCCCGCAATGAATACAATTTGTTCAAATTGGTCTCTAAACTTTCGGAAAAATCCTAAGCTCTTTTCGGTCTCCCCATGACGGCCTAATGCAGTAATATCCCCGGCGTGAATAAGGATATCCCCGGCAGGTAGCGTTTGAATTCTGTTGTTGTGAGTATCACTAATAGCAACTACACGCATAAAACTCTCCAATTACTTCCTATCAAGTAGGTAGTAACAAACTACACCGGAAACAGCAGTCATAATCGCAAGTATAATACCGAAGTCAGCAGAGCTTCCTTGATACCCGAAAATGTAGCAAATTATAAGCCATGATACTGAGAGAAGCACCGCCCCTATGGTAGCCAAAATTCCCCGCTTTACATCCATCCGTCTTCTCCTTTGACATACATAGTGAATTCCTCAATAGGAACATTGAAAAACTTCTCACTTTTAGTGTATATCGTGTCCTTCTCGATTAATTTAGATTCTAACACCTTAGACATGAGGATGATGAGTAAGGTGTCACAGGACTCATTAAACATGACAAAGTGTGTTGCATTGCTGTCTTTTTTCCTGTAAGGAATATCCACAGAGGACCAGCCCTGCCATTCACCATATTTCTTCCAAACTTTCTTAATCTCAGCCTCAAAAAGTACGTTCTTATCGCCTTTTCTAGCAATCAGGTCATGAGATTTGTAACTTTCTTTATCGGAAGGAAGGGGTTCCCAACCTTTCTGGATTAGAAAATCAGAAAGAGCATCAATAGCTTTTTTATTATTCTCTGCATATAGCTCTGGACTGAACTTCTTGGTCATGGGAGTAATCCTACCATAGCTACCATGAGTATGATGAGAACAGAAAAAGCCCACCCGAAGGTGGACTTATAGAGATTTAAGAATGTGTTTGACAATGGCGGAAGTAGTTTTAGTATCAACAGCTTTCATTATTATTTTCTTACCGGAGTAAGATTCCACCTCAAATAACTCCCCTCTAAATTCATGGATAGTACCATTATCTTTCAGGAAATTACGCACGTAAGTACTATTAGGTAGTATGAGTGACTTGCCTTTTATGTACTGTACAGGGTGCCTATTATCCGCAACCATAATATCAAAATCACTGGGAGATTTACCTAGCCATGATATAAATATATTAGTACCAAGTACCTCTGATACAAAGAAGTTATTAACGTACTCGGGGAAGTTTCTCTGTATTATGTCTACGTAATATTTCCTAATGCTGTACATAGGAAGATTTTTAACGTACTTTTCAAGTTCTCGGGAAGGGTAACCTAAAGTCACCGTACCTACCTCTTTCCTCTTTAAAAAGACGGGAGTTAAAGCAGGATAGATAACCTTATCATTCACACTGCCCGTCATCAGCCCGTGAAGCCCGAGTACAACGTTATTAACATCCGGTATTTCTTCTTTATAGTAATACTTTTCTACTTCATCAATGCTCATACTATGGTATTTACCGTCTAAAAAGTACCCTCTAATATTATGCATAAGCACCTTCAAAATACTCTTTGGAAATCTCAATCTCGGGGCTTCTTCCATATTCAACATTCATAGCAATTCTGATTATACTGTCGTCACTAAGAGGCAGTGACACTAGCTCCATAGGAGTCCATTTTATAGTACGCAAAATAAAATAATTACCATCAGGGTTGGGAATACCACCATCTATGTACTCAAAGTTTGAAGGTAGGAAAATCCTGTCTATCTCTTGATAAATTTCAAGGGCCTTATCCCTTACAATATACATATCTGCTGCTTCCTGAGCACTAATACGCCTGCCAAAAAGCCTAGGAAGGTAGAAAGAGGGTTTATATCTTTCAGGGATTAAGGGTGGAACTTCTATTGATTGGGCAACTGTGTATTTTGGAGACTTAACCACAGACGAAGAGAAAACCTTAGAGGTACTTTCTAGGTCGGTGATAGGTGTACGCAGCGTAGGTTTAGTAAAACCATTGAGTGCGATTAGTAATTCTTGTGGAATTTCCATGCTATGTCCTTTCATCAAAAAGGCTCGCACATGGCGAGCCTCTGTCAGATCAGCCCAGTGGCACGATATCCACTGGATACAGGATGAACCTGTTCCTTGCATTTGCAACTGCACCTTTTTCAGAGGAGGATGATAAACGAATTTCACGTTCAGCGCATGACCTAGGTATTATACACATCCCTTGCGGGAGTAGCCCAGTATCGAAGTACTGGGGGATAGATTGAGAGAATAAAGGTGTTAGGGTATTTTTCGTGCTCTTTCCATTGAGCTATACCTGCCGAAGCAGATAACGGGATTCGAACCCGCAACCACGTCATCCAAAGTGAAGTAACCCTTACAAATCGCTGCTCAATTTTGGCTGCCCACCCAGGATTCGAACCTAGAATAACTGTTCCAGAGACAGTCGTGTTGCCGTTACACCAGTGGGCAATAAGTAGCAGGGAAATAGTAGAAAGAGTGAATGGGGGAATCGAACCCCCGTAATTCCAATTAATAGTTAGATGTTCAGCCATTGAACGAAGTAACTCTTTCTGTCGCCGCTGCGATCAAATGTTGGGAATAAATGTGCAAGAGGTATTTTTCTCTACCATTGAGCTACACATACCGAAGTACATGACGGGATTCGAACCCGCAACCTTTTATTTGCATATAAATGAAGTAACTCTTACAAGTCGCCGCAACATTATTTTTTGGGTGTAGAGTATTAGCGTTTACGGGTATGCCCCCAATGGGCGAAGTCTACGCTGTTAAGCATGGACAGGAATCGAACCTGTTATCTATATAAGAAGTAACCGTAAACATCGCTGCTACACAAATATATTAGCACATAATTTCTGAGAATTATGAGATTTAAAGTTTTAACTGAGACATGGCGGCATTTGCAAGTAGCACATCAGTGGCTTTACGCTGATTGTGAGCTATATTTGCAGCCTGCTTAGACTGTTCTGACATTTCTAAGGACAGTAAACTCACATCCCCATGAATAGGATAGTCATAAACACTCATAATACCATTCGGGAAATCCACAACGGCTCGATAGTATTTATGACCATCATTAGTAGGCATACATACAACTGTTTCCATACTCGCTCCCTGCAACCACCCCTGTAAGTAGGGGATACTTTATCTAAAAGTAATGTTCTGCTTAGTAGGTTCCTGTTTGACTACCATATCCTTCATTGCATTCTCAATGAATGGAAGTAAAGTTGCTAAGTTTGAAGTCTTTACTGTGATATCCAACACTTCCTCATCCCCAACTGTAATGTTGAGGGTTACCCTCATAGGTTTATTATTCATAATCTCCTTACGTGACCCGAGCCTCTACTATCCCAGCGTATTCTACAATCTCTAAATCCCCTCTTAGTAGTAAACTACCCTTTGTGTGTTCATTATCCGGCGTTTCCTTGGTGGAAAAACCCACAGAGGAAACCAAACGATGTACATAATGGGATTTACCTTTACACTTCACCACCCAAGGTGGTATGGTAGGGTCTTTATTATGACCTTTATTAAAATGAAAGACTACCCTATTGTCTGACATACGTACTCCTTATAGGTAACAACTGGGATGAGGAAAATAATCTTCTATATCCTTAGCAGTACCGTCGTATATTGATACAGTGTCGGTTAAGTCGTCAACATAACAGACCCATAACGGTCCAGTCTTCATAAACTCATAGAGGGTCATTTGACGCTCTTCTGCACGTTGAATATTTTCAAGTGTGACGGGTATACACAGATACTTAACTCCGTACTCAACGGCATCGGCGTAATGCCAATAGAAATACTGCCCATCCCCGTTCACAATAGTGAAGCTTAGAGGTGTGTCATGTATGATGTAAGTTTTAACTGTGACGTAATTTCCAATTCTAGGTAAAGTATCATACATAGATCAAGCGCCCCGATGGATTCGAACCACCATATAAGAGATTGCGGTCTCTATAACCTACCATTCAGTCAGGGTCGCATAAGCTGTAGGTCTCCCTACAGACATATCTTAACACATCTTTTATGTGAATTATTAGAAATTTCTGTCTATAACTACTCTTTTAACTTTAATATCCGCCTCTGTGGTTAATACAGAATGTATAGCGAATCTGGGATTACTGTTCAGAGAATTGTAGAACATGAGGCTAGAGCCATTATTAAGGTCACGTTTATAAATCTCCGCACCGTCAGATACTCTGTAAATATTAATCTTCTTATCAAGGGTATTGACAAGGTGGGTACTGTACTCAATTCTTATTAATGTCCTAGGAACGGACACAGTAGTATTATAACCACTTCCAGTTGAAGTGGTAACACCGAGATAAGTACCATTGCTAAAATTGCATAGAATTAAAGTCCCAAGAGGTATAGATGCAGATTCTACGTAGTCCGTAGACACACCATCAGCAAAAAGGAAGTGTATGCGGAAATCATCATCATTGTCAACGTTAGTTAAATCAATCTCAACTACTGTACTCATCTGAAGACCAGAAGGTAGGGCTGTACTGACTGTACCTGTAATTTGATGGATGTTTGATGTGCCTTGGTTGAGTTCAATGCCGTCCGATAATTCCACAGCGGTACCTGAAACCTCTAAACCTTCGAAAGAGTTAGATACAGAGGCGTCTACTGGGGGAGTTGTAGAACCTGCGTAGGTAAAACCCAGGCTATTAACAAATGAAGAGGTAGACCCTGTGATATTCTTCCAAAGGCTTGTAGTTCCTGTGGATGTAGTTCCTGACCACACATAGAGTAAATACCCAGACCCATTAGGCACAATACCCAAGGTATTAGGCTGCACACCTGTAACAGGTAACGTATTCAACGAAGAGGCTGAAAGGACAGAAGTAGAACCTCCACCACTGACCAACGAAGAAGGGTCCACGCCTTCGAATGCGCCCGAGGCGTTAACTTTAAGTAGTTTATTGTTGTTTGAGGCGTTAGAAAAGTAAGTATCTAACTTTCTTAGTAGCTGCGCTGCTGTTTTATTTGACATTTATTATCTCCTATGGGGCAAAATACCCGAACATAGTTTACTAAAAAAAGTTGGCGGAAGACAGTATGTGTCTTCCACCGGGTAATATGAAGTTTGGCGGAAGGCAGAGGAATTGAACCCCAAGGTGTTACCCTCCAAAGGCTTAGCAAGCCCCGTCAGCGATCCCAGGCTGAATTACCTTCCATATAGTGAGAGAATGTGGTGTAAGAGTGATGTAGTAAACTACCTCCCCATGCGGCCCGAAGGCAAGAGATAAAGGTTGGGGGGAGGGCTGGACTGGCTACCAGCTACTTTTGAGTTTCAATCAAATGTTTGAAGTAACTCCTACGTGCGCTGCTCAACTAAAATCATTGTACAACCTAATTATGAGCTTACGATGAGTAAGCACGTAAGTTATAGATTCTATAATATTAACTTCTATCAGAACTGAATTACTCGTGTGGTACGGTCAGGAACCCTGTTTTGACCGGAAAAATTTTTCCAGATTTTATGCAAAATTTTTCCAAATCAGTGCGGGGAAATGAAAAAGACGCCCACTAGGAGCGTCAAAATCAGTTCTCTTCCAGTTCTTCTTCGTCATCCACTGGTTCTGATATGACCAAGAACCTATCATCGTTCATAAATTCAATAGGCCAAGACTGTAAAGGGGTGTCTTCAAAGAAGAATCCCGTCTCTACGCCCGACACACCATAGTTATATCCGCCAAGTACACCCTCTTTAGGCTTACCATTTACATACACTTCTATAATTGAACCTGTTTTAGGATAATTCATCTAATCTCCTCATGTAATCAATACTCGATAATTCTATATCGAATTCATCAAGTTGTGTTTTTATCAGAACCCTTGTGCCGATATGGGGTTCTAATTCATCGTAAAATATCATACCACTCAAATGTCCTGTAATTTTAAAGTAATTACCGTTGAGTTTGTATCCAACCTCTACCCTTCTCGGTGTAAAAAGAGAATAGAATTGTTTAAATAATGCTGAACGCATATTGTGGGAATTCCTCGCATAGTTCCGTAAAACAAGTATCACAGGGATTCTTCAGGAACAGTGTTACATTGTAATTGTGGTCTTCTGTGAAGTCGTGTACCACTGCCAGAGCCTTCTTACGGATGAAACGAATAATAAGGTTAGGCTGAACAACGTTAGTCATCCAGTCACCTTTTACAAATACTGCTTGCATATTGACCTCCATGAGCAGAGGATAGCGGGAGAGTATGAAAAAGTCATGAGGTCATCGAATAAGTATTGATTGACATTTGTTCTAAGTCCATTACGGCCAGAGACTTCATACCCATGTCCAAATAGTATCTAAATGTTATTCCGTCCGGGCGAATTAGCTTAGGCTTAGGCATCGGCGTGTGTCCGTGGAACGAATGAGTTACATCCTCTGGTGCTGGGTGGAATACACCATCTTGAGGTCTTAACCAAAGGTGGTCTTCCCCTAAAATAGTATTACCTTTAATAGCGGGTATCCCCGCATGTGAAAATAGGAATGGACCTTTAATAACGTATGCCTCTGAAACTTCTAGGTATTTGTACAGGTCCAGCTTAAAATCCGCCTCTGAACTGTAGGATTCCAAGCACTCCTTACCTCCGTGACCTAACCACCAATCATACCTAGAAGGGTAGGTATACGCCATCCACGCCATATACTCATGATTTCCTAGAATCAAATCTGCCCTACCTTGCTCATGTAGTAACAGGGCTGTTCGTAGGCAATTCTTAGAATCATCGCCTCGGTCAATAAGGTCTCCTAGGAATACGTAGTGGTGTTCTGGGTAGTTATCTAGTGCTAGTTGTAATAAATTATATCTACCGTGTAAATCTGGGATAACTAATATCTTCATATTTCTCCTATATGTCAAAAGGGGCAAGGCCCTATGAGCCTTACCCTAAAACTTTTTTGATTGATTTTAATATTGCACGTTCATCCGTGTCTTTATAGAGCATACTCATGATAACTCCGCTCCAGTTTTTACCTTTTAGGTTTACTTTGGTAGCCGACTCATAGATTTCCTTCCTGTGAACACCCTTATTTACGTCTTGACGTATTCTTGCTACTTCAATTTCAAGCGAAGCTTTCGTTTCAACTATTTCTTGGTATCTCTCCATGACCTTTTTACTGGTCAGATGTTCATTCAGGATAAATAAAAGCTCTTCTAGGTACGCATGAGTACCAACTTTCGCTGCAATTTCATCTAAGATGGTCTGTATGTTACCATTATGGTCAATGAGAAGTGTGATTTCGTCATCAATAAGCGACAGAAGGTACTTGGCCTTAAGTAAACGCAGATACTCCTCTTGCTTCATTTTAACTTTATAAACAATACGGTCTTGCTTATCAATATAATTGACAATTACACCTTCTTGCACACCTTGAAGGCTGTTAAGAATCTCCTTAGGGTTGGAGTTTCCGAAGCTTTTCGTGGTAGGAACCCCGAAATTCTCAGTAATAAGACTTAAATCCGCTTTATAATTGATTTCCCCACGGTAAGAGAAGCTTTGACCGATAGCAATCAGGTCATCCTCTTCGTATACTTCGATAATAGTGTTAGAAGGTCCAACGTACTCCATCAAAATAGTAGAGTTATCATATCCGGGGTGAAACTCTAGGAGTTTAGGGTACTTAGCAGTCACAATGTCCATAACAGGCTTGTAGAACAATTTGTTAGGAGTTAGAATATTACCCCGAGTGGAGAAGTAAACCTTACCCCTGTATTGCCACCTTGAGATAAGAGTACCATCTTGCTTTTTTACAACCTCAGTACGGTCATACTGTAAGTTATTCAAATCGCTAATAGCAGTCTGTTCGAAGGAATTGTAGAACTTGATAAAAGGCACTGAAACCCAAGTCAAATCCACCAACCCTGCTTCAGCATCAACGAATCGCTCATAAATGAGTCCCTTAGCATAAATCTGATGAGCGTCTGTAATAGGTACATTACCATTGTTGGCACAATATAAGGTGCGGTATTCATCAATCACAAGTTTAGATTTAGCTATACGTTCGTCGTTATGGATAGCACTCAGGACACTAAAAGGAATGGTTATATCTTTAGTGATAACGCTTAACATGGTACACTCCTAGGTAAATTATAAGGGCGGGGAATATTATGGGCCATAAAGGTCCAGCAAACATCAGGAACACATAATCCCAAGGACCAACTTCTTCAATCTTAAATCGCTTTACGATTAGAATCATGAGGAGGGCTAGTAGCATGAGTGCGATAAATTTAATAATTAATGCTACATCCATAAATCAACTCCTTAAAGGCCAAAAACATCTTGTAACCTTCATGCCCTGATGGTACACTCCTGATGTGAGAAATACATGAGAGGACCAAGTTATGTCTAATACTTTTCGATATTTAAAAATTATGAATGGATTCCAAAAAGCTACACTTTTCAGTGGATTCAAAGAGACAGGATTCTGGGAAGTAAACACTATATCCCCCGTCGTGCTTAATATAGCTCCGGGTGAGTCTAAATCCGTTCCTATATCCATAACAAGAACTGAATTCACGGAAGAGTCTATTCAGTTACAATTACTAAACCTACCTTCAGGTATGGTTGCTAATTTTCAACCTAACATACTCAGCAGTGGTCAAACATCTGCTGTATTGAATATTACCAATAACACCGCACTGCCTAGTACAACCACAGGTGTTGTTGTGGCGGGCATCCCTGCCCCAAGAAAAGTGGGTCAGTTTAGCATCACTACACCCGCAGCGCAGCCTTTATTACCATATTGGGAATTTGGTATTCCTTTTGAGTATATACCACCTCCCACTACTACCGAGGCTACCACTACAACCGCAGCTCCTCCTATTATGCCGGAGCCATACTACCAGTTCATAACGTCTTGTACGGACACCACTTGGACTATAACTCTTACGTCAGTAGCTAGTAGGGGCACTATACCACCAGAATACATATTCGAAGCATATCCTCCAAAAACCAAAACGATAACTGTGAATAGAGAGGCAGAGCCGTCCTCAGTATGGGTGAGTGATATTGTGAGGTATAGTACTAATTACCCTGATGGTGGTGAGGTGATTGGTTCTGACCCAGAACGTCCCGGTCCTTACACAGGGGGAGCCGCTAGGAATTTCGATGTACCTGCTTTAGGTACTAGTTACTCCCCAATACAGGGTTCTTGGTCACCCTACATTTGGAGCTATGTATGATGATATTTATAGAAAAATTTCAACATAAGCAGATTGAAATTCCCATTAATAGATTTAATGGTTTTAACAATACAATAAGTTTCACCGTATCTGGAAGTACACAGCAAGTTTCCGCAGTAGTAAGTCCTAATGTGATATCCAGTAACAACATTAACTACGTCAGAGTAACTGTATCCGCCTTATCGAGTGCCAACGTAGGCACTACAGGGCAATTTGTAGTCACAGGTAATCCTGCATCTAAAAATGGTTCAGTAATAATTAATTATGAGGTTGTAAATTCTGGTACAACCACTACGTCTACAACCACTACAACTACCACTACTACAACTACAACTACCCCTACTACAACTACAACCACACAAGCTCCTGTAGGGTACTTGGCTGAGTTCACTCACTCCGATGAAGGTAACGGGTTAATACAGTTCTACGGTTCGGCAAGCTCTACGAACCCCTCTATTGTACCTACTCAGTGGTTCTGGGACTTTAGCTACAATGGTGCATCATCTACCCTACAGAACCCTAGCTATAGGTACGTAGCGGATGATGACTATCTTGTTTACATGACTGTTGTGTTTTCTGACGGAACCTCTCGTACAGTTACAAATACTGTAACTGTTTTTGATAGTAATCCTTACATGTCGTTTGACATTCCTTTGGAGTCTGTATTATACGGCTCCGCTGTAAACGCACATAATAATGCAATAAATGAAACTACTCCTGTATTTAGTAGGTCCGAAATACTTAAATCAGACAATCCCACCGTACCTTTCAGTGCTTTTGATATAGACAATGTAAGTTATTTGAGCTTGGCTATAATGGACCAGTACACCTTACCTAACGGTTACGAGTTATTTTCCGCCACATTACAAGTTCCTGTGACTGAGTTTATACCATTATTCAGTGCTGGAGATGAACTTGGTTGGCAGAACCTAAAAACACAGTTACAAAATAATGGCGAGGGTGGGGAGACTGTAGCCGTATACAAAACAACTTCAGCCGCAACACCTACTATGTGGGGAAATCCAAATTCTTACTCCAACCTATTGACAAAAGTTGGAACATTCTCCTTTGAATCGGGAGGCGTTGATGTTTACAATGGTATGCCTAGTGCCATTGGTACTCATAATATACCTGTGAGTGTTACTGAAAGCGAACTTGCCTCTGGTGTAGGCTTTACTGTGGGTATCGGAGATAAAACTATTATTAATAAATCAGTTTCAGAGTACAGGGTATTCCAAGGAAATCCTATGGTGGTTGAACCCGTGACAAGGCTTGTCGTTGACTGGCAGAACATCATACTTAGGGTAACCATGAGGGTAATTCAATGAAGAAAGTAATCAGACACACAACATATTCGGACCCTAGGATGGGTAGACGCTCACAAGGGATGCTTATTAGCTTAGATAGTGATGAGCGTTCCTTCTTTGGAGCCCGAGAAGCGACTAATATGGAAATAGTTTCGAGGGATGAAACAAAGACTTTATCCTTAGGAGAACCATCCACGTTAAATCTAGGTTTTGTTGGCTCAGCTTCCGGGGGTTTTAAATTCAGACTTGGTATACAGCAAAATGGTTCTTTTACAACCATATTTTCATCACCTGTATACACAGATTATGGAGATAAGACAATAGCAATCAATATCCCGGAATTAAATGACCCTTCAATTACTATGTATCAAGTCGTATACATTATTGAATCTGGTGATGATAGTCAGACTCAGAGAGTTGATACTGTAACTGGACCGGGTGGAAGTCCATTTTACTTGGAAATCAATAGTGCCGTACCTGTTGGCAGGTCATTTACACCTTCAACGTTAGGTACAATCATTAGAACACAGAGTAGTGGGCGTGTGTTATATAACAGCTCTACTGGAGTCCAGCTTATAGGAACCACAGGGGTGTCTATTCTGAGTAATGGTGAGACTGGATATAGGGATTTTTACCCCTATGCTATCTTCAATATTCCAAATGGCACCTCAGGTAATTATGTTTTTGCAGCGACTATAACTAAAGGTCCAAACAAAGAACTAGGAATCATAACTAATCCGCCTGATTTAATTTTACTAAGTCCTACAAACTCCGCACCAGTGCCTTACGAAGAGGTATACACGGACCCCTCAGTAGGTCTTAATAGGCTAGCACCTGAGTGGTCATTCCCTGGTGCCTTAGATAGAGGGGCACAGGTTATACACCCTTCGGGAATGGATACGCTGCTAGGTGTCGTTGAGTATGATATTCCTGACACAATAAAAGGGCCTTGCCTATTTTTACTCAGTAATGGGCTGCCTTATACCTCAAACCCACACACCACAGGCTTTTCCCATAGAGAATCCGAACGAATTCTTACTGTAAGCTCAGCACGAGTTTATGTTAAGGACGGTCCTGCACAGTCTTCGGCTGTATCTTACAGGGAGGTTAATGTGGATTTGAGTGACGTGTTTGAGGAAGTCACATCTAGAGTGTTCGGTATAACAGCTAATTTCGGAACAGCATCCACAACCTTTGGTAACCTTAACTCTAAAGTTATACCGAGAATACGTTCATTCTCATATCTTATGGACCCTAATGTAGCAACATCTTTAGAGATAAGAGTTACAAACGATTTCAATTCATTTGTTTACAGTGGTAATGTCTCCGCAGGAACATCGGCTGTTAATGTTAAGGTGCAGAAAGTAAATGTAGGTGGTGGCGGTGGGGGTGGTACTCCAATACCTACGACGACTGTAGCGCCAACTACTAGCATAAAATATATGGGACTAGTAACGTCTGGTTATAATTACAGACAATCTCAATCAGTAAATCCTTGGGACAGTCAAGATATACTTCTAAGTGTAGGTGCGTATCGTAACGGTAATACTAGAAATCCAGAAGTGTTTAACCCTAATGAATTTGCTATAACTGCTACTGGTCTTCCAGCAGGTACAACACTAACCTATACACCTCTTGCAAGTAGTGACAACAATGTAACTTACAGGCTAGTCATTAAAAACCCCTCTAATACGCATGTAACAGCAGGGGATTACCCTATAATGTTACAAATGTACAGGCTATCTGGTACTACCACAGCCAGTGAGGAATTTGTAATGGATGGTTTTAGTTTATATGTTGAACCTAAACTATCAGCAACAACTACTCAGCCACCTCCCGGAGATGGGGATATATTTAAAGTTGGTCAATACCAATGGGCCGAGAGACCTCATAAGATATTCCAAATTAAAGGACGACTCAGTGATAATACATGGTCCTATGAACCTGTATCTGGAAGTAGCCTTCTACTTGGTAGAGATTCACAGTTCATATATGGTGGAGTTGTTGCTGGTTTTGTAAGGGACTCTGCCAACAACACCAGTAATACCAAGTGGCCCTTCTTAATTCAAGGTACAGCCTTGAAAGACAGTGGTGCTTATTACTACTCAGAATCGAGATTCTATCTTAAGAGGGAAAGTCTACCTACTGGAAGTAGCTTCTATGCAACAGGTTCCGGGGGTTTTGTAAGTAACCCTTGGTTCATTCCTAACCCAGACTGGGTAGACTACGGTATCAGGACAAACGAAAGGTCTAACCAGAATGTTACAGATATAACTGAGCCCTTGTACAAATACATTTCCGGTAATATGTATAACTCAAGTACAGGAGTAACATCTTATGGGGCAAGAGGTCAGCACCTAGACTTCTTAATATTCCCAAATGATATAAGCCAGCAAGGTACAATGAATCTTGTAGACATAACGTTGTCAATTGGTGGGTACGACACCTACAGTGCTCCTCCATCAAATAATACGGACGTGTACACTCCACCCCCTGAGTACAGCTAAAAGGAGAGGTCATTATGACCTCTCCCTTTTTATTTTACCAGCGATTTAACACCAGCAACCCATTTTTTGTTCTTCTCAAGCCACTCAACCGGAGCCGTTTCTAGTTTATCAAGAACCTGCACAAACATGTCTTGATAGTCATCTGTGATAGGAATTCCTAGGAATTTTAGTGCCTTTTCCGTGTCTTCAGAGAGCACCTGAGGATTTTTCTCTAGACCGTTTGAAGCACTCCACACGTACTCGTAGATTTCGAACTTAAGGCCACTAATTTTATCAGTACGGGCTACAATATCACCAATATCAAAGTCAATAGGCGTCTTAAGCTCAGGCATAATCATCGGACCAGTAGATTCCATAACCTCTTTAATGACAGGAAGAGCCTCTGCAAGGCATTCGTCCTTAATCTCAAAGAAAATAGAGTCGTGGATTGTTAGAATCATGTAGCCCCAGCCTTTCTCAAGAAGAAGCTTGTGCAGTAGGAGAATGGCTAATTTAGTCACGGAAGCCGAAAGCGATTGAATTGTGTGGTTCTGTGCTTGTCGGCGGATTCTTTTCTGAACCTTCTTAATCTCATCATCTGTAGCATCTTTAGAATCTGGGATTTCATACCAACGGACACGTCCGTAGTAATCTTGGGTGTAGCCTCTTGTGAGGGCATCCACAACCATCTTATCCAGATACTTTTTAACCATAGGGAAGGAGTCATAGAAGTCATTCAGAAGCTTCTCAGCCTCTTCAAGAGTCTCACCTAGACCTTTCTGCCACATTCCCATTGCGGATGCGCCATACGGAACAGCGAAACTTAGAACTTTAGCTTTGGAACGCATGTCGGCGGTTACCTGCTCTACAGGAACCTTAAACATTTTCGCAGCGTTGACCCTGTGAATGTCCGTAGAGTTAACGGAGTCAATATATCCGGGGTCATTTGCAGCGTAAGCTAGAATCTTAGCTTCAACGGATGAATAGTCGGCAATAAGCCGGGTATAACCCTCACGGGATTTAACCAGCTTCTTAAGTAGTTTAGGAGGAATGTTCTGTAGGTTAGGGTTAGAGGATGCAAAACGCCCCGTAGCAATAGCCTTACCTTGAGCATTCGATACCTGTTTAAGCTCTGCGTGGATACGTCCGTCTGGATGGATGTGTTTCAGGTACCCTACACCATACGTAGTAGCTAGTTTAAATACTTCTTTGTATCGAAGGATGGAGGTAATAAGAGGGTGTTTAATGTTTTTAAGAATCTCTTCACCTACAGACTCGATAGGCTTACCATCTACCAGTTCGTCCTTGAAGAACTCCTTGAGTTGGGTGTTGGATGACACAGAGAACTCTTTAGGTAGAACGCCGAATAGACTATCCCCAAGGTCTTCCCTCTCAGCAAGCTCAAGTCCCATCTTATTATTCAGTTCAACCTCAAGTTCTTTGTATTCACTCTCGTACTTCTCAATCTCTTTAAGCCAGTTTTCCTTATCAATAAGGATGCCCTGTACACGCATATCAACTACAGCAGGAATCAGTTCCATCTCAAGCTTCAGAACCTTTGTAATACCGAATTTCTTTGCGATAAATAACTGGTTCTTTACTATTCGCTCAAGGTGTTTAACGTCTTCCTCTGCGTATCGAATCTGGTCAGGTGTGAGAGGGTCACGGGACCAATCCGAGTTACCAAGGTCTTTAACCATCTTCACTTTTGCGTAACGCCACGCAGTTGCACCTAAAGAATGAGAGAAAAAGGAAGCTTTTTTGGTTTTAGTACCAATATCATCTTCGTCATCTTCCATATCATCAAACAGGTTGTCTGCAATATCCAGAACCTCATCCTTGTTGACGGCTTCTGTGCGGCGGGACATAGCAGTAGCTTGGTCCACTTTTTCTTTACCTGCGTTGATGACCTGAGATGCAATCTGAGTATCATAAATACGAGATAGGGTAACATTGCCCTTCACTTTAAGGAAGAACAAATCGAACGGTGCATTATGGAACACAAAGGTGTAGCCCTGACTGTCAAGGTCTTGTAACCAAGCAGCAGTTTCGTCGCTCCAGCGGCGAATTTCAATCTTACCGTTGATAGAAGTCTGCACAATGGCGATATTTGAATTGGGGTCAAGAGCATTAAGTGAACCCTTACCATTACCGTCAGTAGTTTCGGTGTCAATATAGACCGTCTTCTTAAAATCCCACCAATTATCAATAGAGTTGTCAACAAAAGACTCCTCCACCACTACAGGGGGAGGTACAATTGTTGTGGTGGGTGCCTTCTCAAAGAACTCTCTATGCCAATTTCGTGTCATTCTTACCTCCTATCCTCATAAGTATCTTGGTATCTACGGGAATCGTATTCATCAGAGTAGAGCCATGCTTTTAGCTCTTCCGCAGTGAACATATTCTTGTAGAGTAGTCCAGACAGCGGTGCAACAACAAGCCCGCTAAACAGAAGCGCAAAGATAAATCCAAAAATTCCATAAACAATAGGAGCAATGATAATAGAGACTATACCTATCAGCACCAAAGTAAGTATTGATGTATGTGCAATAACAGGGAGGCGATAGGCGTTCCTAAGCAGTGAGAGGTATCTTTTCATCCCACAAGTGTAGCCAAAAAAATCCTGAGAAGCGTGAGAGCCTCTCAGGAGAATTTTACAGCGGTCTGGAAGTACCAGCGAACGGGCATTTCTGGGACAACCTGATTATGTTTTCTTTCTTCCAGCATTCCTTCAAACTGCTCTTTCATACGAGTACTCATCGTGAATGTATCATTCTTGGTAATTTCCCCAGAACGAACACGTAGAATGGTATCCCTGTAGTATGAAAAATCAATCAGAACTGTATCATACTTGAGATAATGGTACGCAGAAATCAGAACACGAATCAGGTGTGCTGCGAATTTGGAATCATACCCCTCTTGTGCGTTGTAGTTTTTCGCTGCGGGGTTGATTTCCCTGTACCACGCCTTATTGTATCGGCGGGTAATTTCCCGAGAGAACATAGCACTCAGGTCTAGAGATTTGGTGTATTCAACCAGGGGATTAATATCCAGTTCAGGATGAATAAAGGTTGGTGAAGTGTGTAGAGCCTCGATATACTTCAGGTCACGGTCACGGATTGCTCGCATGAACGTAGCCAGTTCAACTTCCATACCCTCAGTGTTCAGTTCCGGGAACTGAAACGCCGTTGTGGTTTTTGCGCTCGGTTCGATGGCACTTTCAGGATGAATGAAGATTTTCAGTAGATCGAAGTCGGAGTCGGGTGTTTCCAGACCGAACATCCTGCTCCCTGTGGTGTATTCTAGTATCGGGGTCTTCATGCCCCTATGTTACAACTCAATTATGAGAGCTGTATTAGCGGTAAATCTGAACTTTAGCAATGCACTTTCCGAAGTTTATGCTCTGAGTTCTGGTGGGTAGCCAGATATCAATCTTACGAGAGAATCGGGCATTCATAGTATCTTCAATGATGAATACTGTGTTTGCTGGGATTATGTTAGGGTTACAACCATTAATCCTATTCCAGCTTACAATTTTGAGTTTAGCTCCATAGCCGTAGGCTCTTACGAGGTCTCGGGACACAGCAACTACACCATATCGGGTTCTTGTACCAGTAGCGGTAATGTTGGGGGTTGAGTCTGTCTGCCCTACAAGTGAATTGTAGGACGTGACTGTGACTACTCCATTAAATAGGGTTCTTGCCTCTGCAACAGGCTGAAGCGCAAGTGATAAAGCAGCGACCAAGGTTAATGTAAGTTTTCTCATATTCTCTCCGTGTACACCACAGGCGAATTCGAGAAGTATAAGGAAAGGTTAAGAGAATGTCAAGGGGTCTTAATCTACGAGTACTGGAAAATCCTCTAGGTATTCCCAATACTCACCCTCAAGTCCCCACACAACTTTCTTCACGTCCTTTAGTCTTAAGGCATTTACTAGCTTGTCAGGAAAATGGTTTATCAGCTCATCCATATCCCCATAAAAGTCTGACACGTATGCAGTGTCCCCTACGATAATGTAATTCATTTAACCTCCAAATTATGAGTGTCCGATGAGGACACACGTAAGTTATATCTTCTATTATATTAACTTCTATCGGAGATGGTAAATTCAGTTGAAATTACGTGCTGCACGATAAAAATCAGAGCGAAATCAGTCAGAAAATTGGAAAAATTTTTCCAAATTCAGTGCAAAATTTTTCCAAATCAGTTGGGTGATGGGGTCTAGAAAAATCATTCCTCTTACAGTAGCATATGTTTATGAGAATTTACGGAGTAAAATTACCCTCTAAAATAAAATTTATACATGAGGAAGATTATGATTATTGCGACGAGGAGTGCAAAACTATCAACCCAGAAGTAACGTATTCGGAGGCATGTCACTTATATTCTGACTTCGAAGGTAAGCAGTATGTAGGATTTGAACTATCCCTAGGAATGCCTGAGAATGAGATGCGCTCTCTTCTAGGTAAGAAGGGTAGAATATACACTGTTTCGGGGATATAAATAGATGCCTTCTTACAAATTAAGGAACTTTAAACCAGTGAAAACAATAAACGGGGTTTCGCCTGACATAACAGGAAACATCACTATCTTAGAAGGTGGGGGTGGTTTCCGATTTAAAGAGGAGATATTTATAGTATCTGACCTAGTTCCTATAATTTTAAGTAGTACGCCATCCTCAGGCATTCCACTTACAGTTACAGTTAATGGTCTGGTACAATCTAGGAACGATTACATTCTAGCTGGGAATACTATTTCATTCCCAGAAGGGAGCGTGGAGACAAACGATATCGTGCGTATTATGTACGCATACGGAGGATAGAATGGCAGTAAAAATTAGGGGTACACAGATTTTAGACGGTACAATCACAGCAACATCATTTGTAACTGGTCTGAATTTACCCACTTCGCAACTTGCTGAGGGTGCAAACTTCTTAAAAAGAGATGGTACCGTAGCTATGACAGCATCTTTAAATATGGGTTCTCAAAGAATAAACTCACTGGCAGAACCTACATCCTTGCAGGATGCAGCAACTAAAAATTATGTAGATACGAGAGAAACTTCTATCCGTAACGATACATTCAGAAAAGACGGAAGTATTGCTGCGACAGGTGCCTTCAACCTTGGGGGTTTTAAGGTTACCAACCTCGCTGAACCTACCGCAGCCTCCGATGCAGCAACCAAAAATTATGTAGACTTAGCAATTCAAGGTTTGAGGGTTAAAGATAGTGTAAAAGCAGCTACGACTACAAACATTACTTTGTCTGGAACACAAACAATTGATTCTGTGCCTTTGTCCATAGGGGACCGTGTACTTGTAAAAGACCAAACCACCCCCACAGAAAATGGACTTTATGTTGTAGCTTCAGGAGCATGGACAAGAACCTCTGATGCTGATACTGGCTCGGAGCTTAGAGGGGCATTTACTTTCGTACAGCAGGGTGTAAATTACGCTGACACGGGTTGGGTTATGACTACGGATGTGAACGTTGTAGTCGGGACTACAGCAATAAACTGGATACAATTCTCATCCGCTGGTCAAATCATAGCAGGGAGCGGGTTAGGTAAGAGTGGTAACTTCCTATATATTCAACTTGATACTAACTCAGGCTTGTCTGTATCCAGTGCTGGACTTAAGCACGCCTTCTCAGGTTCTACTATCACCGCTGACGCCTCAGGGTTGAAATTAAATACAGCAGTAGGCTCTAACCTTGCATCTGCAACAGTACTTTTAGGAAATGCTTCCGGTGTGGCTACAGCTACCACTTTATCTGGAGATGCAACCATTTCTAACACAGGTGTTGTAACAGTTAATGCTATTAAACCTGCAAACTTTATAACAAGTGAATCACCTTCGGGTAACCGAGATGGCGTAAATGCAACATTTACACTATCCAATACCCCTATACCTAACAGCGAACGTTTATACTACAATGGTGTTAGACTTATTAGAGGTGTTGGGGAAGATTACACAATTAGCGGTGCTACAATTACAATGCTTTCTTACATTCCCCTAAGTGGCGATAAATTGGTTGTAGATTACGTTAGATAAATTTAGTAGTGTAGACGGGGTAACTCCCGTCTTTTTTATTAAGGAGGTGACACATGCCAACAAGAATAAACACAAAGCAAGTATTAGATGGAACAATCGGAAGAGATGACTTAAATTCTACAGATATAGGGCAGGCTGTAGTTAAGAAAATAGTACAAGGCTCAAACATTGTATTATCCTCTACAGGTGCAGATGCGGGTACGGGTGACGTAACTGTATCCGCAGACTTAAGTGGTGTGTCTTTACAGGGGCACACTCATTCCTTCTCGGAAATTAACCCTGACTCCCTTCCATCTACCTTGTCAGGTTATAATATTACTGATTCCTATACTAAATCAGAAGTAGATAGTAAAGTTGCAGGTAATGTATACATACAACAGCAAGAACCTACAGGAGCAGTACCGTTTATATGGTTCCAAACTGATAGCTCTGGTAGGATAATTGATATAAGGAGGGGTTATTAATGGCAACTGAATCCATATTAGGTGGTATTAGTCAGGAAGAAAGCCTACAACAGCTTATTTCTGAAAATATATACGTACTTATGCAACTTCTTAATGCTGTACCTAGACTCGATGGTGCAGGAAGGATGCTGGTAAACACTACCGAAGTTACAAACACCATAGGTAGCGTAGGTTCTAGAGGTTTATTTCTTGATGATGCGCCTAGAACGATAGTAAGGTCGGCTGTGGGTACCTTATACAATAATATTGAGGTAATATAATGGCAGTAAATGTAAAATTAAGAAAAATGCTACACACAAAAGGCCCTGAATACATGTCCCAGACTTGGATGAATGCCGGGGCGGGCTCATGCTTAGCGGCAGATGCAAGAATGCAGAATAGAAATATTTATTACATGGGAGGTACTTCAAATTTTTATCTGTATGACGCCGAAGAGGACGCATGGTTACAGTTAACATCTCCTACGTTGACTGGCGGTTCGTTCACCACAGGTGCGTGCATGGCTTACAATAACTTATCTTTCTTATCCTCTAGTACAGGTTATAGGGCTGCACCAACCAGTACACCTACAAACACCCGTGAAATACCTACAAACATAACTATTTCTAGAAATTTGTCAGGATTATACTTAGAAATTACAGATGGTCCGGGTCTGGGGTATTATGGTAAGATTACGTCTAACACCCTAGGGCCTAACTCTATAATAACTTTGGATACCGCATTACCCAGTGCCGTGACTACTGCTACAAGGTTTCAGATATACGGAGGTTCGGTATGGTTCTTCAACCCCGGAACTAGCTCTGTAGCTTTATCAGTATATGATGTTATTACAAGTGTATGGACTACTAGAAGTGTCACTGGACTACCTACTTCATGGGGTACTGCGGGTACTCTTATTGTGACCAGTGGCCGCAATTCAAACCTAGGTGCTGGCTTCTTAAATGGAACTGCCAGTAGCTCTACTACCACAACGCTAATTGATTCTTCAAAAACTTTACAAACGAACGCATACGCTAACAATCAAATCAGGATTTTGACAGGAACAGGGGCAGGACAAGTTAGAAAAATTAGCTCCAACACGTCCAATACTTTTACAGTCTCTACTGCATGGGCAGTTTCACCTGACACTACAAGTACATACCGAATTGAAGGGGATGAGGACTACATTTACCTAGCAGGTAACAATGCTGTAACCCTATATAGATACTCTGTGTCTGCTAATGCTTGGAGTACATTAACCCCCTCAACGGCTAGGGCAGGCGCATCTGCCTCTGGAGCCACTTTCAACTGGATTGATAATGTCACAGACCCTTCTTGGGTAATAACTACAGGTACACCCGCACCGCACTACTCCACCACCTTATTTAAACAGAATGGAAGGTACATTTATTCCTTCAGGGGTGGAGGTACCACACTATTAGACGTTTATGACATAGCACTTAATACTTGGGTTAGCGGTCTGGTTTACAATCAAATCGGATTTACACTATCTACAGGTACGTGGGCGGCTGATTTTGCGCCTGACGGTAGGATATTCCTTCAGAAGGACAATAACCAAGGATTTTACTTTTTTGATGTAGCTTCTAATACTATAAAACCTCATTTTTTAAACCTAATTCCTGCATCAACAACCGTCGTAGGGCAGAAATCCGTTGTTGTGCCGTTTAGAGAGGATTCAACCACAATTTGGTATCAGTACAGTCTCAGCCATACAAGGAGTGACTTTGTAAGGTGGTTAATTATTTAAAACATCCCCCGCTATTAGGCGGGGTTTTTCTTTGACTTACTGTTTCAAAACGTTTATACTACTTCAAAAGAGGTAACTATGTCAGGAAGAAAACTAAAGATTGGAAATGAAGAAATTGACATTGTTCCGGGATTCTTAAATGATATTCCGGTAGACGGTGTGACTAATAATCAGAAGAAATCTAGAAAGAACGAAGTAAAACTATCAATTGGCGGGGGAATGTCGCCAAATCCCAAGAAAATGCCCCTACAACTGGCGGATAGCTTAGTACAAAGCGATGTGTCCGGTAAACTATACCCTGGTAGAGTCTCTTTTGCAGATATGAGGGCTCTTGCTCGCTACTCCACAGTCGTCAGGGCTATTGTAATCATGCGTTCTCAGCAGATTGCAAAACTCCCCATTAGAATAGTACCCAAAAACAGCAAGGAACCCATCATTCAGACCTCTATTCTCAAGTACACCACTTACGATATTGAGAATGTACCTGCTTTTGACGAATCTGATGTTACATTCTTGAGGGATATATTCGATAGGATTGACGAAGAGGGCTCCATGTTCGACAAACGTAAGAAATTCAAGGAGCTTAAACTTTCTGGTGAGTTTACAGGCCAAGAACTTGCTGCCATAGAGCATTTACAGGAAAAGCATGACATGTTCTATAAGAAGAGGGCCAAGGATATCAAGACAATTGAGAAGATTCTTTCCCGTCCTGACCCTTGGTTCACTGAAACTCCTACATGGAACTCACTTATCAATAAGATTCTTGAAGATGTTCTTGTATTAGACCGAGGAACCCTTGTAAAAATTCGAGATGAGGATGGTAACATACAAGGTCTTCTCCCTGTTGATGGGTCTACAATTAAACCCGTAGTAAACGAATTCGGGTACCTAGACGACGAGAAGGCATACCTACAGCTAATTAACGGCACGCCACGTAGATACTTGTCTAAAAACGACGTAATTATACTTACTATGAACCCCGTATCTGATGTAAGGTATTTCGGATATGGAATTTCACCTATGGAAACCTTGTACACGGCAGTATTGTCCGACTTATTCATTGATAAGGGTAACTTGGATTACTACAAAAAGGGTGGCTCTATTCCAGAAGGTATGATTGCCATTGAACCCCCTGCAAATAAAGAAGGTATCATCAATCAGATAGACCAAGAACAGTTAGATGCTCTCCAGAGACAACTACAGTCTATTCTCATGGGGGATTTTACCCAGATTCCTATCGTATCGGGAGGTAAAATCTCTTGGATTGACTTCAAAGGTAAGAGAAGGGACATGCAGTTTAAAGAACTTGCAGAGTACCTTGTACGTAAGATTTGTGCTGTTTACCAAGTATCACCACAGGACGTAGGTGTTCTTGAGGGCATGAAGACCTCTGACGGTCAGGTACAAGCAGATTTAACCAAGTCAAAGGGTCTACAGACTATTATGACTCTTCTCTCCGAGTTTATTACCGAGTCTGTAATTCAAGAGTTACGTCCCGAAGAAGACTTGAAACTTTGGTTCGAAGAGCCTGAGGAAAAAGAGGCTGATAAGAACTGGGGCACTCAAGCTAAGCTTCAGGCGGGTGTTCTATCTGTGAACGAAGTAAGAGCTAGGGACGGTTTACCTCCTGTTGCGTGGGGTAACACACCTCTTGCAAATGGTAATACTAAAAACTGGACCGCTCAGGCTGATGGTGCCGCTGGTGGCGGTATGCCCGGTGCTCCCGGTGCTCCTGGGATGGGTGCTTTACCTCCACTCCCCGGACTCCCCGGACCCCCTGGAGCTGACCCTATAGGCGGTGCTCCTGACCCTGCTGGAGCGGGTGCTCCACCCCCTGTTATGAAGTCGGTATTCGACTTTGCAGAGAATATACAGCAGGACCACCTCTCAGGCGGCGACCTTACATCTCTCGTCAATATGTACTTGAAAGATGCTAAAATTAAAGACGAAGATGAAGATGGTCTCGACGACATTCTCACCTACTCAACAGGTGATGAAGTTAGAAGTCCATTAGACTCTTATCAAAGATTATTAAAATCCGTTGCTCCCGATATTGATATTGATATTTATAACACCGAAGAGGAACTTATACTCTTTAGCAGAAAAGACGGTAACTCTATCATAGTTGATGATAAGGGCAATGACCCTATTTTAAAAACCATAGCTAAGTCCATAGCACAGCACGAAGATGAAGTTCCTGCCTTGGAATGGGCGCTACTTGAAAAACTAGACACAGGAACCGCCTCTAAACTTCGTAAATTTTACTATGATAATACCGTAAGCGTACCTGCTTCTGAGATTAGAAAAGTAAGGAGTAAATACCTAGAATGAAAGAAGAATCTCTACAACTTGTAACATACGATGGTCAGCAGATTCCTAGTGGATATCTCTTCGGGGATATTTCCGCTAGGCTTGCTATAACATACCTAAAATCCATTAATGCCTCGGAAGATGCCATTGATAAGGTTAAGGAAGTAGAGGTTAATAAGATTCTCTATGGCCTTGGTGTCCTAAAATCCTCCACAGGTAAGACACACTACAGGGCTAAAGGCCCGGATGGTGAATACGGTGTGGGTACGGGACGACCCGTCCCTGGTCATATCATCTCAGCTTATAAAGCGGGAGGTACACCTACGGATTGGACAGTTACAGAGGTGGATGATACTGAGTATCGAAGGATACAAAAAGAATCAAAAGGTAAAGGCGCAGCTCGCAGGACTTCCAGCTCTGCGGCTACTCAGAGACCCTCCACCAGTACCCCTCAACAACCCCAACAGGTACCACAGACTACACAGGCTCCTCAGATACTAGGTAATACTTCCCCTAGTGGACCTACACATATGTCCAGTAATATACCCGCAATTCTAAGCAGAGTAGGCCCCGAAACAACATCAGATATTACGCAAGTGTCGGGTGATGTGTACAAAGTATCTCTTGAAGGCAAAAAGCCCAATATTGCCATGAACATGCTTACGCTTATGAGAAGGTACTCTCCCAATCAAGCTATAGCTTTGGAGAAATTCCTTCTATCTGGGGGTAAAAATGGTAAGGAGATGAACTTTGACCTATCTGACATTCCTTTGGAAATCAGAGATGAAATTCTTGAATGGGTAACTGACTCTTCAAGGAACTTCATGCAGATTCATGAAAAACTAAACAGAATATCCAAAGTTGAACTTGAATATTCAGAACCAATCAGCGATGACCTAAAGAAGAAGTTTGGTCTAAATGTTTCTCAGGACATGGAGGCTGTTTTCAAGGGACTTAATATTGCTGATATGTTTAATTCTGGTGTTCTTGGTATTTATCACATTGAGAATGTATTTCCAGTACTTGCCGAAGCTATGAGAGCTAATATGGAGCTAAACAACTCTGATAAAGTATCTGAAGACTTCGAAGTAAGCTCTGAGATGTTTGTAGTTCCTTGGGACTTTCCGAAAGAGAAGGTCACTGCATCTCTAAATGCGATTGCAGAAGCTATTAAAACTCCAAACCTAAGCCTTTCTGAGTTTGTAGCGAAATTTACAAACAAGAAAAAGGGTAATTTAGGCCCTTCAGAATTGGGAGGAAACCTATTACCCGTATTTAACATTATCCTCAATGGAGGAGAGCCTTCAGAGGTTGTTGATGAGCTTGCAAAATACATTACTGGTCTAGACAAAAACCCACGAAGGGAAGAATTTATCAAATTAGTAGAGGATACTAAAGTTTACTTAGAGAAAACACTGAATGGTACAGACCAGAATCTCCCTACTGTAGAAGAACTCAAGGATACTACATATTCTAAGCTGCATAGAATACCTCTAATACTGGATGGTTCTGACTTTCCTGCAAGAAAAGAACCTCAGTCTTCTATGTTTGTAGACATTGCTATTGCTATGGCTAAGGAATCTCAAACTAATAAGGATAACTCTAAGTACATTGCTCGTAAGCAGAAAGGAGACCTCCGACAGAATAATCTTTTAGAGAGGATTGCAACATTACCTACAAGTGATAATAAGTCAGACTCGAATGATGCCCTATCTCAGAAAAGAAACAGAGCAGTGAAAGCATTTAAAGCTGCTACGACTTTAAGTATCGCAGGATTCACCGATGGTAACAAAGAGTCAACTTTTGTTAGTGGTCAGAAAGCTTTTTATTCCGCACATGAAGCTTTATCACAGTGGTCTGGGGGATTTGAACCTTTAGACTTTGTGGGATTCATGAGAATGAGCCCACTGCTTATGGAAGGGGACTCGATTGTATTCATAGATGATAACTGCGAGGTTCAGAAAATAAGTATCTACTCTTCGGACGAGGATAAAGAGAAGTTTGCTTCTAATGTTTATCAAAGTCTGAACAAAATGATTGATACTGACATAATGGACTCTGACAGAGCAGCTTACGCCATGCTTGCTATCACGAAACCATCCCTGATAGATAAGTTCGAACATAAGCCTGACTCTACAGACCACCTAACAAATTCAGAAGCACAGAAAGTGTATAAGTCTGCGTCAAAAGCCACTTCCTCATTCATTACCAAGCTTATTGACCCTATTATGGGTAATAGTAGAATTCAAAATGGTGTGGGAGGTAAGAGTATTACGGGGCATTCTAAATATAAGGAGTTTAGAGATAAGTACCCTGACCTTCACAGCGTGGCGGAACAAGTAACGCTCACAGGCTCGGGCAGTGCAACTATAAACGGCACAACTACCTCATTTTCTTCCCCAGCGGAGTTCGAAGTTTTTATGCGTAATTTAGTGGCATCTGAATTAGGCGTTGACCCGAAAAAAATAACCCTGACTAACGATAAAATTACCACATCTACACAGTTAGCCGGACAAATGGTCAAATCGTATATGACATTAGGTCAGTTTAATGTGACAATGACAGCACTCTCTAACCCAGATTTCGTAGACAGTATTTTACTGGGTACTTCATCCAAGGATAGTCTCCAAAAAATGTTCCCTGGTATAAGTGATTCTATGCTGAGTTCAATAAAAATTCCTGATATGTCTGACTTGACAAACACCCTTACAGAAACTTTCTCCGACCACGTAGATAGTGAGGCTAAAATGTCTGCTGTGAGAAGCTTTCTTAGGGACGCCATTGTGAAAGGTTCTTCGGAAGAGATGGTTAGAAGACAGTCTGCTGACCCCTTCTCTGCTAGCCAGCTATCTGAAATCTATGAAGCTATCTCTGCAACAGGTAACTTTATATCTCAACTTGCTCAGTATAAAGACTTTAAAATATTCCCCAATGATGATTCCGGTGGCGGGCCTATCGGTAGTCTTATGGATACAGGGTCTAAAATACAATTAGGTAAAGGCGATACCCCTTCGGAGCACTTTGTTATGGGTACAAGAGCCTCTACAGAAAAAGGTTCTCACATTGATGCTATAAACTCTAGGGTTTCAAATACTGGTGGTGTGAGGTCTATTGCTGCGGGCTTTTTAGAGTTCAAATTCATATCCTCAGGCACAAGGGCAGCTCACTTACAGGCTAGCAGTACTCCCTTGCGGGATATTGCTGAAGCACTGGACAACTATGATAAGATTTCCCTAGACCCTGTGTTGAATATCACTAATGTTATTGATTCCCCGGAATCTTCAGATGTGTATGATATCTCTTGGAATTGTCATGTAGGAGCAGAAACTAATATGTCTAATGACGGTAATAGGGCTCATGCAAGAAGAACACATGCTAAGCCTAAGAAAGGTAAGAAGAAATGAAATACATACATAACAAAGCATTTGAAATTCTAGAAAGACTGATAGGTAACGGTACAACAAAAAGCCTCCTTTACTATATAAGGGAGGTTTGTTCCGATTGGTCTGCTGAGCCAAACTTAACACCATATCTAATACATTCTAATATTTCTAATATAGTTGAGCAAAATAATATTGAGTTTGGTGTAACCAAGCAGGATTGGGCAGAAGCTATTAGAGATTTTATGGAATTTTTAAGGTATGCCGGATTAGTTCCTGAGTACTTAGGGGAAGAGGACGATGAAGCAATGTCCGATGTGTTTGAAGAGTATATTAGTGAATATATACGAAATTTCAATGTTCCCGAAGACAAAGATTGCTCCTCAGAGCTGATAGTTCACATGGCTTATTACCTTTTAGGTGTAGATGACAGTTATAATTCATCATTAATAGAGCATTTCACACCACTAGTTGAGTTGAATAGTACTTCAAGGGAAAAAGATTCGTATAAAAAGCTCTTGGATGAGTATGATGCTCAGCAATTGGATGTAAAAGACGACAATATTATGAAATCTATTGAGCCCGTGGACGTTTCTACCCTTCCTGAGTATGTTATTGATTCACTCTACCTTCACAAAGGTAAGTATTATAGACCTTCTGATGTTAGAAAGATGATTACAGCAGCTTCTCAGACTGCTCAGGCGCTAGAAAAAGAAGATTTGGAAGATGAATTGACTGAAATGGGCTTGTCTGCTGAGGAACTTGGCAGAAAATATATAAAGAAGCTAAAGTTAAGGAAGGAAAAGAAGAAAAATGAGAGTTAAAGTCATATGGAACGGTGAAGGTGAACCTGAGGGTGGAATCTATGAGTACGGATTTGGTACTGACCACCCTAAAATTCCCCAAGGAATTACAAAACAAAAGGATGACCCTGATTCGAACTGGGACTTCCAGTACGTAGGTCAGGATAATTCATCCTTAAAAATTTACCATTACCTGAATCGTTCTGTATGGTTCTACACTGTGGACGGTCAGGAGTACTTTACAGCTAATTCCCACCTTGTACCTAAAGGTGCCGATAATATAAAACAAGGTAAATATGCTGATGTTTACAGGATTGCTGCACAGGAAACAAGAGACCCTAAGGTAAAATCACCCTTCGAACCTTTAGATAAAGCCTCTTTTGCTCGTGAGAAGAAGCTGTTTGACCAGCTAGCACGTACAATGGTGAAAATAGCACCTGACAGGCGAGGGGATAAGAGTATTATCTCTTTAGTACCAGACGCTACGGGAGAGTACTCACTACTTTCACTATATATGTTTGCTGTAAAGACAGGCAACGATTCCCTTGTTTCCCAATTGAACAGTTGGGTAGGTAAAAAAACTTCCCTACAGTTAATGACTTCTGACCTGTTTTCGGGTGACAGGATGATTGCAGATGTAGTGAAGACAACCCCTGCGATGCCTATTGCCTCGGCAATTCTAGGTGCTAGAACTTGGACCGACTTAAATAGCAGTATGGCTAAGATTTACGCCTCGATTCAGAGTAAACTGGATGGATTCGAAGAGGAAAGTACAGTATTACCGACAGCGGCTCCTGTTGCGGCTCCCGCCCGAGCTATACCTGAAGCCCTAGTACAGCCTGATATTGTCCCACCTACTCCGGTAGTACAAACAACCCCAGTAGAGGCCGCAGCTTCTAGGATTGAATTTGTACCTGACCGTTTTACTGAAATGGGTGTTGGTTCGGATGATTTTGCTAAGAAATATGCGGCAGCCGAAGTAAATAGTGGTATGCAGTACACAAAAAACATTCCTGACATGGTGCTGTCCGACGTGTTTTCAACTCTATCAGACAAGACTAAGAAGGTACTAGCGTTCTATCTTGCAGGCTTTGTAAAAAAGACTGATACAGGATACATGGTTGTACCTAAGGAGGGTCGTCACTTCAGACCCACCCAGCCCCTCTCCAAGGCTATCATTGTTAATGAACTGATGGGTGCTCTTGCTGATTTGGAAAGTGCATTGAATAAGAGAAATGTAGAGTTTGAGATTACAAATTCCCCAACTAACTATTCACCCCTTATTACAATGGATTTCCCGTACATGTATGCTCTTGGGAGGGAGTCAGAGAGTGTATTCGCAGCCCTGCAAGGTGCATTATTTGTTTCGTTAAAGAATAAAATGGCCCAGGCTGGTGAGTATGAAGATTTACTAAGTGAATTGGATGGGGAGTATTCATCCTCTATTCAACTGACCGATATTAAAGGCCCCGTAATAATGGCAGCTCTGTCTGAAATATGGTCTTATAAGACCTATAAAGATGGAGATAAGGAGATGCTAAGCCCTCTAGGAGCGGCAGTGGCTAAAATAGCTGAATCTACTGGTGAAACTCCTGAGAAGGTTCAAGCAGAACTTACGTCGGCCCTTAAGGAAAATCTAGGAAGATTGGCTTTTCTAAAAGCCTCTAAATCTACTTCTCAGGGTATGTTCGGTGGTAAACTTATGGACTTCGCAGGTAGGGCTATGGGACTTGCAGTTTCAGCACACACTAACGGGTTAGTGAACAGGCCGATGACGGAGAAGGATAATTCCCTCATGCACGTATCCCAGCTACAGCTAGGTAAAGTGCTTGAACAACTCCTAGGACAGAGGGTGGAAGTATCTCTAGGGGATACTGTTACCTACTACCCCTCTGTTTCTGGCAA
>Ga0194110_10001501_pt1 | contig 29886 bp, 31 predicted proteins | sample TA2Kig1200mmetaG_FD_146192 | JGI IMG/M metagenome (GOLD analysis project Ga0194110, IMG submission 146192) | Freshwater microbial communities from Lake Tanganyika, Tanzania - TA2015032 Kigoma Deep Cast 1200m | ecosystem: Environmental > Aquatic > Freshwater > Lake | place: Tanzania: Lake...
TATGTAGTCAAATTCTAATTCTAACCGGAATAACAGGCATAAAGATTAATTTTTTCACACCTTCTCACTCTCCCGTGGAGCGGGCGACTTTACCTGCCTGCGGTAGGCAGGGTCGCCCTAATTTTACCGGCTGAAGCCTCCATTCCCCGTGTAAGTGAGGTGTTACTCTGGGTACTTAGATCAAGTTGCAATAGATTTCCACTTCATTTAAAATGATTTTGATTATCTTTAGCCTCCAATATCCAAAATATAAAAGGCAACGGTCAGCTTCATATTGATTATGAACAGATATCACCGAATCGCAGTAATTCCAGGAGATGGAATCGGTAAGGAAGTTATTTCAGAGGGGGTCAAATGTTTAAAGACTCTTTCCGAGATCATTGAGAACGTTCAATTCGAATTTCAATATTTCCCGTGGGGTAGCGAATATTACATTCAGCATGGAAGAATGATGTCTGAGGATGGCTTGGAAACCCTAAAATATTTCGATGCCATCTATCTCGGTGCGGTGGGCGATCCAAGAATCCCTGATGATGTGACCCTCCATGGACTCCTCCTCCCTATCAAAATGGGATTTGACCTTTATGTGGGTCTCCGTCCTGTATATCTTTTTCCTGGAGTTGAATCTCCACTGGCAAATATCTCTGAGGGAGAGATTGACATCGTCGTCATCAGGGAAAATACAGAGGGAGAATATTCGAACGTAGGAGGAATCGTTGGAGTACAAGATCGCGAATTGGGGATTCAGAGTGGCCTCTTTACCCGAAAGGGGATTGAAAGGATCATCACCTTTGCCTTCGAATATGCCAGAGAAAAAAGAAGAAAGAAGGTTACCTCTGTTACCAAATCGAATGCTCAGCGATTCGGCATGGTCCTGTGGGATCGGATTTTTAGGGAAGTTTCTACTCGATTTCTTGATACTCGCACCGAATCAAAACTGATCGATGCTGCCTGTATGGATGTGGTGAGAAACCCAAAAGGTTACGATTTGATCGTGGCTTCCAATCTCTTTGCAGACATCCTTTCAGATCTTACCGCCTCTGTGACAGGTGGACTGGGATTGGCACCCGGAGCCAGTTTCAACCCTAAAGATAAGTCCTTCCCTGGTTTTTTCGATCCGGTTCATGGTTCTGCTCCGGATATCGCTGGAAAAGGGTTAGCCAATCCCATCGCCGCCATTCTCACAGCCAAGATGATGTTGGACTATCTCGGTGAAGGTGAAGCAGCCAATATCTTATATAGAGCGGTCAAACAGAATCTTTTCGAGAAAAGAATAAGGACGATGGATCTGGGGGGCCGTTCAAAAACGAATGAAGTCGGAGATGATATTGTCAGAATCCTCCGATCCTTCTCTCCCTCCCAAACCGAAATGAAGGTCTTACAGAAAGGATGAGGATCCCTCCCAAAAGACAGAAGATGGCTGAAAGGTAAAGCCCCCATGAAAACGAAGCCGTCACATCCCTGACCCATCCTGTGATCCAGGGTCCACCTAAGGAGCCCAAAAAGTGGATCGTGTTTGTCAACCCATACGTAGTCCCAAGGATTTCAAATGGAACCATATCAGGGAAAAGGGACCAGAAAGCTGCCCAATGCCCCCAAACAAAAAAACCCGTGATAAAGAAAAGAACGACAAAGAGATTGATGTCCATCCTCGTCTTCAACCCATATCCCAATAAAAACATGCAAAGGGAGATGAGGAAGAATTCTATAGCGATGAGGCCCTTTCTTCCCTTTCCCTTTCTGACCAGCCAATCACTCATTAACCCGTTCAAAGTAAGACCTGGGATCGAAGAGATTCCAAGGAGGCTCGAATAGAGGGAAGATTGAGAAAGGCTCTGAATCCCCATCTCCTTAAAAAGCGAAGGAGCCCATGTCCCCATGAGCCAGAGAGCATAGATTCCCGGGATCCCACCCAGGTAAAGAAACCATAAATCCCTGCTTTGAAAGATCAAGGAATAAGGGACCTTCCTTTCTCCTATCCTTTTTAAATCCTGCTTCCGAGGTTCTTCAATCACCCGATAAATTAGAAAAGATGCCAGAAAGGAAGGTAAGGCAAAGAGGATGAAGACGGTTCGCCAACCCCAGATATCTGAAATCCACCCGGCTAAGGAGATCCCGATAAACATCCCTGTACCCAAGCCGGCAAATGAAATCCCTTGACCCAACGCCCTCTTCTTCTCCGGTGTATATGCAGAAATGATGGGACGGTCATTGCTGAAATAGGCCCCCTGTCCAATACCGGTTAAAAAACGGAAGGAAAAGAGGGAGAAAAAGGATTGGGCCAAACCGGTCAATAGGGACATCAACCCCCACCAACTCGTACAGAAGACAAGAACTGCCTTCCTTCCAAACCGATCTCCCAGATGGCCAGCGGGGAGTTGCATAAAGGTGTAAGCATAAAAAAAGGCTGCTGCCAGTATGCCCGCTTGGGCATAGGTTAATTGAAATTCTTGGATGATAGGAATGAGTAGGGGAGATAGGCTTGAGCGCACCATATAATTGGTTACCCAGCCGAAAATCATGATCGCCCAAATGGTATGATATCTCTCCCATTTCATCCAATATGATCCTTCAGGGATTGGTTGATTTCTTGGGCTGCCTTGCAGGTCTCCGAGATGACCTTTTTCATCTTCGAATCATTTAGGCTCGATGTAAACCCCACTACCCAGATCGCAGCTGGGGGAAGCGAAGGGGTTTGAATGGGTACGGCAACAGCTCTCACCCCGAGAAGGTATTCTTCATCATCGATTGCATAACCTCTCCTCTTGGCCCCCTCCACCTCTTTTAGAAACGCCTCCGAATCGATGAGAGACTTGGAAGTATATCTGACCAATCCCACCTTTTTAACAATCTCCTTCGTCTTCTTTTCTTCAAGCTGGGCAAGAAAGACCTTTCCTGTGGCTCCAGCCAAAAGGGGAAGCCTTGTTCCAGGCGGTGAGGTGATCTTCATTTCATTATGAGATTCCACCACATCCAGGATGGTGACGTGATCACCATTTACTACTCCCATAAAAACAGTCTCACCAACCTTCTCCATCAACCTCTCCATGGGAATTCTTGCGATATCCCTCAATTCTATCTTTCTATAGTATTTACGATTGAGCTCCAAAAGCGTATATCCCAAGTGATATTTTTTATGAAGAGGGTCCCGAACCAGAACACCCAACTCTTCTAAAGCAGCCGTGATCCCATGAACCGTGCTTTTCCCTATTTTCAAATGTTTTGAGATCTCACTTACACCGAGACCGCTTGAAGAATCGGAAATGATCTTGAGGATTTTGAAGGCTTTCTTTACTGAAGGTGCAGAATAAGCAATTTTTTCCATTGTTCACTATATTGAACAAATAATAATTTAAAATTAGCAGATCTATTGATAGATGTCAATAGAATTTATCATATTTATTAAAAATTACTTGACAAAAAAGATTTATGTGCTATCCTTTTTACGAAAAATAATTGTTCACTATAAAGAACTATTAACCCATTAAGGATGTTTTCTGCTTGTTTATATCCTTTGAAAACAAGACCGTAGAATGGAAAGGGATGACAATGAATAACCAATCTCTCCTTCAGACGAGGATGTTAAAATTCGTCCGGCCCCAGCGGGAATGGGGATGGGAGATTGCCATCTATCTCTATTTAGCCGGTATGGGAGCAGGCTCATTTATCATCGGAACCATGATCATCTGGTTTGGCAACTATTTACTCACTCAAAAAACATGGGAATTTTGGAATTATTCGATCAACCTTTCCAAGGCTGCCATTCTCTGGGGCCCTCTTTTCGTTGCTATCGGTTCCCCCTTTCTCGTCCTGGATCTGGGTAAAAAACTAAAATTTTATAGAGCCTGTTTAAACCCAAGAACTTCATGGCTTGCCAGGGGCTTTCTCATCATTTCCGCATTTATAATTATTGGGTTGATCATTTTTGGAGCCTCTGCACTTTTCATGAGCGGGAGGACAATGTCCTGGTTTGTCCTGGAGGTTATCGGCTTTATCCTTGCCTTTGCAACTGCTATCTATACCGGAATCCTTCTGGAGTCAATCAAATATGTGCCTATCTGGAATACTCCTCTTCTACCTCTTCTGTTTCTAACTTCTGCATTATCGACAGGATCCATGGGCATTATCCTGTCCCTATTGGGATTTGAACTTATACCCATCCATCATAGGTTATTTAAGACGCTGACAGATACGGAGCAGATCCTTACCCTGATCGAGGTTTTCGTGCTTTTCCTCTATCTTTACTCCAGGTATCGGCAGAAAGACCAAGGAGAAACCTCTGTTCTCCTTCTCTTATCGGGCCAATTGAAATCGCTCTTTTGGGTGGGTATCGTCTTCATTGGATTCGTCTTTCCCATCCTTCTTGAATTTCTTTATACTCATTCCGGACACCCCAGCATTCTGATAGTTACCGGACTCTTTTTATTATCCGGCGGGTTCCTTCTTAGATTAGGAATCCTTGCTTCAGGAATAAAGGAACAGCTCCCTATGCATAAATTGATCGAAATCAAGGTAAACATGAGCGCCTTCAGAAAGGGCTGATCACCCTATTAGGAGATCATAGGGCAGGGTTCCAACGCCAAAGACGCTGAAAAGTGGTGGGCCTTGGATAAAGAACCTAAGCACAAACTGTGAAGAAGAATTCAAAATCCCAAGCTCCAAATTTCAAATAAGCACCAATGTTCAAAATACGAATGACTGAAACAGAAAGTTTAGGATTTGGGAATTGGAAATTGGGAATTATTTGGGATTTGGATATTGGGATTTGGTGCTTTTAACCGAAGGAGGGAATGATGCACGGTAAGGTATTGGTAGTGGATCATGAGAAGTGTACAGGGTGTCGGCAGTGTGAGATAGCCTGCTCAGCCCTTCATAATGGGGAGAGCAATCCCAGCCGATCGAGAATCAGGGTGATCAAATGGGAACATGTGGGATTCAATCTCCCGATGACCTGCCAAAATTGTGAGAAGCCTTTCTGTGTGGAGGTTTGTCCAACAAAGGCCTGTCACCAGGATGTTGAAAATCAAAGGGTGATCATCGACAAAGACAAATGTATCGGATGTAAGACCTGTATCATTGCATGCCCCTTTGGAGCTCCCTCCTATGACCATGTGGAGCGGATTTCCATCAAGTGCGACTATTGCGATGGCAATCCCCAGTGTGTGTCCTTCTGCAATCCAAAGGCGATCTGCTACGTTAGCGGTGAAATGGTAAGCTTGAGCAGGAGACGTAATTTTTCAGTCAAATTTTATGAATCAGTGCGGCAGGTATAATAGCATCCAGCAGTTGATCTGTATAAACAGAAGAGGGTAATTTATTAGTTCACTATTGTGAACATGACCCGCAGGGTAGATTAGATTATGTAAGAAATCAATCTATCCAGATAAAATATTACTCACCGCTGGAAATTATTTCCAATTCTCAAGTCATATGGGAATACAGAAATATCTTACAACGATATCAACTTATTATAAAAATAAAGTTTATCCTTGACAAAGAAATAAATGTAGTTTAATAATATAAAAACTTATATTCTTATGTCATGTTGGGTCGTTCACTATTCTGAACGAAAAATGAAATATCAAAAGTCTTAAAATCTATCCGTTATTATTTTTCGGGATAAGAAAGGAGGTTGTTATGGGAAATAGTAAAGAAGGGCTTTCAACAGCCGAAAGTCTACGTGCGACTCGTACCCTTGGCCAGGTAAGGTGCCATAATCCCAGTTGCATGGGAAGAATCGAGCCAAAACCCGGGGAGCCCACCGTGAAATGTTCTCGTTGTGGTATGGAATGGCGGGTGGCTTGGGTAAAAAGCGGTTTTCCCCGCATCAGAGGTCCGGTATGGGATGTAGACAAAAGATTAGCGGATGAGGCGTTTGAAAGAAAAATGAAGGAGAAGGAGGAAAAGAAAGATGGCCCTAAATAGAAAGATAGCGTATATTGACCTCTCCACAGGCAAAATCGAAACGAGGCCTATCCCGCTCGATATGCGGAGAAAATTCTTGGGAGGCCGAGGACTGGATGCGTATTTGCTTTATAATAACACGAAAAAGGGATGTGACCCCCTTGGTCCTGACAATACTATCATGGTGAGCGGAGGAATTTTAACTGCCACTTTGGCTTCAGCAACCTCCAGATGCCATGTGATGGCTAAATCCCCGCTTGGAGGTATGTTGGGAAGCTGTAATGGGGGAGGTTTCTTTACCCCTGAATTAGCCTGGGCAGGCTTTCATCATCTCGTCATCAAGGGTAAGGCGGCAAAACCAGTCTACCTGTGGATTCACAATGGCCAAATAGAGATCCGTGATGCGAGCAAGCTTTGGGGCAAAGCGGTTCCAGACACACAATGGGCGATTCGGGAAGAGCTGGGGGATGAGGATATCAAGAGTCTGGTCATTGGGCCGGCAGGTGAAAATCTTGTAAGGTATGCCAATGTCATGACTGGGATCAAAAATTCCGGTGGAAGAACAGGAATGGGAGCGGTTATGGGCTCAAAAAATTTGAAGGCCATTGCCGCCCGAGGCACCATGGATATAAAAATTGCTTATCCAAGGGAAGCCCTCGATTATAATAAACGGTTCATTGATCAAATCACGAGTGCTAAGGTTAACCAAACCCAGGGAACTCTCGGTACCCCCTTTATTTGGGGAGCCACCAACTCCTGGGGTGGTGTCCGATGCAGAAATTTCCAGTATAACCAAATGCTCTATTGTGATGAGATTGAACCGGAATCGATTGATGAAAACTGTGTAAAAACGATAGGGCCTTACCATATGGCCGGTTGTTTTGGTTGCCAGGTCCACTGCCGGGCCAAATATAAGATTCCTACCGGGCCTTATGCGGGAAGATATGACGAGGGACCGGAATATACGTCGCAAGGGGCTTTTTCCGGAGAGCCAGATATTCCAAGCTTGGAAAACCTGTTAGTGGCGAATCACTTGGTCGATCAGTGGGCTGTGGATAATCTGGAAATCGGAAGTCTTATCTCCTGGGCGATGGAGCTCTATGAACTGGGAATCCTCACCGACAAAGAGACGGATGGCCTGGAATTGAAGTTTGGTAGCAGCGAGGCCCTCCTGGAGATGATTGAACGTATCTGCTTCAGAAAGGGATGGTTGGGTAATGTCTTGGCCGAAGGGGGGATTATCGCCTCTGAGAAGATTGGGAAGAACTCTTTTGACTACCTGATTCAGGTCAAAGGGGTAAGCAATCTTCACTCTGATGAGCGGGCAACACCCGCTCTTGCACTCAATATTGCTACAGCCTCCCGGGGTTCAGACCATTTAAGAAGCCGGCCAGCGATTGACCTGTATCATTTGCCGGAAGAAGTGATGAGAAAAATCTACAGTAGCCCGGTACCTTACGATGGGCCATTGAGTTCAGAGCATACGGAATACATTGGCAAGCCGTGGCAGGTCTTCTGGCATGAGAACTGTTATATGGCTGTCGATTGCCTGGGTATCTGTAAGTATCACACCACCTTCCTGGGTGCTACGCTTCCCAATTTTGAAGATTGGTCCAGAGTACTTCATTACAATACGGGGTTGGATCTTACCCCTAAGGATATTTGGGACGTTGCTGTTCGAGCTAACATGATGGAGCGGCTATTTAACCTCCGCGAAGGTTTGACAAGAGAGGATCTCAAAAAGGGCGATATGCTCAATCACCGCTACTTTGATGAGCCTTGCCGAAGGGGTGCAATCGATGTTGTCGGCAGGGTCATTGATCGGGAAAAATTTAAGAAGATGGTTGATGAATTCTATGAATACAAGGGCCTTGATCCCGATGGCATTCCGAAGCCAGAAACGCTCAAGAGGCTCGGCCTTGAAAATGAACCATCCCATCTGCTGTGATAAAAAGCGAATTTAACGAATGTTAGCGAATGGATCGAATTCAATAATTATTCGTCAAATTCGTTCTTATTCGAGTTATTCGTTCATTAATGTGAAAGGAGAAAGCCAATGGAACCAATGGGTAAAGTACTCGCGATTACTCCCGAAAAATGCACGGGGTGCAGGCTCTGTGAACTTGTTTGCTCAGTTTTTCATGATGGAGTCTCAAATGCAGCTCGAAGCCGGATAAAAGTGATAAAATGGGAATCAGAAGGAATTTATATTCCCATGTCCTGTCAGCAGTGTCAGGATGCTCCCTGTATGACCGTTTGCCCCGTTAAGGCCATTTCCCGAGATGAGAAATATAGCCGGGTGATGGTGAATCAAAATACATGTATCGGCTGCCGTTCCTGTGTTGCAATCTGTCCCTTCGGCGCCATGAATTTCAACGTCATTGACCGAAAGGTCTTTAAGTGCGATCTATGTGATGGAGACCCGCAGTGCGTTCGTTTCTGTGAGATAAAAGCTGTGGAGTATGTAGATGCTGACCGGGTAAGTGTCTCTAAGAAGAGAGCAGCTGCTGAGAAAATAACTGCCGCCCAAAAACAGGCTACAGCATTAGAGTCAGAATTACATTAAGATGAGTCGATCTATAGTCAACGACAAAAAGAAACGAGTGGGGAGGCTTTAGCCTCCCATTTAGAGGGTATTATTTGAGTGGGAAAATTGATTAACCAATGGAACTAAGAGGGTGGCCCTCTTAGTTTTAGACCAAATTGATAGGAAGTCTTTTTACGAAAGACTTCCTATCAACATTTCCTATCAATCCGGCGAGTTCCGGGGAAGATTCCTAAGATTCCTGCCAAGTAAGAGTGAGCCATGCGATACATCATCAGCATCGACCCTGCGGCATGCACTGGTTGCCGAATCTGCGAAATGGTCTGCAGCCTTAGCCACACCGGTACATGCTGGCCAGAACGGTCGAGACTGCGGGTGGTATCAGAGGAAGCGGACGGGCGGATTGACAGTGTCCCGGTCCTTTGCATGCGATGTGAGGTTCCGGCCTGCAGGCTTGCCTGCCCGACAGGTGCAACCTTTGAAGGAGGGCCGGCTGGGGCACTCCTGGTAGCGGCGGAGAAATGCATTGGCTGCTCTGCATGCGTGTGGGCATGTCCTTTCGGTGCGTCGACGCTGGATCCAGCGACAAATGTGGCGCATCGGTGCGACCAGTGCGAGGGGGACCCGCGGTGTGTGAGGCACTGCCCAACAGGTGCGCTGAGGTATGTGGAGGAAGACAAGTTAGTGATCGCTGAGCAGCGGCGAAAGGCAGGGGTGTTCATTGGTCTCCAGCGGCGAATTCGGGGTGAGGAACCAGGAGCATGAAGAGCGACTACCTCTATGCAGGCAAGATCTTGTGGGTTGACCTGACCTACGGGAAGGTGTGGACCACACCGACCGTTGCTTATACGGAAAGGTTCTTGGGAGGAAAGGGGATCGGCGTCCGGATCGTATGGGAGAAGTCGGGCCTTCCATCCGTCGATCCGTTGGGACTAGATAATGTGCTCAGCTTCAACAGCGGTCCACTTACCGGCACAATGATGCCAGGCTCGGGGCGAAGCCTGATCTCCAGCAAATCGCCACTTACTGGCTTGCTCGGCATGACCGATTTTGGAGGCTCGTTTTCGCCAGAGCTGAAGTACGCGGGGTACGACCATTTGGTGATCACAGGGCAGGCGGCGGAGCCGGTCTACCTGACGATCGACAATGAGGAGGTAACGATCCGGTCAGCAGCCAACATCTGGGGGTTGGACACATTTGAGACGCCGAAGGCCCTCCGCAGGGAACTGAAAAACGAGGAGATCAAGTGGGCGTGCATTGGGCCGGCAGGAGAGAGGCTGATCCGCTTTGCCACGATTATCGGCAACACGATGGACTCGGCTGGACGGACCGGTCTTGGCGCAGTAATGGGCTCGAAAAAACTCAAGGCGGTCGCTGTGCGCGGGACAGGCGGACTTCGTGTTGACAGCCCGGATCGCTTTTACGAAGTGTGTGCACGCACCCATGACGCCTTGAAGGCGAGCGACCCCTACAAGAAAATTAAGGACAGGGGATCAACCCATGGGGTGGATACCTACATGCATTCGGGCTTGGCCCAAGCGAAGGACATTCAAGCGCTGGGCCAACGCTACGAGGGATACCAGAAGACGGGCTGCTTCAGCTGCCCATTGCGCTACATGGAGGAATGCCGAACCCCGGGCATCAGCGATGGTATTGTCTTCTATCAGTGGTACGCCGATATGGCTACCAAGATCGGCGTGCGCGACATGATGACCTTGCAGAAGTTAGCGCTGTGCATCAACAAGTATGGATACGACGCCATCTCCTTTGGCGATATGATGGCCTGGGCGACCGAGTTGTATGAACAGACCATCATTGATGAAAAGGATGTCGGCTTCCCAGTGGCCAGAGAGGACGGCGAGGCATACCTTAGGCTGGCGGAAATGATTGCCAAACGCGAGGGGTTCGGGGACGTCCTGGCAGAGGGTCTGATACGCGCTGCTCGGACGATCGGCCGCGGGTCCGAGCGCTACGCCGTCCGAATGACGCAACCCATCGACAAGGAGCCAGAGGAGTACAAGAGAACTGCGCAGTTTTACGGACACTTCGCGGAGGGGATTACCGGTACCCGATTGGCTTTCCCAATAGGGGACGCGGGCAAGGCGGAAACAATTGTCCACGCTGAGGATGCGATAGGGAGGGCTGAAATAGTTGGAACCTGCAAGTGGCACACGGAGTTCAGTGCACTTCCAGTAACAATGGACGTTCACGCGGAGGTGCTCTCAATCGGCCTGGGCAAAGAGATAACTGCCGATGAGCTTTCTCGATACCAACGGCGGGTATGTCAACTCGAGCGGGCTTTCAACTGCCGGGAAGGGCTACGACGCCAGCACGACACCCCCCCTGACCAGTACTTTACCTATTCGGGACCAGAAGGCCGTTTCGAAGACACCGCAATGGATCGAAGCAAGTTCGAGGTCTTGAAGGATCGTTACTACCAGCTGCGTGGCTGGGATTTGACCACAGGAGTACCTACTCGCGCTACTCTGGAGTCTTTTGGTCTGAAGGACGTGGCAGACGAACTCGAAAGACAAGGCATTTTGTAGGGTCATCCGTGAAGCCACCGGCGGTTTAAACCGGAATGGCTCAAGTACTTGGTGATGGATGTGAACTGAGGCCGATAAGGCTGAAAAAGGGTAGATAATGGTAGAGAAGATTGGGGTGTTGCACATTGATCTGGCAGTGCTCGGCTACCAAATAGCAAGTGTGCTGTTCGTGGCTGGTTGTCTCTACCGTTTCGTCGCCTGGCTTCGTTATCCGCCGAACCGCACTTTGTGGGCGAAATCGGCGAGGGCATTCCAACAACGTCCCTGGAGGGCGAACCTCGCTACCCTGATCAGATCCGTGGTCACCCGTTTGCTATTTCAGACCTTCATTGTCCGCCGCGGCTGGCTGCGCTGGTTCACCCATTTCACTATTTTCTGGGGCATTGTTATAGTTTGCGGCGTCTGCTTTGCCCTTGCCTGGGGCTGGATGAGCTTCTCTCTGGTGGACCAGCAGACCTACCGGGCCCATATGTTCGACCTCCCACTGCTTACGTTCCGAGTTGATAGTGCTGTCGCCTTCCTCGCTTTTAATGCAATCAACCTGGGGTCATTGTTGTTGCTTTTCGGATTAATCTTGGCCTTCTGTCAGCGCCTTAATATGGGGCCTCAGGAGAGGGCAGAACGATTAGGGGAGCACTTCAGCTCCTTATACCTCCTGCTGGCAATAACGGTGAGTGGCCTTTTACTCACTGTAAGCTATAAATTTTTCAATGGCATCGGCCATCGTCAACTGGCAGTGCTTCACGAGGTGACGGTTGTTCTGGGGCTACTCTGGGTGCCGTTCAGTAAGCTCTTCCACATCGCGGTAAGTCCGGCTACCGTCGTCCTGGACGTGGCCGAAGGAGCTGGGTTTGTTGAGCCGAGCCGCTGCAGCAGGTGCGGTAAAACTCTCTCGGCAGTCTGGACCCCGAGAGATCTGGAACCGACGCTTGCTGTTGCTGGTGTGCAACTCATTGGGGATTCGGCGGATGCTGAGGTGCTGACACTATGCCCATCTTGTAGACGTCACCGCCAGGCGACAGGGTTCTTATCGGGTATAGGTCGACAGGTAGCGATAGACGCTAAGGACCGGCAGAAGCCGGGTGAGGGGGCGTAGATCGTGTCAGAGGCGAAGAGAGAACAACGTGAACAGTGCCGGTCAGATGAGCGCTTGTTGCCGGGGCTATCGCTGGATAGCCTGGAAGACGTATTAGTGAGCCGTCGTGGCCTTCTCACACTCCTGATGGCTGGCTCAGTGGCGCTCTTTCTGGCGACTCTACCCTTTGCAAAGCGGTTTGTGGGGCGCAGGGAAGAGCGCTTCCCAAAAGTGGTGGTGGGCCGGGTGGCAGATTTGCTGCCTGGAGAGGCCCGAACCTTTGCCTACCCGGGGAAAGACAACCCTGCTCTGCTCGTTCGTCTGAAGAACGGGGAGTGGCGAGCTTACGGAGGAATGTGCACGCATCTGGGATGTGTAGTTTACTGGGATGCAGCATCTCAGAGACTAATCTGTCCCTGCCACAACGCCGCATTTGCGGTTGAAACGGGTGCGGTGTTGATGGGACCTCCGCGACGTTCGCTGCCTCGTATTGACCTGATCGTGGAGGGCGACACTATCTACGCATTGGGGATGAAACCATGATGGATCGGACATACGCGCAGACGCACCAGCGGAGAGCGCGGCAATTAGGGAAGGCAGCGATCGCATTAGCGGTGATCATCGCAGCTCAGGTCGTGGCGCTGGAAGTGGTGCTACGGGGCTGGCAGGGTGAGGACGCAATAGCGGTCTTCGTCGGCATTGGCGCCTCTGCTCTTCTCTGTGCTTTAGCGTTGATCATCTTCCTCCGCACGCATGCTCGAAAAGAGGCTGCAGCTTCAGAGTCAGAATTACATTAAGACGAACCGACCTAAGACAAACAACTATTCGACTTGATAGGCAGCGTCGAATAGTCCCTGACTAACGAGTCCACCTTTAGTAACAGAACAGGCCCTGTCCTCCTGTCTCGAAGAGTTTTTTGGTTAGGGGTAGAATAAAAAGGAAGGAATTATCCTCCTGCAAGCATAATGATCAGGTGAATTTCGTCGCCATTCTTAACGGGTTTAAGGAGTTCATTGGGGTATGCGCTGGAATGATTGACATAAATTTCAACATTGTTGAGCAGTTTATCTTTTTTGGCAAATAGCGCTTTCTCCATTTCGGGAAATTGCTTGATGAGCTGGCTCAGACATTGACCCACGGTACTGCCCTCTACGGTTACCACCTCCAGGCCGTTGGTAAATTGCCGATGAGTTGTATGGATATGAACTTTGACAGACATGTCTTACTCCTTTCTCAGGAGAGATCCACAATGATCACAATTTGGATTTTTGCTGATTGTAAATTCGGTGAAGGTAACCTCCAACCCATTATATATTAATAACCGATTGGTTAACAGTTTGCCAATCCCTACGATATACTTGATGACCTCAGTAGCCTGAATACTGCCTATTACTGCCGGAGTAACGCCAATCACGGGAAACTTCTCTTGTGGCATTGGACCTCGATATAGACACCTCAGGCAGGCTGTTTCTCCGGGAATGATTGTCGTGACTCTACCCTCAAAACCATTCACAGCGCCATGAAAGAAAGGAATATTGTTTTTAATGGCACAGCGATTCAAGATATAGCGAGTTGGTAAGTTGTCCATCGCATCAACGATTACGTCACAGCCATCGACAAGCTTAGAAACATTGTCTTCCGTTATTGTCTTTGCTATCGTTTCGATCTTTACTGACGAGTTCAGCTTTCTCAATTTCGTTCTGGTAGAGTCAACCTTTTTCTTACCGATGTCTCTCTCCCAGTGTAAAATCTGCCGGTTGAGATTACTAAGCGTTACCTGGTCATGATCGATCACCCGAATCATTCCTATTCCAGCGGCAGTTAGGTAGGTAGCAATAGGAGAACCGAGACCTCCGGCACCTGCAATGACCACCTGCGATCTTTTAAGCTTTCCCTGTCCTTCTTGTCCAATCTCGCCGATCATGATTTGCCTGTCATACCTTTCTCGCTCGCTTGGAGTAAGCATAATGACCCTCCGCCTATGCTAATCTATCATAGAAAATCGCATGGCCCAAAGATCATAGTGTGAAATAATTTATAAATCAGTTTAGTACATTAATCCAGGGATAAACAGAAAAAAACGATTTGGGAGAACAACTTTTTTCAGGAATCTTATCTTCCTTTTAGCAGAGTATGGGCGATAACCATTCTCTGAATTTGATTCGTCCCTTCAAAGATCTGGATGAGCTTTGCATCCCTCATCATCCGTTCGACAGGATGATTCCGCGTGAGACCCTCCCATTGCATCATCTGGACAGAATCCGTCGTCACCTTCATGGCGACATCGGAAGCAAAGTATTTTGACATGGCGGAAAACATCTGAACAGGAGTGCCCTTCATCTTTTCATCCATCATCCTTGCAGCCTTATAGACCAGCGCTCTCGCGGCCTCAATCTCAATGGCCATGTCGGCTAATGCTGACTGGATTAAAAGGTTATCATCCCTTCTTTTAAACCAGCCCTTCTCCTGACCAAACTGAATCACATAATCCAAGGCCCCTTGTGCTAATCCTACAGCCTGTGCACCAATAGCGGGTCTCGATCGATTCAATGTCCTCATCATGAGCCACCATCCCACTCCCTCCTCTCCAATCCTTTGAGTGATTGGAACTCTGGCATCTTCTAAAACCACATCAGTAGTACTCGAACTTCTAAATCCCATCTTATCTTCTTTTTTCCCAATGGAAAGACCAGGGGTCCCTTTTTCAACCACAAATCCTGTTATTCCTTCCATTTTCTTCTCGGGATTGGTAACTGCAAAAACAGTATAAAAATCGGACACTCCACCATTGGTGATAAGACACTTCCTCCCATTCAGTAGATAATGATCACCTTTTAAGATAGCCTTGGTTCGAATCGAAGCGGCATCTGAACCTGCCTCAGGTTCAGTCAAACAAAAACAGATGATGGCCCTCTCTTTCGCCAATCTTGTCAGACAACTCTCCTTTAATGACGATGTCCCTCCTAAAACAATGGGCATCGTCCCAACCGCATGAGCAATGATGAGGATAGCAGAGGCGGGACAGTAGTATGCAATCTCTTCTGATATGATGCAGAAAGAAGTGATATCACCTTCCATTCCTCCATACTCTTTAGGGATAAGGAGGCTTAAAAATCCTGCTTCGTGGAAGGCGTGGGCAATATCCCATGAAAATTCACCTTGAGCATCGATCTCTGCTGCAAGAGGGGCCACGACCCTCTGACCTACCTCTTTGGCCTTCTTTCTCCATGCTTCTCTTTCTTGTTCGATATCGCTCATCGGCTCATGCTCCTTCTCTCTTAATTCAGCATATTAAAAACTCAAAATCCAAATTTCAAATGGTCAAATTTCCCAAACTAACAAAATGGCTCCCCTTTTAGTCTTGAATCTCTTCATTTGAATTTGTCTCGAGTTTCGCCTGCCCGCCGAACATATTCTTTGGCAGGCGGGCCTGCCTACCACAGGCAGGTACTTCGAATTTAGAATTTCCTCCTGTAGGGAAGCCCTACATATTCCACCCACCCGATACTTCTACTGCAGCTCCTGTCATGAAACTCGCTTCATCAGATACTAAAAAAGCCACTACATTAGCCACTTCTTCAGGCTGGCCTATCCTGCCTAATGGAGTATTCTGGATAATCATATTTTGATATTTTTCAGCCATTTTTGCAATCGTTGGAGTCAAGATCAATCCTGGGAGAACAACATTGACATTAATCTGATACCGGCCCAGTTCTCTGGCCACGCTCTTTGTCAGACCGATAATCCCTGCTTTAGCAGTAGTGTAACTGATCTCTGATAACGCTCCGGTCTTCCCCCAGACTGAGGAGATATTGACGATCTTACCGTAACCATTCTCGATCATATGGGAGGCCACGGCCTGGATACAATTCAGGGTCCCCTTCAGGTGAACGCCCAATACGGCATCCCAATCCTCCTCTTTCACTTTCAAAAGGGTAGCCCCTCGATCAAAGCCAGCATTGTTGACAAGAATATCAATCCTTCCCCAAAGCCTTAAAACCTCTGCCACCATCCCTTGAACCTCTCTCTGATTGGCCACATCGACAGGGATGAACAAGGCTTTTCTCCCCAAATCTTCAACTCCTCTTTTTGTTTGCCCCCCCGTATCAGGATTCATCTCTGCGATGACCACATTCGCTCCCTCCTGGGCTATCTTCAATGCAATGCTTCGACCGATCCCCTGCCCTGCCCCTGTCACAATCGCTTTTTTGTCCTTCAGCCTCATCTATCTACCCATTCACCAATGATCCGGCTTAATTTATTAACTATGTTCAAAAGATTATTTTTAAAGACAGCCTTTATCTTCTCAAGAAATGCAGCAATTCCTTCCTTTGCCGCATCTGTGCCTAAATCTCTCATACCTAAATTGAGCGATTCTGTGCTTAAAGTAAGCAAAGATTGTCATTCCCGCGAAGGAGGGAATCCAGACTTGTCCCTGCGAAAGCAGGGAACCATTAAGAAACTGGATTCCTGTTTTCACAGGAAACCCTGGATTCCTGTTTTCACAGGAATGACATACCATTATTTCACCTATTATATGATATTTTTGATGCAGGTAACCGTTTGTTTTCAATGTATTGCATGGTTTTTTTATATAAAAATCGCTCAATTTGGGTCATAATTAGCTCTTTTATTTCCCCTTTTGGGAATCGTACTTCCCATCGATCACCTCCCAAAGGACTCCATGCATGGACTTTGGATGAATAAAGGCATAGTTTCTCTTTTTCTCCGGCCAAAACCGAATCTCCTTATTTGTCCCCTTCTCAGGGATGATCGTTGCTCCATTGGCCTTAAGCTTTGGGGTTTCTTTTTGGACATCATCTACATTGATCGATATTAGCTGGACCCCTTCACGACCATGATTGGCCTTGGTAATCCAGTAACCCACGTCGGCCATCTTGCCTTCGGGCTTAGGGGTTTTTTTCCTCATCCATTTAGTGTCGGCCCCAGTCCCACTCAAGACCACTTTCCCAGTATTGTCCTGGAGTTCATACCAGCCTCCTGAGAACTCGTCCTCCATGACCTCCACAATGGTGGCCCCCACCTTAAAACAGCTCACGTTAATATGAGAATCAGGATCATAATATCTTTCTGCGACATCCCAACCAAAGGCGTTGATGTAATCCTGTTCCGCCTTTAAAACATCGAAACATGCAATGCTAATATGGTCAATAAAGTTAGATTTGACTTTATCTGCCATCTCTATCTTCCCCTCCTTTTAGTTTTTTAAAATTTCATCAGAGTCCATATAGGGCCTCTAATGCATTCCAGACCGTGACCATTTCATAACTGATTTTAGTTGCCCTGGCTCTGTCACAATCGCTTTCTTATCTTTAAAGCTCATCATTAAGCCTTTCAATTTAAACAATCATAAAGTTCTGTTTAAATAGGTGAAATTCTATCAGATGAGTAAACAACCGTCAAATGAATTTGTGCTTTTTCGGTCAGGGGAATAGTGTTGGTTTAGACCATAAAGCACAAAGCCTGGTTTTAATTAATAAAGGAATTTGACTGAAAAATGTAGCCAGAGAGGGGAAAGATTAGGGAGATTAGAGTAAACTTATATTTTTGAGCAGCTATCCTCATAATCTCCATCTACTTTGTCTTTGAGGATGCGGAAGGTTTCGCCGAGAAAATATTCCCAAATTTAAAAATAGAATATAAAGAATTTAAATAACTTAACTATATCCCGTCAATATATTATCAAAAAATTTTTGTCTTTTTTATACAGGACCCCAAATGTCTTTCGGGCTTTTACCTTAAGAGATTTAACTCTTTTTTAATCTCTTCTGAGAGCCAATGCCGAATTAATGTTTGATATGGAATCGATTTGGTCGTCGCCAATTTCCTAATGGCCTGAACTTGAAGAGGGTCTATCTTAATCGTTAAATTATGAAGTTTCCTTTTTCTCCTCTTTGAAAGGATATCTCGGCGAAGTTGTTCACTCAAACTAAATTTAACAGGTTCTTCCAAGAGCTCATCAAGAATGTTTACCTGGTCATAATAATCCGCCCACTGTTTATCTCTCCCCTTCTTCACGCTCCTTCACCTCCTATGCCTTTTATAATATTGCACCTCTGATCGGTTCATATCCCAACCTGTGATTGGTCGCACGATCCCTTTGGATTTCTTTTCAAAAATAACGATCATGTATCTTCCTGCACCTGTAGGACCGAAGGCTACATAATGTCCCCTTTTTGTTTTTCGGAAGAGAGGTCTATAAGCAAAGACTTCTTCCACTTCCTCTGGCTCAATTCCATGGCCGAGTTCGAAATGAAGAACATTTCCTTCATCCCATTCAAACTCTGATATTTTCAATCCGGTCCTTGGTAAGTCATACATAGTATGACATTTTATAGAAACGATGTCAAGAACTTCAAAGGAGAATTATAGCCGGTTCCAATCTTTTTAAGCTTTTGAAATAAGAGAGGAGTCCAATATTTGCGATATTCATGTCCTCCTATGAATTGAGGACATGGAAGGTCTCGCCAGAGAAACCCGAGAATCGAATTTTGAAGGTTTGACTCTGGGCAGTCGAATAGTGATGTGCCTGCTTTCTATCTGTAATTGTGAAGCTCCCCGCATACAGGGCGGGGCTTCCCGGAAATGAAATATCATTTATATTGTGCCCCTTGACCCCGCCTACCTGCTTACCGCAGGCAGGCAAGGCGGGGCTTGCGGGGCACTTGCCGATCAACCTTGAAGGTTATATTGGAGTGAAGATTCGTAGGTGTGCTCTTCAGTGCGGAATAATTACTGAAAGTAATGATTGACAAGGTCCACCTAAGGGTATAGATTTATAATTAAAGTTATATTTTCGAACAACAACCCAGAGTGAAACTCAAGAATCGGAAGGTATCCAGAAAAGGATGAAGCCAAAGAGAGGAAGGAAGAAAATGGATATTTCTTTTTTTGTTTTATTCATCATAACTGTTATTTTGATTTTTATTGCTTATTGGATAAAGGGATGGAATTTACCTTTTTCTGGTCTGGTGCAGGGAGGCCGGATGTTCTGGAATGTTGCCCCTAACCTTTTAATAGGCTTCGCTTTGGCAGGAATCGTTCAGGTGTTGGTCCCCACCGAATATATCGCCAAAATACTTGGGGAAGGCTCTGGTTTAAAGGGAATTCTTGTGGCAACAGTAGCGGGTGCTCTTGCACCGGGAGGACCTTACGTAAATGTCCCAATCGTGGCATCTCTTTACAAAAGCGGAGCAGGTATAGGCCCTCTTGCTGCCTTTCTAACGGCCTGGGGAATCATACCCCTCAATCGATCCCTCGTTTATGAAATCCCCTTGCTAGGAACTCAATTTGCTCTCGCCCGTTATGCATCCTCTATTATTTTCCCCTTTGTCATTGGAATTATTACTTCGTTCATATTTAGACTGATTAAATGATCCGCAATTTCTGCAAGAGGCCGATCTAACGGTGAGCCCTTTGGGACCGAGAGATTTGGCAATATGCTGGATGTGATCTGGGGCTTCTCTTTCTTTGATCCCAAACAATTTCGAAGTCTCCCGCAAATCAAGGCATCCCCTTTCCAAAGCTTTAGCAATTCTCTTCCTTTAAGTTAACATTTGAGTGTTCTCTCCTATTTTCTCGTGAAGAGCCAAGTTGTCATCTAAAATTACACGGTTTTCCCTGAGAAAGTAATATAATATCCATCCACACTAAGTTGATAATAATCTCTCTCCATTAAGCCAAGTGTTTTCAATAAATAATATCAATCGAAGAAACCCAAAGGCAAGTTTTTTTCTTTTATTCTCCCTAATATTTCCCTAATTTCCCCATAGCTCCAATAACAATCGTCTGGTGCGGTATTCTTTATCTTCTTTTTCCTTAAGGGCGCGGAAGGTTTCGCCGGGGTTAGTATAAGTACTTGACTCTCTGTTCTTCCGAGGTTTTTCCTATCCGTCGAGATCGGCTCTATCGAACCCGGGCCGAATAAATGACCTCGCCCTAGGGAATGTTTTCTCCACTGCCTGCCTTAAACTGTCAAGGAAGGCGACGATATCGATCACTCCCTCATCACCGCCAGTCATGTAGTGGCGAATCGCTGCCCAAGCGGCGATCGAACGGTCAATGGCTATGAGTGCAATCTTTGCTGAGCCATCCGAATCCCTTGGCAATTCATTGTCTCTCTCTTCTTCCTCCTCGATCTTCCCCCGCACGGCCCGTATGACCTTAGAGCAGATGAAGTATTGGTACCAGCGGATCACCTCGATGGCTTCATCGAGACTTACCCCATCTCTTGCCGCGGCTGCAGTTTCAAAGAATAGTCCCTCTCTCCCTCTGAACCAATCTTCCGCCAATTCGCTATACCTCCTGGCGGCGCGGCAAAGCAGATGGTTCTCCGTAGCCTTATCTTTCGCTTTCATATTTTCTATATCATCCATGGAGCCCAACTTCTCGAGTTCTACCCCCCATTTTTTCGCTATCTCTCTCAGCAGCTCCAGAGTTTCCTCCAGGATTCCCGATAATTTATTCCAGAATGCCTCATTTCTAATATCCTGCGCTTCAGGATCCGAGAATTCCTCCTCCGAAATGGAAAAATTCAAGCAGCGGGAGGTCTGTGGACAACGTTCACACCATCGATCACAGTAATTGTAAATTCCAGGGATGAATCGCTTCTCCACAACAAGTTTTTTAAGCCGATCCCCATTCACAATCTTTCCTCCCGAACCCCTTCCTCAGATCTGCGCTTTTTCCCATAAAGTTCATAAGCATTGTCAACTGTTTTGTCCTAACCCCGATTATACTTCATCAGTAAGGGTTTGACTGAAAAATTCAGTCAACGGATGAGACTAAAAAATTAGAAATATCCTTAATTTATCCATGTTTATCTTTATCTAACCACGGGTAGTTCAACCTATCCCAGGCCTCTAAACCAAGGCGGCGGGTGCGGTATTCACCGAATTCTCTTTCCTTTTTTCTTTGAGGACGCGAAATGTTTCGCCGGAGAAATTGTAATTTTATGAATTTATGGACGTTCATGTTTCCACCGGTGAAATAGGATCAGATTAATTCACAATTCAAGATGTGACCCCTTACTGACTTAATGACTGACTACATCTTCGGAATTCGGCCGTTTGGTTTGTCTATCTATTTCAGAATACAACTCTAAAACCCTGTGGCTTAAATCACTGGTAAAAGAGTGAAGAGGCATAGATAGTTCAGAAACCATAAACTTAACTAAACGTACTCTAATCTCTCCAGCCCATTCGTTGAAGACCGCCTTAACCATACAACCATTATATAACGAGAGATGACTTCATCTCAAATGGGTGATAAAATCATTTCTAACGATGGCCCCTTGGATTTCAAAAAGAGATCCCAATCTCTGTCAAGATTGCCAATATTGTAGAAAGTGGGTTTGCCGGTATGAGTCCTGCATTGGCTGTCAAGCATGCCATTTCTCATGCCCTTATGACGCTGTAAAAATGGAAGAAAGACCTTCACATGAAACCATCACCATTTACTTCAATGGCAAGCCTCTTCAAGTTACACCAGGAATCTCTATTAAGGAAGCCCTCGAGCTTTCCGGCTTTCCAATCTCTCCCTTTCCCAAAAGGGATGGAATCTTTGTTCCCTGCGAAGTGGGCGGATGTATGAGTTGTGCAATGGAGGTAGATGGGGTATGCCTTCCCATCTGTGTGACTCAGGTCCAAGAAGGGATGAAGATTCAAAAAGAGTTTTCCCTCCCTATTTCACCCCTTCGAATAGTTCATGGATTTCAGGGCCATCCAGTTGGGGGAGTAGGGACACCATGGAATCTGAAGGCCTCCGGAAGAAATATTGAGGTGGCCTGTTTTTCGGCTGGTTGCAATCTCCGATGTCCTCAGTGCCAAAACTGGACGACTACCTACTGTGGAAAGGGAGTTTACCTTACTCCTGAAGAAGCAGCTATCTCTCTTACCCGGACGAGGAAAAGGGAAGAAGTTGATAGAATGGCGATCTCTGGAGGGGAATCGACACTCAATCGCCCATGGCTCATCCAATTCCTGAACATCCTAAGAAAGCTAAATCCTGATAAAGAGGCGAGGCTTCATGTGGATACCAATGGTACACTCCTTACAAATGAATATGTTGATGAACTCTTTCGGGCAGGGATGACGGATGTAGGAATCGATCTCAAAGCCATCGATGTTGAAACTTATTGCCGTATTACGGGTATTGAAGATCGAGAGAAGGCCTCCCTTTATCTTAGAACCTCGTGGGAAGCTGTTCGTTATATCTCTGAAAATTACAGGGAAAGACTCTTTCTCGGTGTTGGTATTCCCTATAATCGTGACCTAATTTCGATGGAGGAGGTGGAGCGGATCGGAAAGGAGATTTCAGATATTGATCCGAATCTTCAGGTTTGTGTCCTCGATTATCGGCCTGAATTTAGAAGAGGTCTTATAAAAGGGAAAATGATTCAAAGACCTTCCTATCAGGAGATGATAGAGGTCTACCATCTCCTTCGGGTAACTGGTCTCTCCACCGTTCTTTGTCAAACTCCCTTTGGTCATATCGGCCCCCATATCCCGGATAAAAGGAGATAATTTGCCAAATGGGCACGCAGATTCAAATGTTAGCCCACGAGGAGGTAGAAGAGAGTTTCTTGACTCAGGTTAGAACGTGGGTGAACGAGGTTCTGGAAATAGAGGAAGTCCCTTCTCCTCCTCCTTACCTGTCCGTATCGATCTGGAAAACGATGGAGAAATATCAGGACTTCTATCAGAGAGAAAAGAAAGAACTCGGTGTTGTCACAGGAGAAGAAACAAACTTTTTGGCCACCCATGATGCATGGAGGGGTTATCCAAGGATCCATATCTGTCAAGAAAGATTGATGGGAATCGATGAGACAATCGTCCAGGGTGTAATACACCATGAGACCGGACATGCACTTCATCATGGTGCTCAAGAGTTCTACACCTTCCGTTTCTCAAATAGACTTCAAGAGGCTTCCCGTTTCCATGGCCTGAATCTCCCTCTTCTCCAACAATGTGTCTACCTCCTCTCACTGGCCATCAAAGATCAAGATGTCATACTTTGGCTTGCAAAGAATGGACTAGGTTTCGGCCAATTGGCCCTTCTTGGTTACCTCCTTTCTGATACCGAAGAGGAGCACCAAGTCTGGGAAAAGATACGGGAATCCCATGCCCTGAGGAAGATAGCCTTTGCGGCTTTCCTTAAGTCCCTTCTCCCTATAGAGGCCATGATTTCGGCTGGATTCGAGGGAGCCCAGATCTTCAAGGATCAATGGAATGAAGTATATGGGTGGCTTTCAGACGGGGAACGGAAGAGGCTCTCTTTATTGGCCCGGTCCATTATGAACCTTGAAGTAAAGACTTTTCAAGAGCGATTAGAGCAAGCAGCCTTTCAGTTGATCACTAAAACCTAAATTGATGAGATCCAAGCCTTTTTAATTTAAAAGCTTTTCTTTTAATTCTTTAGCTATCTTTTTGGTTCCATTTGCCAATTCATGACTTAAATAGCCTAATTCTAATTGTCGGTTTAATAACTTTTCCTCTATTATCTCCACTCTCCCATCTGGCCACTTAACCACATCCATTTCCATATCGATATACCTGATTTTATTAGGATAAAATTCTATTGGAGTATTTATGTTATAGTACTCGCCTATAAGTCTGCCATCTTGGTGATAATAAGTATGTTTATAAAACCAATCCCCTTCTCTTATTTCAGTCATTGCATAATCTCCAGCTTCTTTAGGCAAATTTAATCCATCATAAATATTTCTACCTTTATATTTTCTCCTCTGAAGAAGCAATTTTCTTTCAATTGGCTTACATTTGATAATTTCCCCCTCAGATAGAGGTATTACTTTGCCATCTAACTTAATATGCTCGATGGCCATCTCTTTTCCTTTTTCAAATTTACTCCAGATTAATTTTTCTTCTAGATTCTTACCAACTTTTTCTCTTAGGGGACTTTAAGGGGACGTAGGTTCTGAAACATTTTAAGGTATTTCTCTACATTTGCCGCTTTTTAAAAAATGACCAACCGATATCAAGTTGTTTTAGAACCTACGTCCCCTTTACTTTACCTTTATCTACTTGCTGTATTCATCAATGACAGATTGGCTAAGATCGAAGATGCTTATCTATCCTTTCCTTTTTCTTATCACCACGAAAAATATTTTTTAACCTTAAAGGGAGACAGTTGCTGGAATGAACCCTCCTTTTGCGTGGTTGTCTTAATATATCAAAAACACAAGGTTATAACAATGGGAACTTGGGTGGGAAAAAGGTAGCTTCAGATTAAGCTTATTAAACTAAGGAGATAATTCAGCGAGTAACTATTTGGGGAGGCTATAAGGCCTCCCCAAAATTTATTCGTCTTTCCAGGTTGGTTTTCGTTTTTCCAAAAAGGCTTTCAGCCCTTCGGTAGCATCATGGGTCTTCATCATATCATCCAGATAGATCTTCTCAATCGCTTTAAGTCCCTTCTCTACATCATCATTGAGACCCGAAAGGGTTGCCTCCTTGGCTATTTTTAAAATGATTCCACTTAATTTCTTAAATTTCTCAATCCATGAATTCACCTCTTCCTGAAAAGAAGCTTCTGGAACAACTTTATTGATCAATCCCAATGTCAATGCCTCTTGAGCACTGATCGTCTCTCCGGAGAGAATCAATTCCATCGCCTTCTTTCTTCCGATCATTCTCGGAAAGATCAGACAAGCGATGGGGGGAATGACCCCTACCTGTACTTCGGGCTGTCCAAATTTTGCCTTCTCCATAGCAATGACCATATCACAATAGAGAGCAAGCTCACATCCTCCTCCAAGGGCAGAACCGTTCACTGCAGCGAGGGAAGGAACTTTTAAGATATCCATCAAGCGAAATATCTTATGAAAGACTTCAATCATTTTATTAACCGAATCACCAAGATGCTCCCCGACATCCACGCCTGCTGAGAAGGCCTTACCCACAGCCTGGATGACGAGAAGTTTCAAGGATCTCTCCTTCCTCAACCCCTCAAGATAATTATCTATCTCTTCCATCATCTCGATATTGAGAACGTTGAGAGGAGGCCTGTTCAATGTAAGGATCGCCACTCCGTCCTTCAATTCTGTTTGAATATTCTTAAAACCCATCTGTTTCACCTCCAAAAATTCCCTTCCCCTTGCGGGAGGGAATGAAGGGGAGGGGGTAATTAAATCTATTCATTCACCCCCACCCAACTCTCCCCCGTCAAAGGGGGAGGGAGAGTTTCAGGGGGGAATTAAAGAAGCTACTTTTTCGGCTTCGGCAATACCAGCTCTGCCAGTTCTTCGTCAAAGAGGTGACCCTTGGCGATCTGCCGCCGGTATTCGAGGAAGTCGATCAAAGTAGTGCCCGTCAGTTTTTGTGTATTGAAGGCATTGAATCCAAGCCAAGCTTCTCCATTCATATTGGCAGCGAGCCAGTAAATGGCATGAGTCTTAGTATTGTCCCACCAGAATTTCTTTTTAATCCGTATGGTCTCAATTGTCTTCATAGCACAAAGGGGAAAGAGATTAGCAAGGGTCCACACCATATTGTTAATGTAGTTATCCAGCAGGGTCCAATCGGTCTTCAAGGTCTTCAGATAATCCGATGCCTTTTTCGCCTCCTCACCTGTCTTCATCTCCCCATATACGATCTCGCCATTGTCCACATACTTATCGGTAATCACCCGAGGATCCCTTACCCAGTTTCCATCTTTGTCTTTCTTTATCGGAATAGCTTTTGTAATTAGCCCGAGCCGTTCCATTTTATAGGCGCTCCAGGGAACACATGACACACAATTCCACATCGCCTGTTCCATGCTTAAGTTCCAAGGTAAGAAATCTGTTGATCCACCATCTGGTGAGGAACCGTGTCTGGGGCCTGCCTGGCCAAAGATGGCTGTATCAGCCGCTACGGTAAAGTCACAGGCTTGCCCGATCTCCTGACCTCCTGCGATTCTCAGCCCATTGGCTCTGCAGATAACAGGAACCCGACACTTCAGGATCCCATCGACCATACCTGAGAAGAGATCAATATAATCTGCATACTCCTTCGGCCTCCGACTATAATATTCGGCGTACTCTTTCGTATTGCCCCCAGGGCAGAAGCCTCTGTCACCTACAGCAGTGAAGATGGCTGCCACCACTGATCTATCTACAGAAGCTCTATGCATGCCTGCAATGACACCTTTTACCATCTGTGTCGTGTAGGAGTTTAATTGATCTGGGTTATTAAGGGTAACCCAGGCTGTATATAGGCCTTCTACAATTTTCCCCTCTGGGTCAACTAATGGTTTCTTCTCATACATGGTGCAAGGCGGTTCTTTCCCAAAAAATTGGTCTCCAAAAAGGTTGTGATCTTTAAGTTCGTTATCTCTCACTAACCACTCCAATGCCATAGAAATTCCTCCTTTCTATTTTTATAGAGTTAGTATTTTTGAATCACTTTTAAGTCGAACCCTTCTTCCAGCAGTTACTTCCTTTTCAAATCCGAATATCGAAACTCGAAATGGTTCGACTTTGCTCACCATCCTGAGCTTGTCGAAGGACAAATTCAAAATCCAAATTTTCCAATGACCCAAAATTTTGTATTTTGGTCATTTGGTATTGTTTCGCCTGCCTACCCTGCCTACCGGCAGGCAGGAGGCAGGAGTTTCGTGCTTCGAATTTCGAATTTTTATTTAAAAATCGGGCGTCAGGACGATCCTCTTTGCCGGGGAACCGGCTTTGTGGACTTCTTCGAAAACCGATTGGATCTGGCTCATCGGTCTTGTCTCTACAAAGGGACCGATGTCAATCTTTTTCGCCAAGACCATATCCAGCACTACGGGATAATATTCTGGCAGACACCCCCAGGTTCCGATAATCTCCGCATCAAAGGCCATGAGCCGGGATAACATATATTCATTCTTCGCCATTCCAAAACCGATCACAATCAGCTTGCCGGTAAATGAAAGAAGTTCCAATGCCAGATCCTGGCCTGCTTTGGTCCCGGTCACTTCAAAAATCTTCCAACCAAAACCTGCCTCCAGGCCAGCCTTCTTACAGATATCTCGAAATTCACTTCGAATATCTTTAATAGCTTTGTCTTGTGAATTGATCACAAAATCAGCCCCATATTTTAAAGCCCTCTGTAATTTTTCTGGGTTTCTGGCAATGCCAATGACGGTCTTGGCACCCAGGGCTTTTGCCGTCTGGGCCATGTAAACACCCACTCCTCCGGTCACCCCGATGACAATCACATTATCACCAAATTGGAGATCCGCCCTTTTAGCTGCATGATAAGGCGTGGTCACTGCATCTGCCACAACAGCGAGGTGCTCCAAAGGCATATCCCCGCGATTTCTCACCTCACATAGGTCGATGGAAGGTATTGGAATATGGCTTGAGAATCCACCATAGATTCCAAAACTGTTTCCTGGCATCTTCTGGGCAAGGCAACGATTTCCCCTACCACTTTTACAGAGGAGGCATTTGCGACAGGGCATCACCGCAGGAACAATCACCTCCTTCCCAACCCACTTCTCATCCCCGGCAACCACTGTTCCGCTGATCTCATGTCCGAGGGTTAAGGGTGGTTTTTGCACGGTGGGCACACCATCATAAAAATAACCCAGATCCGTATGGCATACACCGCATCCAGCCACCTTTATCAGTACTTCTTCCGTTGATAAGGAAGGAACGGGTATCGAAACTTTTGTTAACTTGCCAGGTTTTACTTCTCCTGTATCTTTATCTTTTGTTGTTGGTTGAACCATTTGCCAAGTCTCAATCTTTTCAGGTATTGCTGACATTTCTTTCACCCCCCTTCTTGTTTTAAATGAGATATTCCATATAAAAATTATTTATTAAGAAATCCCCCCTTTCTAAAATTTCAGATTGTTGAACTCTTCTTTTTACGCTTCAGATTCTAACTTTACCCCGAAGGTTTTGCCTCCATCCTCAATCAATTTTAAGTTCCAGGTTAATCATATCCCCGCCTCTTGTAAATCCCATAGCACGAAAAAATTTGAGAAGGTCCCAGTCATTCCAATTTACTAAGGTGTAAACAACTCTTACGCCGATTGCCTTGATATTATTAATAAACTCTTGGCCCAATTTTCTTGCAACACCTTGATGTTGGTATTCTGGATCAACACCAATAGTAATGATCCATCCAACCGTATTAGGAACGCCGAATTCCCACCCACTCACCTCACCGAGAATAAACCCGATTACTTTCCCTTCATGTTCTGCAACCAGGTAAGAATAAGGATATTGTGGGTTAGGATGAATCTTCTTCCAATACTCTGGCCTGGACTTTCCCAAAACCTTTCGATCGATCTCAACAATTGCATACAGGTCCTCAATGGTCATAGGTCGGATGTTTAATCCAGATAATAAATCCCCTCCCATCCTCCTTTTCTATCCTTTCCCTGATCCCTATTCAATCACAGCAATAACCGCCTCTGCCTCGACCTCCTGACCCGGGGAGACACAGACTTCCTTCACTATTCCATTAATCGGAGCAACCACAGGCATCTCCATCTTCATTGCTTCCAACACGGCTACTTGATCATCCTCTTTAACCTTATCTCCCACCTTAACCGTCACAGAGACAATCTTACCCACCATTGGTACAGTTACTGGTGTTCCCATAATATTCTCCTCCTCCTACAAACCGATTTCTTTTCTTATTTAAGGCCTAATGCATTTCTCGCAATAATCATCTTTTGAATATTGGATGTTCCCTCAACGATCTGGTAAGACTTAGCATCCCGATAAAACCTCTCCACAGGATATTCGGTTGAAAAACCATAGGATCCGAAAATTTTAACAGCTGTATTCGCCGCCCTGACCGCTACCTCAGCCGCAAAATATTTTGCACAGGAGACTTCAATTGTATTCCTCATTCCTTTATCTCTATTGCAAGCGGCCCGATAGACCAGAAGTCTGGCAGCTTCTTCCTCCACATACATTTCTGCAATCTGTTCTTGGATCATTTGAAAATTGGCAATGGTCTGCCCAAACTGCTCCCGTTCATTCGCATATCGAACAGAATGCTCTTTGCATGCCCTTGCCACTCCCACTGCCCTTGCCGCAGAGGAAAGTCGTGTATTGTCCAACATGGACATGCAGATCTTGAACCCATCCCCTTTTTGGCCAACCAGACTATCTTTGGGCAGTTTGACATTGTCGAAGACAATCTCCCCAGTAGGAGCACAGAAGAGTCCAAGTTTCGTTTCAATCGCTTTTTGTGTCACTCCAGGGGAATGCATATCAACCATAAATGCTGATATGCCGCGATGTTTCGCCGCCCGATCTGTGTAAGCATAAACAATACCAAGGTCGGATACAGGCACCCCTGAAATCCACATTTTCGTCCCGTTCAGGATAAATCCACCCTCAACCTCTTGGGCTGTCGACTTCATGGAGGCAACATCAGAACCTGTATTAGCTTCGGTAATGGCGAAACACCCAAGAAGGTCGGCATTGATCAATTTTGGGATCCACTGTTCTTGCTGTTCTTCTGTCCCAAAACCGAGAAGGACAGATTGAATTGAGTTCATCTGAAGGTTGAAGGGAAGTCCCCAAGACGGAGAAATCCTCGCAATCTCTTCGGTCATCAGTGAAGCCGCAAGATAACCACTTTCGTTTCCACCATATTTCTCGGGGGCAATGCATCCGAAGAAGCCCAACCTCGCCATCTCTTTCACAATCTCTCTTCGGAAACGGTGTTCTTTTTCATCTTCCTCCATCGTGGGAGCAATCTTCTTCTCTGCAAAATTTTTAGCCATTTCTCGCATTGCTTCTTGCTCTTCTGTTAATGAAAAATCCATAAATCCCCCTCCCCTCATTA
>Ga0194110_10001508_pt1 | contig 29804 bp, 29 predicted proteins | sample TA2Kig1200mmetaG_FD_146192 | JGI IMG/M metagenome (GOLD analysis project Ga0194110, IMG submission 146192) | Freshwater microbial communities from Lake Tanganyika, Tanzania - TA2015032 Kigoma Deep Cast 1200m | ecosystem: Environmental > Aquatic > Freshwater > Lake | place: Tanzania: Lake...
GCCTATTTGATGATCTTGGTGACGCGTCCTGCGCCCACCGTACGGCCACCCTCACGGATCGCGAACCGCAACCCCTCCTCCATCGCAATCGGAGAGATCAACGACACCCGCATCTCCGTGTTATCCCCCGGCATCACCATCTCCACACCCTCCCCCAAACCAATCGACCCCGTCACATCCGTCGTCCGGAAATAAAACTGCGGCCGATACCCCGGAAAAAACGGATTATGCCGCCCACCCTCCTCCTTCGTCAACACATACACCTGAGCCTCAAACTCAGTATGCGGAGTAATCGACCCCAACGCACACACCACCTGCCCCCGCTCCACATCATCCTTCCCCACCCCCCGCAACAACAAACCAACATTATCCCCCGCCCGCGCCTCATCCAACAACTTACGGAACATCTCCACACCCGTAACCGTCGTCTTACGCGTCGGACGAATCCCCACCACCTCCACCTCAGTACCCACCGACAACCGACCCTGCTCCACCCGACCCGTCACCACCGTCCCCCGACCCGTAATCGAAAACACATCCTCCACCGGCATCTGGAACGGCTTCTCCACATCCCGCTGCGGCAACGGCACATACGAATCCAACGCCGCCATCAACTCCAACACCGACTCCTCATGCGCCGCATCCCCCTCCAACGCCAACAAAGCCGACCCCCGCACCACCGGCACCTCATCCCCCGGAAACTCATACTCCGTCAGAAGATCCCGAACCTCCAACTCCACCAAATCCAACAACTCAGGATCATCCACCAAATCAACCTTATTCAAATACACCACAATACAAGGCACCCCCACCTGACGCGCCAACAACACATGCTCCCGCGTCTGCGGCATCGGACCATCATCCGCCCCCACCACCAACACCGCACCATCCACCTGCGCCGCCCCCGTAATCATATTCTTAATGTAATCCGCATGCCCCGGCATATCCACATGCGCATAATGCCGCGCATCCGTCTCATACTCCACATGCGCAATCGCAATCGTAATCCCCCGCTCCTTCTCCTCAGGAGCCTTATCAATCTGATCAAACGGCGTAAACACCACCTTCGGATTACGCGCCGCCAACACCCGCGTAATCGCCGCCGTCAAAGTCGTCTTCCCATGATCAATATGACCCATCGTCCCCACATTCACATGCGGCTTCGTACGCTCAAACCTCTCCTTACCCATCTCAGCGGACTCCTTCTTGGTGGTGGTGCCTTGTCTGTACGGTCGTAGCGGCGGGTGGAATCGAACCACCGACTACCCGATTATGAGCCGGGTGCTCTGCCTCTGAGCTACGCCGCCTCTCTGCTCCGGAGCATAGGCCTCCGGCCCGGACGACGCCTCGCGCGCCGTCCCGAGCCCCCTCCCGGGCTCGAACCGGGGACCCCTTCCTTACCATGGAAGTGCTCTACCACTGAGCTAAGGGGGCGGTGGGCGGTCAGGTTACCGCACCGGTGGGGGGAGAAGGATTTGAACCTCCGTAGGCTTCGCCGGCAGATTTACAGTCTGCTCCCTTTGGCCGCTCGGGCATCCCCCCGAAGCGTTGCGATGATAGCCGACGGGATGCGCTCTCCACCCTGCCTGGCTGCTCCCCGGCCGCACCGGGCCGCCGCGGCCGCCCGCCGGGCCTCACCGCCGGGGCGTGGCTAGCGGATCCCCTGGGCCATCTCGGTGAGCCGCTCCACTCGCTCGTCGATGGGCGGATGGGTGGAGAACATCCGCCCCAGCCCGCCGCCGCCCCCGTGGCGCCCCAGCGCCTTCAGGGGGTCGGCGATGAACAACTGGGCGGTGGAGGGGTTCATCGGCATCGGGATGCGGGAGGTTCCCACCTCCAGTTTCTGCAGGGCCCGGGCCAGTGCCAGGGGAGACCCGGTCATCTCGGCCCCGCTGCGGTCGGCTTCGAACTCGCGGGCGCGGCTGATGGCCATCTGGATCACCATGGCGGCCAGCGGCGCCAGGATGATCCCCACCAGGCCGATGATCATGCTGAAGGCGTCGTTGTGCCTGCGATTCTGGCCTCCCAGGCCGCCCCAGAGCGCCATCCGCATGAGGAAGGAGAGGGCGGCGGCGACGGTGGCGGCGATGGTGGCGATGAGCACATCCCGGTTGCGCACGTGGGACAACTCGTGCGCCAGCACCCCTGCCAGTTCCTGCCGGTCCATCATCTGCAGGATGCCGGCGGTCACTGCCACCGCGGCGCGGCGCGGGCTGCGCCCGGTGGCGAAGGCGTTGGGCTGCGGGGAGGGGATGAGGTAGAGGCGCGGCATAGGCATGTTCTCGCGCTGGGTCAGGGACCGCACGATGGAGTAGACCTCGGGCAGTTCGTGCTCCTCCACCGGCTTGGCCCCGGTTGCCGCCAGGGCCACCTTGTCCGAGAAGAAGTACATGAGGAAGTTCAACCCGCCGGCGATGGCCAGCGCGAGGAGGGCGCCGTTGGTGCCGCCAATCATCTGCCCCACCAGCACGAACAGGGCGCCGAGGCCCGCCATCAGCACCAGCGTCTTGAAGTTGTTCCGCATGGCCGGGATGGTAGGGGGGCGGTGCCGCTTGCGGAAGGGCGGGCGAGGGGCCCATCCCCCGGCCGCTCCGTCGGCGCCGGCCTGCCGAACCGCCTCACCGAGCGCCGGGTGGCTCCCTCGGGCGGTGAGGCCCGGCCGCCCCGGCGCAGCGGTTTCCAACGCGATAGCCTGACGGATTGCGACTACCGGAGGTGTTCAAGAATGTCGCGCAGAATGCTCGTACTGCTGATGGTCGTGGCCCTCGCCGCCCTGGCGGTGCCGGCGGCGGCCATCACCCACGGGACGCCCGACAACGGGCGCCATCCCCAGGTGGGCCAGTTGCTGTTCTTCGATCCCACCGTCCCCTCGAGCCGGTATCCCGACCCCGGGGCCTGGTACAACTGCTCGGGGACCCTGTTGTCGGCCAACGTGGTGCTGACCGCCGGCCATTGCACCTACGGGGTGGGCCACGGGGGCACCGACATGTGGGTCAGCTTCCTCGAGGTCTCGGACTACTCCATCCTGCCGCCCAGCAGCGGCTTCACCTCGAATGCAGACCGGCTGGCCGCCTGGAGCGCCGCCCTCGACGCCAGCCCCAACTGGTACCGCGGCACGGCCTACTCGCATCCGCAGTACATCGACGCCGCCTTCTACCTCTTCGACGTCGGTGTGGTCGTCCTGGACCAGGCGGTGCCCACCAGCCTGGTGGATCCCTCCTACTACGGGCAGTTGCCGCCGCAGGGCATCCTGGACATGCTGTCCACCAAGCGCGGCTCGGAGCAGCGGTTCACCGCGGTGGGCTACGGCATCCAGAGCATGGTGCCGGTGTTCAACCCGGGCGACGACGACCGCTACGTCGCCTCCATGATGCTGATCAGCGTCCAGGGGGTCTTCGGCATCCCCAAGGGCACTTCGGTGAAGTTCAGCAACAACCCCGGCAAGGCGGCCACCGGCGGGACCTGCTTCGGCGATTCCGGCGGGCCCAACTTCCTGGGTGACACCACCACCATCGTGGCGGTGACCTCCTTCGGGGTGAACCCCAACTGCGTGGGGAACGGCGGCGGCTACCGCATCGACCAGCCGGACGACCTGGCGTTCATCGGGTCGTTCCTCAACGGCTGATACGCCCGTACCTGCCGAGTGACGAGGGGCCCCTGCGGGGGCCCCTCACCTTCGTGCCACCAGCACCCGGAAGTCGCCCAGGCCCCTCGGGTGCAGCAGGGCTTCGCCGCCGGTGATCAGGCTGCGCACCCGCAGACGCTCCATGGGGTCGCCCTCCCGGGCCAGGGCCAGTTCCTCCGCTCGCAGCCGGGCCAGCGACTCCCGCAGGCCCCACCGCTCCAGGAACTCCGCCTGGGGGGTGACCTCGACCGCCGCCCCGTCCTGCCGGGCCACGGCCTCGAGCGCCCCGAAGTCCACGTCCAGGGTGATGTCGGTGCTCCCCGGCTCCAGCAGGGGGTCGGGGCCCAGATGGTGCCCCCGGTAGGTGCGCAGCGTGCCCTCGGCCCGCCGGGAGGCCAGGCCGGGGCCGGTGTCGCCGTAGTCGACCACCACCACGGCGCCCGCTTCAACGCGCCCGAGCATGTCCCGCAGCCACTCGCCGGCGGCGATCTGCACTTCCACCAGGCCGCCTTCCGGCACCGGCCCGGCGTGGCGTTCGGCCCAGGCCGCCACCTCGGGGCGCGCCGGGCCCTCCAGCCAGCAGAGGCCGTCGGCGTCGGCGCCCACCAGGCGCTCCTTCCAGCCGGCGCCCCGGCGCACCGCCACCGCCGCCGGCAGGTTGTCGAGCAGTTCGTTGGCCACCACCACTCCCCGCAGCGGCGCCGGGAGGGCCGCCGGGCCCTCGGCCACCATCGCCTCGGGCACGGCCAGGCGCAGCGCCTCCCGGGCGGCGGGCGACACCTCCAGGGCCCAGGCCCGGACCCCGGTCCGCACCGCGTCGAGCAGGCTCCGCAGCAGCGACCCCGACCCCGCCCCCGCATCCACCACCTCGATGGGATCCGCCCCGATGCGGTACGCCTCCACCTCCACGAATCGGGCCAGCGTGGCGCCGAAGAGGGGGCTCACCTCGGGGCTGGTGAGGAAGTCCCCGTCCCGTGCCGAACGCAACGGGCCGGTGGAGAAGTAGCCCCCGTCCGGGTCGTACAGAGCCGCCGCCATGAACTCGTCGAAAGGCAACGGGCCACCACCCCGTACCCGAACCGCCAGACGATCACCCAGCAACACCGGCCCCTTCCCCGCCACTCACCCCAAGCCGCCGCCGAGAGTACCGCCCCCGCATCCCACCCACATCAGCCCGACGCAGGTCCCACCGCTCGCGAGAGATCGAAGAGCCTCGATACTCGGATGGCAATCGGGTCCGCATTGGACCGTCGGGTGCGGATGAGACGGCGCTCACTCAACAGCAGCCTTGGTAGGCCTCGGTGAGTACGAACTCACAGTGCGTGTGAGACGGCCGGGCACCGGGAAAGGTGGACCGCCACGCCCGCGACACCCCCGGGGCCAGGCCCATGGCCGTCAGGCCTTCCTCCGTCGCTACCACGCTGCCGTCATCCGTTGTGTATGCGATGCGGAAGGTCAGGTCAAGCACACGCTGGTCTTTGCTCGTAACCACCCCAGCGGCTCCACCGTCCGAGCATTCGGTCACCTCCGCCGTGATCCCAACGGAGTCAAGCGGAATGGGTCGGCGCAGAGTGGGGACCACCTCCGGACACAGGCGCTTCATCTCTCTCAGGAGCGCGGCAGCGCTTTCGAGACTGCCGGACTCTGCCAGCACCTGCGCGACCTGCAACACAGCCTGCTCTTCGGTCAGGTGTTCCAAGTCACGGCAGGTCGCGGAGGCCAGGCCGGTTCTTGGGTCAGCACAGGCCGCAATGAGCAGCAACGCTACCGACAGCCAGAAAAGCGGCCGTGGGCTTCTGCGGTGGTGACGACGCGCGCGAGGCAGCATATCCCAGGTCCCCCTCTTCCGCCTCACTTCGGCCGAGGCCAGATCGGCCCCTGGTATCTCATGCCCCTGACGTACGCCGGGTTCGCGTCGAGCACGTTGCAGTCCCGCATCCGGGCAGCCCACCTCGACACGAGACCGACGCCGGCGAAGGTGTCGACGAAGCCGATTGCTCGCCGATCCTCCGGGTCCAGCCTCCGCCGGAGGCCGAGACCTCCCTGGACCTCTGCGCGGTTCACCTCTTCCCAGTAGGCCCGCCACGCCACAGCTTCCCCTATCTCCCGCTCTCGCGCGCGCTCGGCAGACGCCTCCTGCTCTGCCCTGCGTTCGCTCGTGATGCTCGTGGGCCACGGAACATAGTCAGCGCCGAGCACCTTGTGCTCCACGTCGCGCCTCACCCAACGGTTGGCGAGGCCGCTGATGACATCAATGCGCTCCTGGCGTGTGAGGCTCCGGGCTCGGCCTTCGGCCTTCTCCACCTCGTCCGCCTTGGTTGCGAGTGCCTCATCGAAGCGCTCGCGCCACTCGTCCTCCTCCCTGATGCTCCCGTCCCCCGAACCCACAACCTTCTGGGTTGCCAGGCCCGCATGCCCCGTCGGGTCGGTGTGGTTGGCGGGGTTGTTTCGGACGTACTGGTAGCGGTCATACGCCTGCGGGTCGGCCGGGTCGGGGATGATGGTGTCTGGCTGGGTGAACCGTCCGATGCGGGGGTCGTAGTAGCGGGCCTGGTAGAACATCAACCCCGAAGCGGTGCCACCGGCCTGGTCGGCTTCCTGGCCGGTGTAGGTGTGGTTGGTGGGCAGGCCTGTGTTCCAGGTGGGGCGGGGGCACCCCACGGGTAGTAGCGCTGCAGGAAACGGGTTCCCGGATCACCTTCGGTCCACACGGCGCCGACCGACCCGAGATGGTCCCCGAAGGTGTAGTCGACCCGGTCGGATCCGGCGGGAGTCCAGCTGCCTCCGGTCTTAGTGTTGGTTCTGACCGCGGTCACCCCACCCCCCAACGGGTAGGCGCTTCGGGTGGCGGTCACCGCACCACCCGCCGCGGTGGTGTCCACCTCCAGCAGGCCGCCGATGTGGTAGGTGAAAGCGCCGGGGCCGTGTTGCACCCGAACCCGGCTGCCGTCGGCGTCGTAACGGAACACCCAGCCGGCTCCGGCAGGGGGGGTGATGCTGCTCAGCCGCCCGTCGGCGTTGTAGCTGTAGGCGGTGGTGGCACCGGCCTGGGTGCGGCCGGTCTGGTTGCCCGCATCATCGTAGGTGAAGTAGACCCCGCCGGCGGACATCACCGCATGCGGCCCGGCATCCCCCGGCCCCGGCTCATTGCCGGCGCCGTAAGACCAGCCGGAGATGCCGGTGAAGGCGGTGATGTTCCCCACCGGGTCATACCCGTAGGTGTGGTTGAAAGGATCCGCGCCCACAGCCGGCTCGTACACCGCACAGTCCGAGTCGCCGGTGAACGCCCGGGTGAGCATGCCCCGCAGGTTGTACTGGTAGCACAGGCGTTGGGACGAGTTGCGGTAGTCGATGATGGTGGTGATCAGGCCGGCGTTGTCGTAGGTGTAGGCGGCGCGTTGCAGGCTGGTTTGCGGGTTGGTGGGGTTGAACCGGTAGGAGCCGGCCCGCAGCTCTGCCACCCGCCGGGTGGCCGAGTCGTAGACCCAGGTGCGGTTGGCGGTGTCCACCAGGGCGCTGGACAGCGCTAGCCAGACGGGCATAGCGTCAGGGGCGGCTCAACGCGGACAGTAGAAGACCGATCATCAGGCGCCTCGTACCGAAAGCGCCAACCCAATTCCACCACAGTCCAGAGCGCGACAGCCCCCGTTCTGCCGCCGACGGAACGCTTCTCGTGCGGCATCAGCAGCCTGCTGTACACCGTCGGTGTTGAGTCATCTGGCTCAGGCTGGCCGTACTCGACCTCCCGAGCGCTGAAGGTGAGGGAGATCGAGCAGGGGTTCTCCAGCAAGTACGAGGTGCCGGGATCGGGCCAGGCGCATGCCCCCACCAGCAGACAGACAGCCGCTGCGGCCCACGACAGGACCACACGCCGGCTTCGCCGCCCGCCAGCTGCCACGGCCGTTCTCACTTCGACCACCACCAGAAACCCCCGAGAAGCCGGCGGCCAACGTCGAGCGCCGTCCTCCCCAGGTGCCCCAGATAGGCGCCGAGATCGAACCCGCGCGTCGGACGCGGGTCACCCTGTGCAGCGCGCAGTTGCGCCTCCCGGGCGTGCTGCTCCACCGGTAGATCCCGGCACCACGGGTCGTCAGTGCCTCCGATCTCATCGAGGTCTACACCAGCCACGAAGCTCCTCAGATCGGTGCCGACTCCGCCGACCTCTTCGATGGACCGAATGTAATCGGCCTCGTGAGTGAGACTGTCCGCCAATAGCGGCTCTGTCGCTATGGGGATCGGGAAGGCGCAGTGGGGGCAGGCCACCAAGTCAGGGTAGCGACCGCCGCCACCACCAACCCGTTGTCCCCCACCCCACTTCGCGGGCTCCCGGCCCTCGCCGCCCCGGTCGTCGCAGGCCGACATCGCCCCCTTCAGCAGTATATACAGCCAGCCCCGTATCGGATATAGTTGGCTGCGTGACCAAGCGACTCATCGACATCGACGACGACCTCCTCGCCGGGGCCCGCTCGGCCCTCGGGACCGGCACCATGAAAGAGACCGTCAACCGCGCCCTCGCCGAAGCCGCGCTGGCGGCGCAGCGCCGCCGGCACGCCGCCCGCCTGGCTTCCGGTGAAGGCACCGACCTCGGCCGCGCCGACATCATGGCCGGGGCCTGGCGGTGACCGCCCGGTTCCTCGCCGACACGAGCGCCCTGTCCAGGATGACGGTGCCGGCCGTGGCGCAGCGACTCGGCCCTCCACTCGCCGAGGGCCTCATCGCGACGTGTGCCATCGTGGACCTCGAAGTGCTCTACAGCGCGCGCGGTCCGGCCGACTACGAAACGATCCGAGAGGAGCGCCGCGCCCTCGAGGACGCGCCCATCACCCCCTCGGTGATGCAACGGGCGCTGGAGGTGCAGCGGATCCTGGCCACCCGCGGCCGCCACCGCCTCCCCATTCCGGACCTGATCGTCGCCGCCGCGGCGGAGTCGGCCGGCCTGGCCATCCTCCACTACGACGCCGACTACGAGCGCATCGCCGAGGTGACGGGACAGGCCCACCGGTGGGTGGCGCCCCGCGGCACGCTCTGACGGCCCCACGGTCCGGCGTCAACGCTGTCGGGGGTCGCCGGGGCGTCTTACTCCCCGCCGCGGGGGAAGCGAGCCTCAGGGCAGCGCCAGCCCCCGCGCCGCCTCGGCGAAGAAGGCCAGCAACTGCGGGTAGAACCCGGCCGCCAGCACCACCACCGCGGTCAAGGCCAGCACCACCGCCAGCGGCCGGGACACCGCCGGCCCCTCCGGCAGGGTGTCGGGCGCCGGGTCCATGAACGCCGCCTTCAGCACCCGGGCGTAGAAGAACAGGGCGATGACGGCGTTGACCGCCGCCACCACCGCCAGGGCCACCCCCCACGGGTTCCCCCCATCTCCCAGCACCGCCTTGAACATCACGAACTTGGCGAACCACCCGGCCAGCGGGGGAATGCCGGCCAGCGAGAAGAAGAACACCCCCAGCAGCGTGGCCGGGACCGGCGCGTAGCGGGCCAGGCCGGCCCAGTCGTCGATCTCCCGGCTGCCGGTGCGCTCGGCGATGGCGATGACGGCGGCGAAGGCCCCCAGGTTCATGAAGGCGTAGATGAGCAAGTAGGTCAGCGAAGCGAAGAAGGCCTCTTCCAGGGCCGGGCCGTCGAAGGCGGCGGCCATGGCGAAAGGCACCAGGATGAACCCGGCGTGGGCCACCGAGGAGTAGCCCAGCAGGCGCACCACGTTGCTCTGCCGCAGGGCGGTGAGGTTCCCCACCGTCATGGTCAGCGCCGCCAGCACCCACAGCGCCGGTCCCCAGATGCTCCTGGCCCCGGTGAAAGCCCCGTAGCAGATGGTGAGCAAGCCCACGAAGCCGGCCCCCTTGGAGCCCACCGACAGGTAGGCGGCCACCGGCAGCGGAGCCCCCTGGTAGGTGTCGGGCGCCCAGAAGTGGAACGGCACCGCGGCGATCTTGAAGCCGAAGCCCACCAGCACCAGCAGCACCCCGAGCACGAAGGCCGACTCGCCCTCCAGCGCCGCCGCCGCCGCGGCGATGCCGGCGAAGGTGGACTCACCCGTGGTGCCGTACACCAGCGACATGCCGAACAGCAGGACGGCCGACGACAGCACCCCGATGAGGAAGAACTTCAGCGCCGCCTCGTTGGAGCGCAGGTCGCCCTTGCGCCACCCGGCCAGCAGGAAGGCCGGGCCCGACACCAGTTCCAGGCCGATGAACATGGTGATCAGGTCCCGCGCCGAGGCCATGACCACCGCCCCGGTGATGGAGGCGAGGATCAGGAAGTAGTACTCCCCCTCGTAGTAGCGATCGCGTCGCAGGTAGCCCACCGAGGCCAGCAGCACGATGGCCCCGGCCACCAGGAACAGGCCCTTCAGGACCAGCGCGAAGTCGTCCACCACATACGACCCGCCGAACATGGCTCGCGGCCCCGCGGCGGCGGCCAGGGTCAGCAGGGGGACGGCGGCGCCGAGCAGGCCGGCGATGCCGGCCGCCCCGGCCAGCCAGCGCAGCCGCGGCGCCACCACCAGGTCCACCCCCAGCACCACCAGCACGGTGGCGCCGAGGATGAACTCGGGGAGCAGGGCGTGGTAGTCGAACACTCGCTCAGCCTCCAAAGGCGCGTTGCACCAGGCTCACCACCGAGTCGCTGGTGGCGCCGAACACGATGGCCGGATAGACGCCGATGGCCAGGATCACCAGCACCAGCGGCACCCAGGCCGCCAGTTCGAAGCGGTCGGCGTCGGGGAAGGACTTATCCCGCCACTCCTCGGGCACCTCCCCCAGGTTCACCCGCTGCAGCATCCACAGCAGGTAGCCGGCGGTGAGCACCGTGCCGATGGCCCCAATGACCATGGCGGTGCGGAACACGGCCAGGCTGGCCCCGGCGAAGGGGTTGAAGGCGGCGAGCAGGGCCATGAACTCGCCCCAGAACCCGGCCAGGCCCGGCAGGCCCAGGGAGGCCATGGCGGCGAAGCCCAGGATGCCCCCGAGGATGGGCAGGGTCTTCTGGTTGCCCCCCAGGCGGGCCATCTCCCGGGTGTGGTAGCGGTGCTGGATGGACCCGGCCAGGAAGAAGAGCAGGCCGGTGATTACCCCGTGGGCCACCATGCCGATGATGGCGGCGTTGATGCCGATGTCGGTGAGGGTGGCGATCCCCAGCATGACGAAACCCATGTGCCCCACCGACGAGAAGGCGATGAGGCGCTTCATATCGGTCTGCGCCAGGCAGGCCAGCGACCCGTAGATGATGGCGATCACCGCCAGGATGGCTATGGCCGGGGCCCAGGCTTGCGCCTCCTGGGGGAGGATGGGCAGGGCGATGCGGATGAAGCCGTAGGAGCCCAGTTTCAGGAGGATGGCGGCCAGCAGCACCGAGCCCACCGTGGGGGCGGCGGTGTGAGCGTCGGGGAGCCAGGTGTGCAGCGGCCACATGGGCACCTTGACGGCGAACCCCAGGAACAAGGCGAAGAACACCCAGAAGGCGAAGGTGCCGGTGAAGTGCCCCTGCGCGCCCAGGGCCGACAGGGCCTCGATGTCGAAGGTGCGAGTCGCCCCCGGCGCGTCGCCCGACCGGAAGTAGAGCGCCAGGAAGCCCAGCAGCATGAAGGCCGAGCCGAACAGGGTGAACAGGAAGAACTTGATGGCCGCATAGAGGCGGGTCTCCACCGGCCTCTTGAACCCGGGCAGGCGCATCGGGTTCCGGTCGCCCCAGATGCCGATCATGAAGTACATCGGGAGCAGCACCAACTCGAAGAAGATGAAGAACAGCACCAGGTCCAGGGCCACGAAGGTGCCCGCCATGCCGGTGGCGAGGACCAGCATCAGCACCAGGAAGGCCTTGGGGTTGTGCGGCTCGGGCCAGTGGTTCCACGAGTAGACCATGCAGAGCAAGGTGATGAAGGTGGACAGCACCACCAAAGGCAGGCTGATCCCGTCGAGGCCGATGTGGAACCGGGAGCCGATGGCCGGGATCCACGAGGTGTCGGCGCCCAACTGGTAGCCCGCCTCGCCGAAGTCGAAGCGGACGGTGGCCACCACCGACGCGACGAAGGAGGCGGCGGCGAAGCCGAGGGCGATGGTCTTGATCGCCGTCTCCCGGGCGCGCGGGACCGCCAGCACCACCGCCGCCCCCACCAGGGGGAGGAACACGATGAGGCTCAGCCCCCACCCGTTCTCGAACCAGCCCATCTCGCTCGCCCTCCTCTAGCCGAAGATCAGGAAACCGACCACCAGCAGCACCGCCCCCAGGAACAGGGCGGCGGCGTACTGCTGCACCTTGCCCGTCTGCACCCGGCGCAGCGCCCCGCCCGCCTCGCCGGTGGCGGCGGCGGCGGCGTTGATGCCCAGGTCGATGCCCCGCTGGTCGAGGCCGCCGTACACCACCGCCGCCAGGCGGCGGGCCGTCGCCCCGAAGGCGTTCACCGCGCCGTCGATGATCACATCGTTCGACCAGTTGGCCGCCCGGGCCAGCGGGCCCCGGATGGGCCGCACCAGGGCGTAGTCGTACAGGTCGTCCACGAAGTACTTGCGCTCCAGGAGCGGGTAGAGCAGAGGGATGCGGAAGCGGTCCCGCTCCTTCTGGGTGGCCCGGTCCCGCCCGAAGAGGGCGGTGCCGGCGGCGATGCCCGCCAAGGCCACCAGCGTGCCGATGGCCGCCAGGCCCCAGTTCAGGCCGCCGGGGTGATGCTCCACGATGGGATGGGCCCGCGCCGCCAGCCAGGAGGTGAAGGCGGTGAACCACCCCGGCATGTTGACCAGGCCGCCCACCGCGGCCAGGGCGGCCAGGCCGATGAGCGGGTAGGTCATCACCCGCGGCGACTCGTGGGGGTGAGCCTCCCCCTGGTACCTCCCGAAGAAGGTCAGGTTCACCGCGCGGGCCATGTAGAAGGCGGTGACGAACGCCCCGGCCAATGCCAGCACCAGCACGAAGGTGGCCAGACCGCCGCCCCCGTGCTGGGAGTCGTATTGGAGCGAGGCCAGGATCTCGTCCTTAGACCAGAACCCCGACAGGGGCACGATGCCCGCCAGGGCCAGCGAGCCGATGAGGAAGGTCCAGAAGGTCTTCGGCATCGCCCGGCGCAGGCCCCCCATGTCGCTCATGTTGTTGGAGTGGACCGCATGGATCACCGACCCGGCGGCCAGGAAGAGCAGGCCCTTGAAGAAGGCATGGGTGAACAGGTGGAAGAGGCCGGCGGTGTAGGCCCCCGCCCCCATGGCGGCGGTCATGTAGCCCAATTGGCTGACCGTCGAGTAGGCCAGCACCTTCTTGATGTCGTCCTGGACCAGGGCCAGCAGGCCGCCCAGGAAGAGGGTGAGCGCCCCGATCACCAGGATCAGCGGCTTGAGCCCGGCCCCGAAGCCCTCGGCCTGGTAGAAGGGGAACATCCGCCCCAGCAGGTAGACCCCGGCGGTCACCATGGTGGCGGCGTGCATCAGCGACGACACCGGGGTGGGGCCGGCCATGGCGTCGGGGAGCCACACGTGGAAGGGCCACTGGGCGCTCTTGCCCATGGCGCCGATGAAGACGGCCAGGCCCACCCACACGCCTACGTCGGCCAGGGCCGAGTCGCCTGCCGCCACCGCGGCGAACAGGTCGGTGAAGCGGAAGGAGCCCACCACCAGGCCGGAGATGATCACCCCGAGGAAGAGGCCGACGTCGGCCACCTTGTTGACCAGGAAGGCCTTGATGGCGGCGGCGTTGTTGGCGTGGTCCTCCCACCAGTGGCCGATCAAGAGGTACGAGGCCACCCCGACCAGTTCCCAGCCCACGATCAACTGGATGGTGTTGGGCGAGGAGACCAGCACCAGCATCCCGCCGGCGAACAGCGAGAAGGCGGCGAAGAACCAGGTGAAGCGGACGTCGCCCTTCATGTACCCCTTGGAGTAGGTGAACACGAAGAAGCCGACGATGCCGACGACGGCGTACATCATGATCGACAGGCCGTCCACCACCCAGCCCCACTCCAGCACCAGGTCGGCGCCGCCGGGGAGGACGCCGATGCGGGCGATCTCCACGTGGCGCTCGAAGGCGAAAGGCGCCACCCAGTTGCCCACCAGCAGCGCCGTGCCGTAGAGGGCGACGAAGGCCAGGGCGGCCTCGGCCACCTCCCATCCCTTGAAGGGAAGCCGCTTGCCGAAGAGCACGATCAGGCCCATGGCCAGCAGGGGCACCACCGGGATCAGCCAGGCCCCCTGGGCCAGCAGGGCGAGGAACCCGCTCGGCTCGGCGGCCGCGGCGGCGTGACCCCCCTCGGCGGTGCTGAGCGCGGCGAAGGCATACATCCCGGGCATCACCACTTCATCAGGTCGAGCTCGTCGACGTTCACCGACGAGCGGTTGCGGAAGATCAGGATCACGATGGCCAGGCCGATGCCCACCTCGGCGGCGGCCACGGTGATGACGAACAGGGCGAAGATGTGGCCGGTGTGCATGGTGTCGCCGAGGAGGGACCCGAAGGCCACCAGGTTGATGTTGACCGCGGCCAGCATCAGCTCGATGGAGAGCAGCACCGCCACCGCGTTGCGCCGCACCAGGACGCCGTAGACGCCCAGCGAGAACAGCAGCGACCCCAGGATGAGGAACTGGTTGAGCGTCATTCCCTGGGGTCCTTCCGGGCCAGCACGATGCCCCCGATGAGGGCGGCGAGCAGCACGAACGACACCGCCTCGAACGGGATCACGAACCGCCTGAAGAGCAGTTCGCCGAGGTCGCCGGTGAGGCTGCGCTCCACGGCCTCGCCCTGCTCCCAGCCGAAGAAGGCGGTGGTGGCGTAGGCCAGGGTGGCGAAGACCGCCACGGCCACCAGCGCGGCGGGCCAGCGCCGCCGGTGGTCGAGAGGCAAGGGGTCGCGGCGCAGCGGGGCGCGGGTGATCATGAGCCCGAACAGGAACAGCACCACCACCGCCCCGATGTAGACCAGCACCACCGTCCAGGCCACGAACTCGGCGCCCAGCAGCAGGAACAGGGCGGCCGACCCGGCCAGGGCCACCACCAGCATCAGCACCGCATGGACCAGGTTGCGCGAAGTCACCACCCAGAACCCGGCGGCGAGCATGACCACGCCCACCGCCAGGAACACCAGGTTCTCGCTCTGGCCGATCCAGTCGCCGAGGCTCACGGCTCACTCCCCTTCGGCTCGGGGCTTTCGGGCGGCTTGGGGCTTTCGGGCTCGGGGCTCGCCGGCGGTGCCGGGCTTCCCGGAGGCTCCGGGCTTCCCGGCCCGGGGCTCGCCGGCGGTGCCGGGCTTCCCGGCTCGGGGTTCCCCGGCTTGCTTGCCTCCGGCTCGCTCCCCTCCAGAGCGGGAGGCTCGGGGACCGTGGGCAGCCACTGCCCCAGGCGCTCCATGTCGTGGGTCAGGTCGATCCGGCGGGGCTCGGAGTACTCGTACTCCGGCGACCAGAAGAGGGCATCGAAGGGGCAGACCTCCACGCAGGTGCCGCAGTACATGCAGAGGGCGAAGTCGATGTCGAAGCGGTCGAGCACCGAGCGAGTGCGAGCGCGCCCCCCCGGCTCGGCGGGAGGCTGCTGCACCTTGTGCCCCTCGATGTAGATGCACCAGTCGGGGCACTCCCGGGCGCAGAGCATGCAGACGGTGCAGGCTTCCACGTCGAGGGCGATGACCCCGCGGGCCCGCTCCGGCGGGACCTCCTTCTCCAGGGGGTACATCACCGTGACCGGCTTGCGCAGGAAGGTGCGGAAGGTGAGCCACATGCCCTTGAACAGCCCGAGGCCGGGGACCGCCGAGCGGAGCGTCGTGCCCGGGGGGTAGCGGAGGCCTCTCACAGCACCACCTTCAGGACCGCGGTGACCGCGATGTTGGCCAGGCCCAGGGGCACCAGCCAGCGCCAGGCCAGAGACTGCAGCTGGTCCTCCCGCAGGCGCGGCCAGGTCCAGCGGAACCAGATCATCACGAACACCAGCAGCAGCGCCTTGCCCAGCAGCACGAAGGGCCCGAACCAGTCGGCGTTGAGGCCCCAGAAGTGGTAGCCGCCCAGGAAGAGGACTGCGGCGATGGCCGACATGGCCAGCATGCCGGCGTACTCGCCCAGCAGGAACATGGTGAAGCGGATGCCCGAGTACTCGGTCAGGTAGCCCATGACCAGTTCCTGCTCGGCGATGGGCATGTCGAAGGGGATGCGGACCAGTTCGGCCAGCACGGCGATCATGAAGATCACGAAGCCGACGATCTGCCCCGCCAGGACGTAGGGCAGGGAGATGCCCACGCTCCCGAGGTGGAAGAGGGGCTGGGCCTGGGCCTCGGTGATGCCCACCATCGACATCGTCCCGGCCTGGATGACCACCCCCACCACCGCCAGCACCAGCGGCAGCTCGTAGGCGATCAGCTGGGCGCCGGCCCGCAGGCCGCCGATCAGCGAGTACTTGCTCCCCGACGACCAGCCGGCCATGAGGATGGCGATGGTGCTCACCGACCCGGCCGCCAGGGCATAGAAGATGCCCAGGTCGAGGTCGACCGCCACCAGCTTCGGGGAGAGGGGGATGATGACGATGACGGCGAAGGTCGCCAGGAGCGACACCATGGGCGCCAGCCGGAACACCGGCCGGTCGGCGTCGCGGGGCGTCAGGTCCTCCTTCTGCAGGAACTTCAGGGCCTCGGCGAACACCTGGGCCCAGCCCCACCGGCCGCCGGCGAAGTAGGGGCCGACGCGGTGCTGCATGTGGGCCGACACCTTCAGTTCGGCGAACATGATCACCAGGGCCACGGCGAAGACCACCACCACCGCGATGCCCAGCTTCAACGCCAGCACCACCCAGACGTTGTCGAGCAGGCTCATCGGTCCACGTCCCCGAGGACGAAGTCGAGGCTGCCCAGGATGGCGATGACGTCGGGGATCAACGCCCCCTCGAGCAGCCAGGGCAGCACCGCCAGGTTGCAGAACGAGGCCGAGCGGATCTTGACCCGGTAGGGCCGCCGCCCGCCGCCCGAGACGATGTGGTAGCCCATCTCCCCCTTGGGGTTCTCGGCCCGCACGTAGCACTCGCCCCGCGGCACCTTGATGACTCGCGGCACCTTGGCCTGCAGCGGCCCGCCGGGCAGGGAGCCCAGGGCCTGCTCGATGATGCGGGCGCTCTGTCGGATCTCCTCGAGGCGCACCCGGCAGCGGTCGTAGTTGTCGCCGTTGGGCATGGTGACCACGTCGAAGTCGAAGCGGTCGTAGGGCAGGTAGTCCTCCACCCGGCGCAGGTCGAAGGGCACCCCCGAAGCCCGCAGGTTCGGCCCGCTGACGGCGTACTCGATGGCCGTCTCGGCCGGCAGCACCCCGATGCCGACGGTGCGCTGCTGCACGATCTCGTTGCCCAGGACGAGCCCTTCGAGGTCGTCGCAGACGGCGCGCACTGCCGCCATGGCCCGGCGCGTCCCGTCGATGAAGCCCTGGGACAAGTCCTGGGAGCGGGTGCGCTGGGTGGACCCGCCGCCGGCCGCCGGCTTCACCCCGCCGATCCGGTTGAAGTTGGGGTGGAAGCGGCCCCCGGTTACCCCCTCCACCAGGTCGAGCACCCGCTCCCGCTCGCGCAAGGCGTACATCAGGGGAGTGGGCGCGCCCAGTTCGGCGGGGAAGGAGCACAGGAAGATGAGGTGGTTGGAGATGCGGTACATCTCGGTGAGGATCAGCCGGATGTACTGCGCCCGCTCCGGCGCCTCCACCCCCATGAGCCGCTCGGCGGCGAGGATGAAGGGGACCTCGTTGGCGAAACCCGACACCCAGTCGATGCGGTTCACCAGGGCGTTGATCTGGGCGTAGGTGCGCACCTCGGCCAGCTTCTCGTAGCCGCGGTGCATGTACCCCATGACCGGCTGCACCTTCTCCAGCCGCTCGCCTGCGATGGTGGCCACCAGGCGGAGCACCCCGTGGGTAGAGGGGTGCTGCGGGCCGATGTTCAGGGTCATCTCGGGCGTCACCAACTCCACCGACACCGCCGCCTCGGACCGGTGCACGGCCAGCAGGTCCCGGTCGGTGGGGGCGGTCACCCGCTCCCCTCCCCGGATTCGCCCGGCGCCGGCTCGGCGGCAGGCAGCGGGGTCACCTCCACCGCGCCCGGCCAGGGCTTCACCTCGCGGGCGAGCAACGGGTACGACTTGCGCAGCGGGTGGCCCACGAACTCGTCGGTCAGGTAGATGCGCACCGGGTTGGGGTGGCCTGCGAAGACGATGCCGAACATGTCGGCGGCCTCGCGCTCGTGCCAGTCGGCCGCGGTGTAGACCGCGGTCAGGGAGGGAAGGCGCAGGTCGTCGGGCGGCAGGTCGGTGGAGAGGATGACGGCTTCCCCGGCGGTGACGTCGGAGAGGCGGCTGAGCACCTCGTAGCGCTCCTCCACCGGGCCGCCCTCGACGGGGTCGCCCACCGCCACCTCGTTGCTCCAGTCCACCGCCGACAGCCAGCCGAAGAAGGGCAGATGCGGCTTCAAGGCGCGGTGCGCCTCCACCCAACGCTCCCGGGGCACCCGCACCTTGGCGGTGCGGAAGGCGTCGCTGAACTCGCTCGACCCGGCGAGCGCCGCCCAGCGGGCGGCGGCGGAAGGCGGGGCCTCGGGGGCAGGGGCCTCGGGGGCGGGGGCGGCGCCGGGAGCCTCAGGCTCGCTCACCGGCGTTCCACTTCTCTTTGATGTTCTCGCCCATGATCTTGCGCTGCAGCAGGACGATGCCCTCCATGAGCGCCTCGGGACGGGGCGGGCACCCGGGCACGTAGATGTCCACCGGGATGATCTGGTCCACTCCCTTGGTGACCGAGTAGGAGTCCCAGTAGGGGCCGCCGCAGTTGGCGCACGACCCCATGGAGATGACGTACTTGGGCTCGGGCATCTGGTCGTACAGCTTGCGCACCGCCGGGGCCATCTTGTCGGTGACGGTGCCGGCCACGATCATCAGGTCGGCCTGCCGCGGCGAGGCGGGGAGGGGGATGATGCCGAAGCGCATGAAGTCGTAGCGGGGGCCGGCGGCCGCCATCATCTCGATGGCGCAGCAGGCCAGGCCGAACTGGAACAGCCACAGCGAGTACTTGCGCGACCAGTTGAGCAGCCAGGAGAGCGGCCGGGGGGCCTCGAAGCGGTCTAGGACTCCCACTTCAGCACTCCCTTGCGGATGGCGTAGACCAGGCCGGCCAGCAGCACCACGATGAAGATCACCATCTCCACCAGGGCGAACATCCCCAGGGACTCGAGTCGCACCGCCCAGGGGAAGATGTAGACCGCCTCGACGTCGAAGATCAGGAAGAGCAGGGCGAAGATGTAGTAGCGGATGTGAGTCTGGCTCCACCCGGTGCCCACCGGGTCGATGCCGCACTCATACGGCGTCGCCTTGGCCGCCGACGGGCGGCTCGGACGGAGCAGCCAGCCCACCCCCACCGCCGCCGCCACCAGCAAAGCCCCGAACCCGGCGAACACGGCGACGGTGATGTAGTCCTGGTAGTACTCCGCCACTGTTCTCCTACCGCGGGAGGACGGCCGGAGTATAGGAAACGGCGAGGGCGCGGTTCCCCCCCGCCGGAGGCACCTGCCGTCGCGTTGCCGGCGGGCCCGGCGGCTACCCTCCCCCGGGATGCGCCCCCCCGACTACACCGGCGGCGGCCTGGTGAACCTGGTGGCCGAGTTGGAAGGCCGGCTCGCCGGCAAAGCTCCCACTCCCGGCCTCTACCCCGACCTCGCCGCCCTCGTCCCCGATGCCGCCACCTACCTGCTGGTGCTGCTCGACGGCCTGGGCGACGGCCAGTTGGGGCACCCGGCGGCGGCCCCGTTCGCCGCCGCCCGCCGCGGCGCCCTCGACGCCCCTTTCCCCACCACCACCACGGTCAGCCTGGCCACCATCGCCACCGGCCTGCCCCCGGCCCGCCACGGCCTGATCGCCTACCAGTTGTGGCTCCCCGGCCTCGACCGCGTGGCCAACACCATCAAATGGACCACCCTGTGGGGGGATCCGCTCGACCTGGACTTCGCCGCCTTCCTCCCCCGGCCCAACACCTGGGAGCGCCTGTCGGCCGCCGGGGTGGAGCCCATCGTGATCCAGCCCCTCGGCTTCGCCGGCACCCCCCTCAGCCGGGTGCTCTACCGGGGGTGCCGGGTCGAGCCCTACGCCGATGCCGCCGAGGCGGTGGCGGCGGCGGTGCAGTTGATCCGGGTGCCGCGCCGCCTGGTGATGCTGTACCTGCCCCAGGTCGACTTCGCCGCCCACGTGTGGGGGCAGCGGTCGGACGGGTACGCCGAGGCGGTGTCGCTGGTGGCCGGCACCTGGGACCGCATCGTTGCGGCCCTCGCGCCCGGAGCGGTGCTGGTAGGCACCGCCGACCACGGGCACATGGACATCCCCAAGGACCGCCAGGTGCGCCTTACCAAGGCGGACCACGAGGGACGCACCTTCTACGGGGACCCGCGGGTCACCTTCGTGAAAGGCGAGGGGGAATCGCTGGCCGCCCGCCTGCCCGCCACCTGGGTGAGGCGAGAGGAGATGGAGGGATGGTGGGGGCCGGGGAAGCCGCACCCCGACTTCGCGGCGCGGGCCCCCGACGGCGCCCTCTTCGCCGACCCCGGCTGCGCCCTGCTCCACCGTTTCAGCGACGACCGCCTCATCGGCCAGCACGGGGGCCTCACCGAGGAGGAGTTGCGCCTCCCCCTGCTGGTGGCCGGCAGCTGAGCGAGTCGGGAACCGGCCGGCTGCAGGGGCGTTTCGCAATGTCGGCCCACCCGGTTCGGAGAGGCGGGGAGCCCCGCGCCTCTCCGCTCGGCTCCCGGCCCGAAGCCTCAGCCGGGGAAGGCCACGGCCCGGGACGGTTCCCGGCTCCCCCGCCGCGCCTCCCAGGCCCCGATGGTGAAGGCTCCCAGGCCGATGACCAGGGGGATCAGGTAGATCACCGCCGCCGCCAGGGAGAGCAGCCACATGCCGCCCCGCCACAGCAGCGCCGCCACCACGAAGCCGCCGAGCACCCCGCCCCGCCCCCGCAGCAGGCGCTCGCCGGCGGCGGCCACCGCCGGCACCGGCCCCAGGAAGAGGCCCGTCACCCAGAAGAGCAGGACGAGCACCGCCACCGGCAGGCCCACCAGGGTCAGGAACAGGGGCAGCGCGATCACCGGAGGGAGCACCAGCACCCCCAGCCCGACCAGGGCGGAGCGCCCGGGGCGCCGCCGGGCCACCTCCACGGAGCGGGCGGCGGTCCCCCGGAACACCCAGAACAGCGCCACCCCGGCCACGACGAAGCCCAGCACCGACAGCCAACCCACCAGGCGGGTCAGCGCCTGAGCCCACACCGGGGCCAGCACCTGAGCCCGCACCACGGCGCCTCCCACGGCGGCGGCGGGTGACACTCGCACCTCGTCGCTGGCGCGGAAGGTGACGTCGCCCCCGACCCGGGCGGAATCGCCCAGCACCATGTCGTCGACCCGGGCCACCACATCCCGCCCCACCTCGCCGTCCACGGCGAGCCGCCAGGCCTGAGCGCGCACGTCCCGCCCTACCCGGCCGGCCACCCGAACCGATCCGCCGACCAGCAGCACATCGCGGCCCACCTCGCCGATGACGCCGGCCTCCCCCACCAACCCGCTCACGTCGGCGCCGATCCGCCCCGTCGCTTCCAGACGCACCGCCGCCACCAGCACCGACTCCCCCACTTCGCCGCTGAGGCGCACCGGGCCGCCCACCAGGCCCACGATGTCCCCCTCCACCGTCCCGCTGACGATCACCTCGCCGGTGAGCACCACCAGATCGCCCCGCACCACCCCCTCGACGATGGTGCGCCCGCCCACCGCGTACAGGTCCTCGGCCACCACGTCGCCTTGCCTGACGATCACCAGGTTGGAGGTGCGGAGGCTGCCGAGGACGGGCGCGGCGGGCAAGGTGAGGCCGCCGGCGAGCAGCGCCACCCCGACCACCCGCCTAAAGAGGAAGGGCATGGCGCAGCAGGTCGAGCAGCGGCCAGGGGGCGACTCCCAGCACCAGAGTGGCCGCCGACGCCACCGCCAGCACCAGGCGTGCCCCCCACCCCACCGGCGGGCCGCAGGGGAGGCCCTCCGCCTCCTCCGGGGCCGAGAGGTACATGGCCACGATGACCCGCAGGTAGAAGTAGAGGCCGGCCACCGTGGCCAGCAGCGCCACGATCACCAGCCACAGGTAGCCGGCGTCGATGGCCGCCCGGAAGACGGCCACTTTCCCGGCGAACCCGGCGGTGAGGGGGATCCCGCCCATGGCCAGCAGCAGCAGCGTCATGGTCGCCGCCAGCCAGGGGGAGCGCCGGCCCAGCCCGGCCCAGTGGCGCAGCGGGGACCGCCCGGCGCCGTCCCCCGACACCGCCGCCGCCACGGTGAAGGCCCCCAGCACCTGCACCGCGTAGGTGGCCAGGTAGAACCACATGTCGCCCAGGCCGCCGCGCCCTGCCACCAGCGCGGTGAGGATGAACCCGGCGTGGGCCACCGACGAATAGGCCAGCAGGCGCTTCACATCGTCCTGGACGATGGCCAGGAGCGTCCCCACCACCACCGACACCGCGGCCAGCACCGCCACCGCCGGGACCCAGTCGGCGGCCCGGGGGCCGAGAGCCGCGGTCAACACCCGGGCCAGGGCGGCGAAGCCGGCCACCTTGGCCGACGCGGCCAGGAACCCGGTGATCCCCCCGGGGGCCCCCTGGTAGACGTCGGGGGCCCACACGTGGAACGGCGCGGCCGACACCTTGAACGCCATCCCGGCCAGCAGCAGGGCCAGGCCGGCGAGCAGCACCCCCGGCCGGAAGATGATGGTGCCGGCCAGGTACCGGGCGATGCCCCCGGACCCGTAGATCTTGGTGCTGCCGGTGGCGGCGAACACCAGGGCGACGCCGTACAGGAACACCGCCGAGGCGAAGGCGCCCAGCAGGAAGTACTTCAGAGAAGCTTCGTCGGCGTCCACCCTCTCCCGGGTGAACCCGGCCAGCACGTACAGGCTGATCGAGAAGATCTCCAGGCCGATGAACAGCACGACGAGGTCGGCGGCGGCGGCCATGAGGTGGGCCCCCGTTGCCGCCAGCAGGACCAGGGCGACGAACTCGGCGCCGCGGCGGCCCTGGGACACCGCCAGCCGCCAGGCCGACATGAGGCCCAGGGCGGCGAGGGGGAACACCAGCATCCCGGCGAAGGCGGCGAAGCCGTCCACCGCGATCGTCTGGTGCCAGAAGACCCCGGCGTCGGCGCCGCGGTACGCCGCCCACTGCCAGGCCGAGAACCCGGTGGCGGCGGCCAGGCCGGCGCCGGCGATGGCCCCCCAGGCCGCCGGCCGGGGCTTGAAGGCCACCTCCACCATCAGCAGCAGCACCACCGCCGCCGCCAGCGCTACCTCCGGGGCCGCCGAAAGGAAGGCGTTCACGGCCGCACCTCCGCCTCGGGCAGGCCGGCTTCGGTGCCGAACTGCGGGACCACGTAGTCGGTGGTGGCCTCGATCCGATCCAAGATGCCCTGCACCGCCGGTCCCACCCGGTCGAGGGCCGGCTTGGGGAAGATCCCCAGCAGCAGCACCAGCGCCACGATGGGGGCGAGCAGCACCACCTCGCGGAAGCCGAGGTCGCGCAGGCCGCGGTTGGCTTCCACGGTGATCGGCCCGGTGAACATCCGCTGGTAGGCCCAGAGCAGGTAGACCGCAGCCAGCACCACCCCGAGGACGGCGGCGACGGCGAACCCGGGCAGAGACAGGTAGGCGCCGAGCAGCACCAGGAACTCACCGACGAACCCGTTCAACGGGGGCAGGCCGATCGACCCGAGTGAGATGAACAGGAAGATCCCGGCGAACACCGGCATCACCGTCGCCAGGCCCCCGTAATCGGCGATCCGCCGGGTGTGGCGCCGCTCGTAGATCATGCCCACCAGCAGGAAGAGGGCGCCGGTGGTGAGGCCGTGGTTCACCATCTGCACCACCCCTCCCTGCAAGCCCTGCGTGGTGAGGGCGAAGATGCCCAGGACCACGAAGCCCAGGTGGCTCACCGAGGAGTAGGCCACCAGGCGCTTGATGTCGGTCTGCACCGTGGCCACCACCGCCCCGTAGATGATGCCGATCACCGCCAGGGCCGCCAGCACGGGCATCAGGTCGACCGACGCCTCGGGGAAGAGGGTCAGGTTGAAGCGGATCAGGCCGTAGGCCCCCATCTTCAGCAGCACCCCCGCCAGGATCACCGAACCGGCGGTGGGGGCCTCGACGTGGGCGTCGGGGAGCCAGGTGTGCAACGGGAAGAGGGGCACCTTGATGCCGAAGGAGAGGGCGAAGGCGCCGAACATCCAGAACTGGGCGGTGCGCCCCAGGTCGATCCCCAGCAACTCCACGAAGTCGAAGGTGGGCCGGCCCAACTGGTCCCCGGCGAGCAGCGCCAGGGCCAGGATGCCGGCCAGCATCAGGGCCGAGCCCAGCGCGGTGAACAGGAAGAACTTCACCGCGGCGTACACCCGGCGCTCGCCGCCCCACATCCCGATGATGAAGTACATCGGGACCAGCATCACCTCCCAGAAAGCGAAGAAGACCAGCAGGTCGAGGGCGACGAACACCCCCAGGATCCCCGCCTCCAGGAACAGCATCGAGGCGAAGTAGCCCTTCACCCGGTGGGTGATGGCGGTGCTGGCCAGGAGCGCGATGGGGAAGAGGAAAGCGGTGAGCAGCACCATCAGGAGCGAGATCCCGTCCACCCCCAGGTGGTAGGAGACCCCCCAGGGCTCGTACCAGATCACCTGCTCCTGGAACTGGAAGCCGGCCGGGCCCACCTCGAAAGAGGCCAGCAGCCGGCAGGCGGCTCCCAGGGTGAGCAGGCTCAGGGCCAGGGCCACCGGCAGCACCAACTCGGTCCGGCGGCGCGGCAGGGCGAGCACCACCAGGCCACCCACGGCGGGGAGGAGGACGATCACCGAGAGGATGGGAAAGTCCACCTACCAGCCTCCCCGCGAGAGGAACCAGGCCAGGAGGGCCACCACCCCCACCACGATGCCCAGGCCGTACTGCCGCACGAAACCCGTCTGCAGCGGCCGCAGGCGCTCCCCCACCGCCCGCACCAGCACCCCCACCCCGTTCACCAGGCCGTCGACCCCCTTCTCGTCCACGGTGACCGAGGTGAAGCGGGCCGCCGCCTCGCCCCCGGCGGCGAACACCCGGGCGTACCCCTCGTCGACCCGGTAGCCGCGCCGCACCAGGTCCCAGGCCGGGCCCTCCTCCGCCGGGCAGCGGGCCCGGAGGTAGGCGGCGGCGGCGAGGAGGATGCCCGCCAGGGCCACCGCCGTCGACACCGCGGCCAGCACCCACTGGGTGCCGCCGGAGGGCAGGTGAGCCAGGTCGAGCCCCTCGAACGACGGCTCCAGGAAGTGCTCCAGGCCGGGGCGCCAGGGGGTGTTGACCGCCCCGGCGGCCAGGGCGAGGACGGCGAGGATCCCCAGGGGAACGGCCATCACACCGGGCGCCTCGTGCGGGTGGGCCCCTTCTTCCCAGCGCGGCCGGCCGAAGAAGGCCAGGTAGATCATCCGGCTCATGTAGAAGGCGGTGATCAGGGCGGTGGCCAGGCCCACCGCCCAGACGGCTAGCCAGGCCCCGCCCCGGGCGTACAGGGTGGCCAGGATCTCGTCCTTGGACCAGAACCCCGACAGGGGCGGGATGCCCGAGATGGCCAGCCAGGCCACCACCATGGTGGCGGTGGTGACGGGGAGCCTCCGCCACAGCCCTCCCATGCGCCGCAGGTCCTGCTCCCCGGAGAGGGCGTGGATCACCGCCCCGGCCCCCAGGAAGAGCAGGGCCTTGAAGAAGGCGTGGGTGGTGAGGTGGTACATGCCGGCCACATAGGCCCCGGCGCCCACCGCGGCGAACATGTAGCCCAGTTGGCTGATGGTGGAGTAGGCCAGCACCCGCTTGATGTCGTGCTGGGCCACGGCGATGGTGGCGGCGTAGAGGGCGGTGCCGATGCCCACTGCGGCCACCACCGCCGCCGCCGCCGGGGCCAGGTCGAACAGGGCGCCGGTGCGGGCCACCATGAACACCCCGGCGGTGACCATGGTGGCGGCGTGGATCAGGGCCGAGACCGGCGTGGGGCCCTCCATGGCGTCGGGGAGCCACACGTACAGGGGGAACTGGGCCGACTTGCCCGCCGCCCCCAGCAGGAGCAGCAGGGTGATGGCGGTGGCCATGCCCCCCGACAGTTCGGCCGAGGCCCGGCCCAGCACCTGCCCGTAGTCCAGGGAGCCGAAGGCGGCGAAGACCAGCATCAGGGCCGCCAGGAAGCCGGCATCGCCCACCCGGTTCACCACGAAGGCCTTCTTCCCCGCCGCCGCGGCCACCGGCTTCTCGAACCAGAACGAGATCAGCAGGTAGGAGCAGAGGCCCACCAGCTCCCAGCCCACGAAGAGCAGGGCGAAGCCGTCGGCCAGCACCAGGAGGAGCATCGAGGCCACGAACAGGTTCATGTAGGCGAAGAAGCGGCCGAACCGGGGATCGCCCTTCATGTAGCCGATGGAGTACAGGTGGATCAGTGCGCCCACCCCGGTGACCACCAGCGCCATGAGGGCCGACAACGGGTCCCAGAGCAGCCCGGCCGACACCCCCAGCGGGCCCAGCCACTCGAACCAGGGCACCCGCAAGGTCTCGCCGCTCCCGGTGAGGAAGCCCCAGCCGGCCACGGCGGCCAGGGCGAAGCCGGTTCCCACCGTTGCGGTTCCCAGCATTCCGGCCAAGGGCTCGGGCAGGCGGCGGCCGGCGAAGAGCAGCAGGGCGCTCCCTCCCAGCGGGAGGAGGATGAGCAGGGAGACCATGACCTCGCTCGCCTCCATCGCCTATCCCTTCAGCCCGGACAACTCGTCCACCGAGGCGGTGGCCCGGCGGCGGAACACCGCCACGATGATCGCCAGGCCCACCACCACCTCGGCGGCGGCCACCACCATCACGAAGAACACCGCCGCCTGCCCGTCGAGCACTCCCAGCGCCCGGCCGGCGGCCACGAACGACAGGTTGGCGGCGTTGAGCATCAACTCCACCGACATGAACATCACCAGCGCGTTGCGCCGCAGCAGCATGCCCGAGGCGCCGATGACGAAGATCACCGCCGCCAGCGCCAGGTACCAGCCCGGGGTGACGATCATGCCGCCTCCCCCTCGTCCTCCTCGCCGCCTTCCTCGCCGGGGCGGAACATGCCGAGGGCAATGGTGCCCGCCGCCGCGATGATCAGGAGCAGGGCGGTCAACTCGAAGGGGAGCACCCAGCGGCGGAACAACTCGTTCCCCAGCGCCTCCGCAGTGCCCTCCCGCGCTCGGCCGCCGGAGGGCCCGGTGACCCAGGCGAAGCGGCCCGCCACCAGCACCGCCCCCCCGAACAGCACCAGCAGGCCCAGTGCCAGGGGACGCTGCACCGGCAGGTTCTCCTTGCGGTTCTCGGCCCGGTCGACCCCCACCAGCATGACGACGAAGAGGAACAGGGTCATGACGGCCCCGGCGTAGACGATCACCTGGACGGCGGCCACCAGGTGCGCCCCGTTGGAGACGTAGAACACCGCCACCGAGAACAGGGTGAGCATGAGGCCCAGGGCCGAGTAGACCGGGTTGCGGGCCCACACCGTGGTCACCGCCCCGAACACGGCCGCCAGGGCGAAGATGACGAAGAGGACCAGTTCCACCATCAGCCCTCTCCCTCCTCAACCGCGGGCGGCGCCGACTGGCCTCGCTCGGCGGGGGGCAGGCCCCAGCCGGCGATCGGGGTCCAGGCTACGACCCCCTCGTAGGCGGCCCGCCCCGACGGGGAGGTGGCCCGCATCCAGCCGTCGGGACGGCGCAACTCGTCGAGGTCGGCCAGCGGACCGGGAGGCTGGGGATGGGGCACCGTCCCCTCGGCATCCATGAGCAGTTCGTCCCGGGTGTACATGGCGTCGCGGCGGCGGGTGACCGACATCTCGAAGAGGTGGGTCATGGTGATGGCCTCGGTGGGGCAGGCCTCCACGCACAGCCCGCAGAAGATGCAGCGCAGCAGGTTGATCTCGTAGACGTAGCCGTAGCGCTCCCCGGGGCCGACCGGGGCGCCGGGCGGGTTCTCCCGGCCGCGCACGTAGATGCAGCGGGCGGGGCAGACCCCGGCGCAGAGCTCGCAGCCGATGCACTTCTCCATGCCGTCGGGATAGCGGTTCAGCACGTGCCGGCCGTGGAAGCGCACCGGCTTCTGCCGCTTCTCCTCCGGGTACGACGTGGTGACCCGCCGCCGGAACATCTGGCGGAAGGTGACGGCGAAACCCGACCAGGCGCCCATCAGCCCGCCACCCTCTCCCACGGCCAGCCCCAGGTGCGCACCGCAGTGACCAGGGCGAAGACCATCAGCCACACCAGCGAGAGCGGGATGAGCCGCTTCCAGCCCAGGTTCATCAACTGGTCGTAGCGCAGCCGGGGCAGCGTGGCTCGGATCCAGACGAACACGAAGACCAGGATGAAGGTCTTCAGGAAGAACCAGAACAGCGGCATCACCCAGGCGATCCACGGCGGCAGGCCGAAGTCGGGGCCCAGCCAGCCCCCGAAGAACAGCGTCACCGCCAGTGCCGAGACGTTGAACATGTTCAGGTACTCGGCCAGGTAGAAGAGGGCGAAGCGGAACCCCGAGTACTCGGTGTGGTAGCCCCCCACCAGTTCCGCCTCGGCCTCCACCAGGTCGAACGGCGCCCGGTTGGTCTCGGCGATGGCGGCGATGAAGAAGATGACGAAGGAGGGGGCCAGCCAGAACACGAACCAGCCCGGGATCATCCACCGGAACGAGCCCTGCTGGAGATCCACGATCCGGGAGAGCGACATGGCCCCCAGCCCGGTCTCCCCCGCCGACTGCGCCGAGGCGAGGAGCACCACCGGCACCAGGGCCAGGCCCATGGCCGCCTCGTAGGAGATCATCTGGGCGGTGGCCCGGATCCCGCCGAGCAAGGGGTACTTGGAGCCCGACGCCCACCCGCCCAGCACCACGGCGTACACCGCCAGCGAGGACATGGCCAGCACGAAGAGCACGGCCACGTTCAGGTCGGTGACCTGCAGGGTGACCCGGGTCTCCCCGATGTGGAAGGGGCGCCCCACCGGGATCACCAGGAAGATGAGGAAGGCGGGGACCATGGCGGCGATGGGCGCCGCCAGGTAGACCCCCAGTTGCACCTTGCGCGGGATCACCGACTCCTTGAACAGCAGCTTCAGCCCGTCGGCCACCGTCTGCAGGATCCCCCAGGGGCCCGCCCGGTTCGGGCCGATGCGGTTCTGCATGTCGGCCACCACCTTGCGCTCGATCCACACCAGCAGGATCACCACGACCAGGAGCAGGGCGAAGGCGGCCACCACCTTGACCGCCCCGGTGAACCAGATGTTGGCGAAGAGGCGCTCGAGGAGGCTCACGGCAGCACCTCCACGTCCACCCGAAGGCCCGGCCCCACCGCCGCCCCCAGGTTCGCCGCCAGGTAGACGGTGCCCGGCGCCAGGGAGGGGTCGAGGGCGGCCGTCAACTCGGCACTCCCGGCGCTCCCGGTGAGGCGCACCCGAGAGCCCTCCGCCGCGCCCAGGCGAGCCGCATCGGCGGGATGCAGGCCCAGCACCGGCTCCCCGGCCAGCCCGGCCGGCGACCCTCCTTGCTGCAGCATCGTCCCCCGGTCGTAGAGCACTCGGGCGAGGTGCAGCACCAGGTCCCCGGATTCCTCCTGCGGGGCTTCCAGCGGGAGGCGATACGGCACCGGGACGGGCAGCAGCCGGCCCTCCCGGCCGGCCCCCCGGTCGAGGGTGTCCCAGGCGACCCCCGCATAGGCCGGAGCCACCTCGGCCACCTCGGCGGCCAGCGCCTCGGCCGACTCCGCCCCGATACGGTGTCCCAGGCGGGCCGCCAGGTCCTCGAGGATCTCGTGGGCCGGCCGCGCCTGCCCCGGCCCCGGCACCAGGCGGTTCACCTTCTGCACCCGGCCTTCCAGGTTGGTCACCGTCCCCTCGACCTCGGCGAAGCCCAGGGCGGGGAACACCACGTCGGCTCGCCGCGCCGACTCGGTGAGGAAGAGGTCGACCGCCACCACCAGTTCGGCTCCCTCGAGGGCGGCGACGGCCCGGGCCGGGTCGGGGAAGTCGGCCGCCGGGTCGCAGCCGAGCAGCACCAGGGCCCGGATCCGGCCCTCCCCGAGGCCGGCGATGATCCCGGCGGCGTCCTCGCCCTCGCCTCCGGACAGGCCGCCCCAGCGGGCTTCCAGGGCCTCCCGGGCCGCCGGGTCGGCCGCCGGTACCCG
>Ga0194110_10001510_pt1 | contig 29795 bp, 24 predicted proteins | sample TA2Kig1200mmetaG_FD_146192 | JGI IMG/M metagenome (GOLD analysis project Ga0194110, IMG submission 146192) | Freshwater microbial communities from Lake Tanganyika, Tanzania - TA2015032 Kigoma Deep Cast 1200m | ecosystem: Environmental > Aquatic > Freshwater > Lake | place: Tanzania: Lake...
TTACACGGGCTTTGCCTCAGGCTTTAACTTTATGCTGATCAACTATTATCGTGATCACGGGTATGCCATGGGCCACCGATGCGGCTTTTACTCCGGCATCGTCGGCGGCGCGAAAGTAGACGTGCTTCCGTCGGGTTGCACCTTCTCGGATACGGCGGAGAACAGGGCGACTTGGAAGCGTTGGTTCCGCTACCTGATCATCGATCAGTGGGCGGTATTTTTCGTAGGCGCCATGATCGGCATGTTCATCCCCAGTATGCTCGTGGTCGCCCTTGCGGTAACGCCCGGGGCTGCGGAACCCACTGTGGCGAACATGCCTGTTTACGCCGCGATGGAATTGGGCAAGCGAGCGGCCTGGCTGTTCCCCTTCGTCCTATTTATCGGATCGCTGATCCTATGGAAAACGCAAACCACCCTTTTGGAAATGTTGATCCGCAACACCGCGGATTCCGCTATCGCGGTCAGCCCCGGCCTGCGCCAATGGATCGCGGGCGACCCGCGCAAATTCTATTATCTCATGGCGGTGATCCTGATCGTCGCGATCGGCATCATCATCCATTTGGCGCTCCCGACCAAGTTGCTGCAAATTTCAGCGAACATGGCGAACCTTGCGTCCATCATCTACCCGCTCGTGCTGATCTATCTGAACCGCCAACTCCCTGAAGCCGCGCGGGGCGGGATCTGGTCGACCATCATGCTGATTGCCAACGTGGTCTTCTTCGGGTTCTTCTTCTTGAACTTCTTGTCTCTCCAAGTGGCGGGCAAACCGCTCGTCGTGTTCTAGACTGCGATATCGGCGCTTTCAGAGACAAGAGCGACACATGAATGCAGTCGGGGGCAAACGTGATTCCCCCGGCTGTTTCTTTGAGCGCCACGTTACCAAGGAGAAGCGGATCGGAATAGCCCCACTTCGTCTTTCCCCTTTCGTGGAAAGCATTTCAAGACCCTCTCCCCTCGTGGGAGAGGGCAGGGTAAGCGGGTTTATTGAACATGGAAAAAACGTGAATCGGTTTGGAGCTCGATTATGGGTTTGACCTTAATGGAGGGCAACGAACTCATCGCTTGGGCCGCGTATGAGGCTGGATGCCGCTTTTTCGCAGGTTATCCGATTACTCCCGCGACCGCTATATATAACGCCATGCTGCGATTGCTCCCCCCCGAAGGGGGCATCGTTCTCCAAGGAGAAGATGAAATCGCGTCGATCGGCTATTGCCTGGGAGCGTCCATGTGCGGTTGGAAGGCTATGACCGCGACGTCAGGGCCCGGAATCAGCCTATTTAGCGAAAGCGTCTCGTTTGCTATAGGATCGGAAATACCGATCGTGATTGTGGATGTTCAGCGCCTCGGACCATCCACCGGATCCGCGACCAAAGGCGCGGACGGCGATATTCAATTCATGCGTTGGGGCAATTCAGGGGGACTCCCCGTGATTGTGTTGGCGCCCGCGGATGTGGCGGACTGTTTTCCGATCACCATGCATGCCTTCAATCTTGCGGAGCAGTACCGCTGCCCGGTGTTCATCGCGTCCAACAAAGAGATCGGCTTGACCGGCGAGAGCGTGGATTTTCCCGCTCTGGAAAGAGCGCCTGTGGTCCACAGACGCTTGGCGCCGGATGGGGAACCCTTTCTCCCTTTTCGGCCCGCGGCTGGTTCGGATGCGCCTTACTTTTTGCCGTTCGGCGCGAAAACGCTGGTGCGGCAGACTTCCTCCACTCACGGTGAGAATGGATACATAACTACGGACCCAGCGGAAATACGGGCCGCCAACGAGCGACTTGACAGAAAACTGACGGCGAACGTAGACCGCTTCAGTTACTACCAGGAGGAACCGGTGGCAGACGCCACGACCCTGATGGTCACATACGGCGTCACTTCACGGGCCGCTCGGCTGGCATGTCGAGAGCTCAACAAACGAGGCGAGAAAGTAACTTTGTTGGTATTGAAGACTTTGTTCCCGGTCCCGCAAAATGTTATTCGTCGCGCGGCCGCGGGAGTCAAACGGGCGCTGGTGGTTGAAATGAATCAGGGACAATATGCGCTGGAAGTGGATCGTGTTCTCAAGAATCATCACGTTGAATTTTGCGGAGCGATGGACGGCAAGCTCATCAGCCCCGGGCGGATCATGGAGGCGGCAAGTGGATAGTTTGTTAAACAAAAGTCGACCGCCCGTTTTCTGTCCCGGTTGCGGGCACGAAATTGTGGTGCGAGCTTTGGACAGGGCCTTTCAGAATATGGGTCTTGACGGAAATCAGATCTGTGTGGTCAGTGACATCGGCTGCTCGGGTCTTTTTGACACCTTTTTCAACACCCATGCCTTTCATGGCCTTCACGGGCGTGTTCTCACGTACGCGACCGGAATAAAACTGTGTCGTCCGGAACTGCACGTGGTCGCGACCATGGGCGACGGAGGCTTAGGAATAGGCGGCGCGCATCTCTTGGCCGCGTGCCGGCGAAATGTGAACCTCACATTGTTGGTTCTTAACAACTTCAACTTCGGGATGACCGGAGGGCAATGCTCCGCCACCACTCCAAGCCAGGCTGAAGTGGCTTCGGGTTTTCTGAACCGTTTGGACAAACCGTTGGATCTTCATTCGGTGGCTGTAGCCGCGGGCGCGGCCTACATGGCCTCAATCTCCGGCTATCGGAAGGGGCTGAACAGGGCCATTGAAGAAGCTATCAGGTTTGACGGTTTTGCCGTAGTGGAAATCCTGGGTATCTGCCCCGGCAGGTACACCCGAAGAAACAAATTGACCCCAAAGGTGATCGAAGAAGAGCTGGCTGAAAAAGGCCACAAGAACGGCCCGGTCCCTTCCAACGCCGGACCCGAGTACGGTTGGGCCTATCGGCAGTTGTCGAGCTCGCAAGAACCGGCGGAGACCCCGACGGCTATAGAGGCTGTCCTCAAGCCTCTCACAGCGGCTCGGCAGGATGTGATCATCTTGGGCGCCGCGGGTCAACAAGTGATCACCGCGGGCCGGCTTCTCGGACTGGCCGCAATGGCGGCTGGCCTTCACGTTACCCAAAAGAACGATTACGACATCACGGTGCTGCGCGGCCCGTCGATCGCTGAGCTTATCCTGTCTCCGGGGGAAATCGATTACCCTGAAATCGACAAACCCTCAGTGATCCTTGCCTTGGCCGCAGAAGGTGTTGCACGGCGCAAGAACATTTTCGGCTCCGCTGACGAAAGCACGCTTGTGATCCAAGCATCGGGAGTATCCATTCCTGAAACCAAGGCGAGGGTTCAAGTCGTGGATTTCATGGCTCTCGATCTGAAGGCCCAGGACTGGGCTCTGGCAGCCCTCGCAGTCATGGCCGAGAGCGGGACGGTAATTCATAAGCCCATGCTTCAAGCCGCAATCGCCCACCGCTTCAAAGGCAAAGCCCTGGTCGGGATCAGGGAGGTGATTGACAAAATCATTGATAGGCTCAGTGGCCCAACGCAGACCGGAAGTGGTTGAAAAACCTGGAGGCTTTTGGAATCGTCAACGGAGAAGATAAATGCGAAGAAAAGAGCGAGAAATCACCGACCAAGCTCTGATGGAATCAATACTCACCAGGGCGCAGATCTGTCGACTCGGACTGTGCCAAGACAATACGCCGTACGTGGTCCCGGTGAGCTTCGGGCGCAAGGGGAACCGTTTGTATGTCCATTCGTCCCTGCACGGCAAAAAGGTTGATATGATTAAGGCGAACAATAATGTATGCTTTGAGCTGGAAGTGGACGTGGAAGTGGCGCGGGCCGAGACGGCCTGCGATTGGTCCATGAAATTCTATAGCGTCATCGGTTTCGGCAAGGCATTCTTCGTGCAAGACCCTGAAGAAAAGATTGAAGGATTGAATGCGATTATGGAACACTATACCGGGGCGCCGCGTCACGAATACTCGGAGCGAGCGCTGGAAAAAGTAGGGATTATCAGAATCGATATAGAAAGCATGACAGGCAAGAAAGCAGGATACTGACGATAGATCTCATAGTGACGGCCATGTGCGTCCGGCGCGGTAACGCGGTGAAAGAGTCGTTTCTTACTCATAGTGATGGAAGTCTGCGAGGCGGATCGTGCGCTTCAGCGGGTTCGGCGCGGGAATGGTTCGCGCGAATCGCGTTACTGCTCGTAGCTTACCATGCGGCCGTTTGGTGGATCATGACCGATCCCGCAGCCTGCGCGGAAGAAGGTCTGTACAAATTGTATGCCAGAGGCCAGGAACGGCTCAGACAGGGCGACAACGACGGGGCGGTGGACGCGTTTTCGCGAGCGCTCGACCTGGTGAATGCTGATGACGCGAACTATCCGAAGGTGTTGATTTCGCGCGCTCATGCGTATCTTGAGAAGAACGCGCTCCAAGAAGCATGGAACGATGTTCAAGAAGCGCTCACCACGGCCGGAGACGATGGGGTTTTGGTGGTCGGCGCGCTGCATGTTCGAGGCTACATCAAGCTCAAGAAGGGCAATGAACAGGCCGCCATAAACGATTTCACCGAGGCCATCAAGACGGGCCACGACGACCTGCCGCTTCGGGCAAAGTCTTTTGCGAACAGAGCTATTGTCCTCATTAACGCAGGTCGCGCAGACCAAGCCATAAGCGATCTGAACAAGGCCCTTGAGCTTTACCCCGACTACGCTTTTGCGTACGCGGCCAGGGGAATGGCTCACCTCAAAGACGACCGGGTTCGCAAAGCTCGTCTTGACAGTGAAAAGGCCCTGAGCATGAATCCGGACAAGCGCACCGCGGAGCTTGCCGAGAAGGTGCTCAAACTGCTCTCCATATCATTTTCCGGGCCGGATCGCGTAGACGTGCCCATATCTGATGACGGCCACGTATACGTGCAGGTAAGGTTCGGGAAAGACGGGACTCCGTACCGGTTCATGTTGGATACGGGCGCCACCCACTCGGTGGTGCGGCGGGAGGTTCTCGAACGGATCAAGAAAGAAACCACGGTAAAGGAAGTGGGAAAGGGCAGGGTTCAGACCGCTGATGGAACCGTTCATGCGGTGACCAGATACAGAGTCAGCGATGTGTTCCTGTTCAATTTCCCACTCGGTGAGATTGATATTGGTGTGTTTGATCGGCCTTTAAAGAACGTGCCCAACCTCCTCGGCATAAGAAGCCTCAAAGAGATCTCCGTATCCATCGACAGCGCCCAAAGAAAAGCCCAGGTCAGGCGCAAGAACTCCCTGTGACCCGGCTCCACATTAGGGTTCAGTACAGAAATGTTATGCTCGTTTGATTCTGATTATATTTAGGCCGGCGGGGTTGATACCCGCGGAGCGCGTTCTATCTGCGCCGGAAGAGACTCCATCGATTGCTTGAGGCTGAGCGCCGGATTGGGTATATCCGAAGCCGTTGGCAAGCGCGACCACTCCCGGCCTGATCCCGGGGGTAACTTGAGCCTTAGCCTGGACGCGGTTTTTCTGATCCAAGCTCTCGATAATGATTCGATCGAGGTTTTTGATCCCGAGGCGGCGGGCATCCTGAGGATTGATCATCAAACGGTTTTCCGGAAGCACTTCCAGGAGCCAGCTATTGACGCCTGAACTGGGAGAGCGATGAAAAGGCAGGCTGTACGTGATGAGCCGCAGCGTGTCCGCGCTCCCGGTCGCCTGCTCAGACATCGGCTCTAACGACAGCGGCTTGTAAGAGGTCGAGCTTTCGGCTGTCTTGGCATTTGTCGTCGCGCTGCGATGAACAAACACTCCTCCTCGTTCGAGCGCGGCTTGGGCGTATTCCTTGGCGCCCGCGATCGGGTAGCCGGAACTCTTCATAGATTCCAGCGCTGCGGCGAACGCCTCTTGATAGTAGTCCCACGCTGTCTTGACTCGACCGGACGCATCGGCCTCGAACCTTGGCAGCCCGATGCCCGCTCCCAAGAAGAAGAGCACATCTTCCATAGGCTTGGTTTCCGGCAGAATGGGAGCGTAATTGCCGGACGCGGAGTCGAACGAACCGACCACGGGAGATCGGAACCCGATTCCGAGCATCGTCACGGCAGGCGGCGACAGGCATATATCCCAGCGCTCCAAATATGTGGTCTCAGGCAGAACGTAATCAGCCCATGCGCTCGTTTCCGTGATGCGATGGTCGACCGCGATAAGGAGCGGCGTCTTCTCAGGGCTCTTGAAATAGTCCTCCACGGATGCGGGATCGTCGTAGGCAGGATCGCTGTGCCAGATTATGAGCGCTTTGACCGGGTCTCCGAACAACTTCGGCTCCGAGGATCTCTTCCTGTCCTTAAGGAGTCTGGTCTCAGCGTCATGCAGGAAATCGTAGGAAGCTCGGACCAGTCCGCCGGTTCCGGGTTCGGATCCGACCAGTTTGTTGATTGTGAGCACGACCTTGGCGATTTCCATGCCATTGGGCTGAGACAGGACACCTCGTCCGGGAATCACGGCGGCATTGGGCCCTTCCTGAGCTAGATTGCGAGCGCATTCAAGTATCGCCTCAGCGCGGATTCCCGCGGCCGAGGCGTACTCGTCCAGGTCACGAGCCATCACGGCTTCTTTCAGGCCGGCATGGGGGAATTTGGTTTGAGCCGGATACTGTTGCGCGAGCGCCCTCATAATGCCCAGGGCGAGCTCCAGGTCACGACCGGGAATGACCGGCAACCATAAGTCTGCTTTAGAGGCGGAAGTGGAGAGTCTGGGGTCCGCCACAGCCCATTTGAAGCCTGGATGCGCCAGACGAGCATCGGCAATGTCCCGCGCAATGGACACCAGCGGTGTCCCTGAATCGAGGGGGGCATCGCCGAAACTCAGGACGAATCGCGCGGTCCGGTAAGCCGCGTCAACCGCGCCCGCGGCCGGTCCGAAAACAGCATCCGCGGCCCGCGCCGCGACATGCTTGAGCATCGAGGGATGATCTCGCTGAATGTCCGCTCCAGGGTATGCCTCCACAAATCGCTTAATAAAGGTCAGCGCGCCCCAGTCCGCGTCCCCCACCAGAAACGTGGCCCCGTGCCCCGCCTGCTTGAGGCTTTTGAGCCCCTGCACGTTGCCCTCGCCGAAGATGTCCCCGCCTTCGAGGATCTCATTCAGGGCTTCCTTCCAGGTGAGCGCTTTCCATTTGCCCGAACCGCGGGGACCGACCCGTTTTAGCGGCCGCGCGATTCTGAACGGGTCGTAAAGCGTCTGGATGCCGCTTCCACCGATTGCGCAAACCGATCCGCCACGGGCAACGGCTTGTTCCAAAGGAGTATCAAAGGGGATCAATTGGTGAGCCGAAGCAGGATGCCAGGGGCTCCCGTCTATTTTGACCAAAACGCCCGCGGCCACCCGACATCGAATACCGCAATTTCCCGCGCACAGCGCGCACACCGTAAAAACGCTTCGGACTCCGGGAATGGTCTCCACCGGGTCCGCGGACGGCGCGCCTTCAATGTATATCGGGACCGGACCCGCCTGGTCGAAGAAGTGGCGCCCGCCAAAGAGAGAAGCGCCTCCCATCAGGCCGGCCAGTCGCAGAAATTGTCGTCGGTTGATCTTCATGGTAATCGCGATCCGCCTCAGCTCAAAGGTATCTCAAATCCGATGAAGACCACTGAGTAACGCATGAGGAAGACCCCTCCTATGATCAGCAGCGATGCCACACACAGCCATACGCGGTCGTCCCGGGTCTTGGGCAGCACGAGAATAACCAGTGGAACGAGCATTCCCGAAACCAGCTCGCCCCACACATAGAGCTTTTCGTGAAACGCATATAGGATGGAAACGTACCCATCGGCTGTGGACACGAGCAGCGTCAGCCAGAAGCTGCCGTTCCAAAACAGGTCCATGAGGAGAATTCCCACCATCATGAGGCGCAAATCTCTGAAGAGCGCGGCCTCCAAAGGCTCTTTTCGATGACGATCCATGATGAGCGCGACCACCACGAGGAGGGCAATGCCGGAAAGCAAGGCTGACGTCAAAAAGTAACCGGGCATGAGCGCTGAGTGCCACCACGCGCGAGCGCGAACCAGCGCAAACGCGAAGCCGGTGTACGCATGAACGAAGATGGCAAGCGGGACCGTAAACATTCCCAGGATGCGGGTTATTCGATCGTTGTTTACAAAGATGTAATAAATGTAAACCAGGTTGGCGATGGGATAGATCGTAAGCAACCACGAACCGTACGAGAGCGCGGATGTGGAATTGAAGTACTGCGGAACGAGTGTATGCCAAAATCTGAAGGGCTGGCGCAGATCCAGGATAAGACAGACCGGCGCAAGCAAGAGCAGAAGGAATGAAATGATAGCCGCGGGCAGCGCCAAAGGTTTGAAACGCTTGACGCCGAACACGGTGGACAGCGTGGAAAGAATGAACGACCCGGCAGACAGGCCGGTAAAATAGAAATAGAGCGGAATGTATACTTTCCACGGAATCTCGTGGGGCACGTTGTAGAGAACGGACGTATCCATTTATTCCTTACCGCCCTTTTTCCAGTACGACGCGTCCGGGCTGGGGATGTGCTTGTGGTAATCCAGGATCTGCTCGTTGAAGTCCTCGGAATAGGAGATCCGTCCCTTGAGTGACCTTTCCGCAGCCACATAAAAGACCTTTGGATGTGTGCCCAGCTCAGGCTTGATCACCGTTGTGGGAAGCGAAGCGAGGCCCTGAAAGAGTTCGGATTTCGGGTCATCCATGTCGCCGAAGACGAGCGCGCGCGATGGACATGCGTCTACACACGCGGGTTGAAGGCCCTTATCGATCCGCTCCGCGCAGAAATCGCACTTGTCCGCAGTGTTCCTGATGGGATTGAAAAAGCGCGCGTCGTACGGACATGCGCCAATGCACATGCCACAGCCGATGCATTTGCCGTAATACATCACCACCACGCCGTCCTCGTCCCGTCGCACCGTGGCTTGAACCGGGCAGACTTGGCAGCACGGCGGCACATCGCAGTGGTTGCACAACCGGCGCAAGAAGAAGTTCCCCACGTCCGGAAAAGCGCCCTTCTGAATGCCCTTCACCCATGAGCGCCAGAATCCGAGCGGAACGTTATTTTCGCTCTTGCACGCAATGGCGCAACTGTGACAACCGATGCACCGACGTTGGTCCACCAGCATGGCCCATCGTTTGGGACGAACCGCCTGTGCCGCGTTCGTCGCGGCTGAATCCGGTTTGCCCGAAGAGAAACCAAGGCCGCCGTCAGCGAGAAGCGCCCCGCTCTGTGGTTTCAGTATCTTGCTCATTGCAAAAAGAGGCGCCTTTCACGCCCATTCATCTGCGCTCATGGCAGCGCAGGCATTCCATTCTCGAGAAAGATTCCTTACCGTCATGGCATTGCCCTGCCGCGCAGGACAAACAGGCCCGGGGGACATCGTATTTCACCAGATTCGCCTCGTCCGTTTCCAGGGCCGCGGGCGCGAACAAAGTCGATTCTTCTTTGCCGATGCGGTATTTCCGCTCGGGAGAGTTCCTCAAGGTTTTCAAGACGTACGTTCCATATCTGCTGGTGGCAAAGAGGTTGTCGTGGCAGCTCTTGCAGTCCTTGTACTTCCCGTCTTGGAAGGTCATATGAGTGTAGTGCCGGAATAAGACCGGCCCGGGAGAGCCCGTCCCCTCAAACGATACACTGCCCCCGCCAAAGACCGATGCCAGCGTCATGAAAGTAAAGAGAACACCCCCAAGAACCACTACCACCAGGATGATCCCCCACGCGGCGGCCTGGACCCGCCAGTACGAAGAGGTGTCCGACAAGTGTCGGAAATAATCCACCACTGTTCGGAACAGGCTTGAATTCTCGCTCCGCAGCGCCATCCTTATTCCATCTGCCTCGACTTCCCCCTCACCCTTCCCTCTCCCACCAGGGGAGAGAGTTTTCTCTGCTCACTCTTGCCTCGCCCGCCAGGGTGAGGGGGTTTCCTCCGCTCACTCTTCCCTCTCCCTCAATGAAGGAAGGTTTTTTCACTCCCCTTCCTTGATGGGAGGGCGCAGGGAGAGGGTGAATTCGATGCAATAGTCAATCCCTCTGATTTCAGAACGAGCTCTGACGCACCTATCGTATGGTGCCCACGTACTGGGTCGTCCACTGTCGCTTCTTGACTTCCGGGGTCATGTAGTCGGGCAGCAGCATGGGCGAAACCCGATCGGTATCGATTCCGGCATCTTCCAGTTCCTTATGGTATCGCCGCACGTGCTCAACGGATAATCGGTCCACGTCGCCCCGCCCTTTGACGAATTGACCCGCCGCAATCCCTGCCAGCCGCCCGAAAACGGTGATGTCCAGCAAGGAGTTGCCCATCAGCCGGTTCGCTCCGTGCACCCCGCCACCCACTTCGCCGGCCACGTAAAATCCGGGCGCGGTAGTGGTCCCATCCGGGCTGTACGCCAAGCCGCCGTTTTGATAGTGTAGGGTCGGATAGACCAACATGGGCAGCCTTGCTATGTCGATGTCATAGCGTTTGAAGAGAATATGCTTGGCCGGGAATTCCCGCTCTACGGTCCCTTCGCCTTCCAGCATGTCGATCATGGGGGAATCGAGCCACACGCCGAACTTACCCGCCTGACCCGGCACAGGCACGCCCTTTGCCACGTCGGTGCATTCTCGAATAATGCTCGCGGACTCCACGTCTCTGGGCTCTCGCTCAAACACGAACTGGTCGCCGTCGATGTTGAGCAGATTCGCGCCTGCGCCACGCACCTTCTCTGTGATAAGCAGCCCTTCCGCCTGTTCCGGAAAGACTGCGCCGGTAGGATGGTACTGGGTGGCGTGGAGAAAACGGACTCCCACGCCGATGCGGTATCCCAGCACAAGACCGTCCCCTGTCGCGCCGTAGTGATTGGTGGTCATGAAGTTCTGAATATGGAGCCTGCCCGACCCACCAGTGGCCATGACCACGGCCTTTGCCTTCACCAAGAAATATTCTTCCGTTTCCAGGTTGTACAGGACGGCGCCCGAACAAACGCCCTTATCGTCGAGGAGGAGTTCCACCGCGGGCGAAAACTCCAGCACCCCGATATCTTTTAGGCGGTTCCGGCATTCATCCCGCAGAGTCCTCATGATCTCCGCGCCGGTCATGTCACCCGCATAGTGCATGCGCTTGCGGCACGTGCCCGCGCCGTGGAGCGTGAAGAGCTTGCCGTCGGGCCACTTATTGAACATGCAGCCCAGGCTTTCCAGCCATGCGATCGCCTTCGGCGCCTCGCAGACCATGGTCTTGACCAGCTCAGGATCGTTCTCGAAATGCCCGCCGCCCATAACGTCCAAGTAATGGAAATAGGGCGAGTCTTTCCAGCCCTTGCTTGCAGCCTGAATGCCGCCCTCGGCCATCATGGTGTTGGCGTCGCCGTGCCTGAGCTTGGTTGCGATGATTACCCGCGCGCCTTGTTCCTGAGCCATGAGAGCAGCCGCAGTGCCCGCGCCCCCGCCTCCGATGACCAGCGTGTCGGTCTCGTAATGGACTTCCTTCAGGTCTATCTTGTCAGGATCGACTCTGCTGCGGGCCTCGAACAGGTCTGCGATCTCCTTTGCCAGAGCGTAGCCTTTGCTGGGGCCGACCTTGAGTTCACGCAGACCGCCTGCGCGGTAATCGGGATGATATTTCTCCAGCCTAGCCTGGCGTTCATCCAGGCTCAGCGCGGGGAACTCCTGCCCAGCTTTCTTTCGGGCCACCCGAGCGGGTCTGGTGGCTTCCACTCGTTTGATCAGTTGCATCAATTCCTGGGTGTATCCCATGACTGTCTCCAATGAGGGCGCCGTGGAGCGTCCGGAGATGCCGGTCGTAGAAACACGACTCAGAGATAGGTCTTTTCCTGAGGTTGCCACATCTCCGGCGCGGTGTGGGGTTCCATTTCTCGTTCCACGTAGAGTTTCCGCAGAGTTTCCAGGTCTGCGGTTATGAGCTTTCTCAGAGGCTCTTCATAAGCGCCTGACTCAATTCTTGCGACCATCTCCGCCACGTGCTGCGCTTTCGGTCTCAGATGTCGGGCAGTAAGCCGACGGCACAAGATAGCGATATTGTACTGGCCCAATTCCGCGGGACAACGAGACGCGCAGATGCCGCACATCACGCAGGACATGGAGAGTTCCGCTGCCCGCTCAACGTCGCCCCTGAGAGCCGCGGAGATATATTCCATCACCTGAATGTCCATCGGACATGATTTGGCGCACGTATTGCACCCCATGCACTTGGCGAGTTCCGGATACGCCTTCAGCAAGGCCATCGCGTCGGGTTGGATCTCGTCGATGTTGTAGACAGCCCGATTGGCGGGGAAGAATGGAACCATCGTCAGGTACATGCTGGGCTGGACCAGAGTCTGGCACGCGAGACCCACAAATATTCGCGGGCTTCCCGGCATTCGATACACGGTCGCGCACGCTCCACAGATGCCACCCCGACACCCGCACCCTCGAATCAACTGATAGCCGGCGTATTCAAGGGCCTTCTGGATCGTGAGGGTGCTGGGGACGTCATACTTCTTCCCCATGATGAAAATGGGCACGAGGTCGGTCCGCTCCGACAAATCAAGGGGAGCGCTCTCCTGTGAGAGGTCCTGGAGTTGTTCAGCGGTCGACATAGTCTCTCATCCTTTCTTCACCTGGTTTGGCCTTGACCCGATCCAGCCCTTCACGCTTCAGCGAGCGAGAAAGACCCCAATGACGATGCCCAGAATCAAAGCCATAATCGCCATAAAGTAGTTGTCTAAGGCTGTGATCCTGGGCGCAGGCTGAATGGTCTCCGGAATCACCTCATCCACAATGTAGTCCTTGTACGCGGTGTCCACCTGCGGGCAGGCGAGCACGCAGGAAAAGCACTGCTCGCAATCTTCGCCCACGCACGCTTCCAGCGCAAACGACGTTCTCTGTTCGGTCTTCTCAAAACGGTCCGGCTGCTTGCGCAACACCGGGCACGAGTCTATACAGTTACCGCACGCAAGGCACCCTTTATCACCACACAGATCGATCACGCCGGTAGGGATATTGAGCCGATGATACGGCTCCATCCCCTTGGATAGAAGCCGAAATCGCGCGACAGGCGGTTCTTTCTTTTCTAATATGATATCCGCAACTTCCTTGCGGATCTTGTCCTTGTTTTCCTTTGTCGTGGTCATGGGAACGCTCCTGCTCACCCGTCGTCCGCTGCTGTCCGGCCCCGAGCCGCGGTGAGCCCGCTGCGCTTTCTTCTGTGCTCGTCAAAGAACTCACGGGTCATGAGCGGGTGGCATTTCACACAATCATCGTAGTTTGCGCCACGCGCACAATCCGCGAGAAAAATCACGGTCTTAAAATGTATCTTGCCGTTGTGGCAGCGTTTGCACGTCTGCTCCGTGGGAATAGCTACCATCCAGCGAGGATTGGTAGAGAGTTTCCTCCAGGCATCTTCCCGAGCAAGAGTGAAGTCCTTTTCCGATAACGGAAACATCCAATCGGAGCGATACGCGTGAGATGCGCGAGTGTGGCACGCCGCGCAACTAAGGTGGTTCACTTCCGCGTAGTTGACTTCTTTGTCCGCCTGGAGCTTTTCCTTCTCTTTGTATCGTTCGTGGCACTTGGCGCAGGTGTCTTCTCTCGCCAACACGTGCTTACGATGGTCCATAGCGAGGCCGATCTTCTTCAAACCTTCAGGCAAATCCTTTATCCAAACCGCTTTTCTCCTGATCGAACCCAGATGGCAATACTGGCAATTCTCGCTGGCAATGTGCTCCGCTTTCAACATGCCCGGGGCCAACGGCCGTCGAGGATCGATTTGCGGAACGAGATATGTCACCGCGTGCAACAGGCCGCGGAAACGTGAAGCAATCGTGCCTTCGGCCGCGCCCCTAAAGTGGCAGCCTGCGCAAGAGATCAGTTCGTGGGCAAAACCTTTCTTTTCCACCTTGAGTTTGTCGGCCATCCACTTTGCGTAAGCGGCTTCCTGCTTGTGGCAGGCCATGCACGTCTCGCTTCGGGTAGACAAATCCGCTAGCGACAGCAACACTACCAGAGCCACCGCAGCAGCGATAACGTATATGGAGGCCCTCGCCATCAGGCCACGCCCTCCCGCTCTTCAAGCTCTTTCTCGCGGCGTTCCCGAAGGCAGGCCGTGAACGCCGCGGAGATGACCAGGGGACCGGAGTTGCCTATCGGGCACTTGGCCGCGCATCGGCCGCATCCAACACAGTACTTTGACAGTTCCATCACTCGTTCGTAGTCCCCCAACCGCGTAAGGAGCACGAGGCCCATAGGGAACTGCACGCCCTCCGCCTCTTTCACCGGGCACGCGCCCACACAGGTGGCGCAATTGTAGCAGTTGATCGAACGTCCCGTGCCCGGAGTCAACATCGATTGGAGCGCGTATTCAAACACCAGAAATGCCGCAAAGAGAATTGCCAACGAGTTCAAAGTGACCCGACTCGGCGCTTGGCCGATGAACGTCCCAAGAAATGCCTGTGAAAATAAACTGTACTGTGGGTAGCCGGGGATTCCCTTCGAGAGCGCGGACTCGATCGCATTGATGTATCCGGCGAGAGTGAGTCTGGCGCCGCGGTACAGGTCAGGCTCGGCGGGCATTTCCAGGCGGCCTTTTTCCAACAGCTCCCGCCTGAATTTCTCGATCTCGTTGTCCTGAACGGAAATCAGGTCTGTGTATTCCATAGTTTGCAAACCGACGATCCGGTGGTTCTGCACATCAACCTTCACTTCGATGGGTCCGCGAAAGCCTTCTCCCCAACCGGTGTACGTCCCATCCTCCACACGGTTGATACCCTCACCCCACGGACTCTGCGCGAGGCGGAGTTCATTCACGCGAACCACATCCCAACGGGCGGCGCCGTACCCGAGCGCAATCAGGCCGATTGCCGCCGCGAGATAATATATGTTTCGGCTTCCGGTCCTGCGATAATCCCTGACCCAGAGAACAGCCAGAGAGACGATCACCACGAATGTGAGTAGAGTCCGACTGGACGGGAATAGCGCCGCAGCCACAAGCGTATAGATGACCAGACGCACCCCGCGGGTGTTCACAGCCTTCCAGAGAAAGCTCAACGGATCATCCAAGAGCTTTGACCACGTCATCAATGAATTCCTTTCCCACAAGACCTTCTCGCATCGCACGGGCCAGGACGTAGCGCGGCGCCAGCTTGCGCCGAATTGCCTCGCGCGTGTCTTCCTGCATAGCGCCGAACATTTGCGGCAGGGGTAAATACTGCACGCAATAGCTCTGACAATTCCCGCACCGGATGCACTTTAGCCCGCCATTCCGGATGAATCGGTCATAATCGCCGACTCTTGCCGCAACCGCAAGCTCCGCTTGAAAGAATATACCTACCGGGCAGCGGTCCTGGGTAGCGTAGCAGGCCCGACACTCGTAGCAATAAATCGTCGCCGGATTGCCGCGGGCCAGAGGTTTCAATATGGTAGCAAGGAGCGCGGCCACCACTCCGAAGAGGGCGACTCTGTCCAGGTTCATCGTCCAGCCGCGGTCCTTCAGGTTCGAGAAGAACTGGTACCGGTGAATACCCGGCAGCACGAGAGGCTGTTCCGTATCCTCACGCGTGTGTTTGATTTCCTTGCCGGGTTCTTTTGCCATGAAAGACTATCCCTTGTCTCAATGGGGCAGCATCGCGGCCATCAGCAAGCCCGCGATGAGGCCGCCCACCGCGCCCTGGGCCAGCTCCCGCGGTGAATGCATGTCCAGCGCCCACGCGAGTATCAAACCCGAGATAGCGCCCACAAAGAGAAACATCAACCACGTCAGCACGACTCAAACCTCATAGTTCCGGACCGCTTAGAGTGGCGGTAAGCCTCCTGGACAAAACCTTCGGCGCCATCACTCCGATCAGGATCGCGGCGATCATGCCGCCGACCATGCCTTGTATAATGGCGCTCGGATTCGTCTCAAAAAGCGCGAACGCGAGGATTCCTCCGGCCAGGCCTCCCGCCGCAATAAATCCGCCGGTCTGCAACAACCAGTTCCGAGACTGATCCGGGCCGAAAAGGCGTGAGCCAAGCGCTAGCAGCGCCACATTCGCAGCAACCACAACGAGGGTGAACTGGACGATCGTCAGCACGTCCCTTACAAAGGCCGGATCGGAAGGCTGAAACACCGACAGGTTCAGGAACTTCATGTAGATCGCGGCCAGCGGCGCCATGATAGCCATGGACGCAAATGTGTACGCGCCTTTGATGAATCCCGTCTCCGCACGCATGGTCCCTTCACCCATCATGCCGCCGCCACCCAGCGGAGAAGGGCCGCACGACGTTGTGGCGTTGATGATGTACGCGGCCATGACAATCGCGAGCTGCGACCAATCCAAAAAGCCGAACTTGGCCGGGCCGAAGAGGTACAGCACCGGCACGAGAGCCGCAGTCAGGATCCGAGCGCACGAGAGCGGCAAAATGGTCTGAAACTGAACAAAAATCGCCAACATGCCCGCGATGCCCAGGAACGGCACGCCCACCAGGCTATTCAGTATGATGCCCAGCGCATCGAAGCCTCCCGTGGCTGCAAGCGCTCCCGCAGCCAAGAATCCGGCCGTCATAGCAGTCACCGGCAACAAAATGATCCCTTCCATGAGGCTGTTGAGGCGAACGCGACACACAATCACCATCAAGACCGCGCCCGCCACCAGAATCGTCTGTACCGGCATCTTTCCGAACGGCTGGAAGATTGCGATGAGGAGCGACGCCACAAAGATCACCAGCGCGAGATAACCTTCCATCGGCGCACTGATTTCAGGCTCTTCTCGTTCACTTGCGCCGCTCGTGAAGGGATTTTCCCGAAGAGCGACATCGTTCGGATACAGGCGCTGACTTATGAACTTCAGGAACAGCGCCACAATGGCAGTGCCCAACATCAAGGAAAATGCCTGAGGCGCCCGCAGGATGCCTTCAGATGCGGTGGCGAAGAAGCTCCCCAGGAAACCTTCTCCGATTTGACCCACGCCGCCGATGGGAGAAGGCCCGCATGACCCCATCGCGTTACGGGTAAACGCTCCGATGAGCACAATGGCCTGGGACTTGGTCAGAATGCCCATGCCCCCCTCAAAGCTGAACGTGAAGAGGAGCGGCAAGAGCGCGGCGGCAAGGATGCGCCCGCAAGGAAGTGACGAAATCACCGGCAAGTTGATCAGGATAACCAAGGTTCCAACGAGCCCGATCGGGCTCTTGCGCAGATAACGCAAGATCACTTTCAGCGCTTCAAAGCCACCCGAAGCCTTGAGGCCGCCCGCGAGGAATAGACCGGTGAGCAGCGCGGTGATGGGATGGAGAATGATCCCGCCCAAGAACTCGTTCGGCAAGAGCATGACCGCATCCCAGCCTGAAGAGAAATAACGGAAAAACCCTCCTACGACGAGGCACAGGACTGTGGAGAGGACCAGGACCGTCTGGACGGGCGTCCGAATGTACCCGAAGAGCGTGGCAAGCATCAAGCCGATGAATATGGTTAAGGTGATGTAACCGAGAATTTCCAATAAAAAGCACTCCCAATTCGTCCCGGCTCGCCTGAGGACTTAGCCCTCACATGGGGTTCCAGCGCAACGTTGTCTTGAACGCATCCACGGCAGCTCTACCACATAGCCATCTTGTGAAGCGGTCACCAGCACCTCATCGCCGACTTTGAGCCGACCCAGACAGGCTGTGCAACAGTTCGCCGCCGCGTTTATGCGTGTGCCGTCTCGCAGTTCGACCTCAATCTGAAATACAGGCAGGGCAACTCCGGCCGGATGAGATCCATTCGCAGAGACGATAACGCCTCGGCGCCCCCGGAGCATTCGGTAGATCTCAGCGGTGACGAAGACCGCAATCAGAAAGAATATGGTCGCGTGTTCAATGCTCATCGAGTCAGAGCCTTACCCCTGTGCGTTGCTCAGCCGACGTGACCGACCATGATCTGAATTCTCCCGTTACCGTTGTCGGCCACGTAGAGTAGACCTTCTCTAAACGCCAACCCGGTGGGACGATTGAACTCACCAGCCGCGGACCCCGCTTTTCCTCGAACGGAAATCACGGAACCGTTCAGATTAAAGGCCTGTAGCCTGTTATTGTTCGTGTCCGCTACCCAGAGCCGTCCCTGCTCGTCCAGGGCCATGCCCTGCGGCAGATTGAGCTTTCCCGGGTCTTTTCCCACGCCTCCGAAGCTCCTCCGGAATGCAAAGTCTTTTCCAAAGACTTTCACTAGGCCGTGCTTGCTGTCCAGCGCCAGTATCTCGCCGTCAGGAGTCGCGAGCGCGGCGGTCGGCAGGCGAAACTGGTCGTTCCCGTCTCCCATCTCACCGATAACGGCCGTCACCTGGCCGCCCTGGAAGATCTGCACGCGATGGTTTCGGGTATCAGCCACCAGCGTTCGGCCCGAAGCATCGACGGTGATTCCCTGGGGCGAGGAAAAAGATCCCCCGATGGAACCGATCGAACCGAGCATCCGCTTGAATCGCCCCTCTTGATCGAAGATCTGGACGCGGCCGTTGTTACTGTCCACCACATGGATCTGTCCCTCCGCATCCACTGCGATGCCCAGAGGGAAATTGAGCTTTCCGGGCTCCGCTCCAGGGGCGCCGAAAGCCGAAATCTGCCTCAGGCGCCTGTCGAGTCGAAGCACACGATATCCGGGCGCGTCGGTGACGTAGAGATGGCCCTCAGGATCAAAGGCCACGGCAAAGGGTCCACCTATCCTCTGGCCAGTGGAGTCCGGCCAGCGCCAGTCCGGCGCCGGTCCACATCCCGACGGCGCGGCCCCTAAGAGAGAAGCTGCGCCTGCGGCTCCGAGGGTTTTGATAAAAGCACGCCTTTCCATCGGCTCCTATGCGCCTCAGCGGTGGGCACGAAAGCGTGGATTTCCACCGACGGGGATCTATTTCGAGTGGATTCGCTACAGCGATGGGGGCGTCATAATGCTAGCCTTGTACGCCCTAAGAGTCAAGATGAGCCGGTCATTGAAGGCGGCGGACTTGGAGGTCTCTTCGCAAAACAAAAAAAGGACCTCCCGACTTATGGGGCGGCGCCGGGAGGTCACATGAGAAGTAGGTAGGTAGATGTGTGGGGATTGGTTTCAAACGCTCGCCGGTATCAGGCGCACATACGTGTCGTAAAAGCTCACGCTGCCTCCTACCGGATCGAGTAAACAGGTATTCTTTAGGGCCGGATCCACCCACATTGCGGCATTGGCGTGCACGCCCGACGCTCGGCGAGGATCGCCTTTAATTGTTTTGCCGTCGATGACCACGTCGGTCGCGCCCGTGGCCCAATGCCCGAACCCCAGGACAAAGCTGACAATTCCCGGCCGCATGGTTTGCGTCGCGATGATCTTTCCGATCATGGGCTTCTTGGCGCCGGCGCCCAAGTCCCAAACGCCATCGGGGTTGGTCGCGCTGACCACTTTCACCAGTTGACCGTCTCTTAGCCCGAGCTTCCGGACATCCACCGGATTAATCATGAAGCCGTTCTCGGGCATGAGCGGGATAAGCCACGGATCCACGATCGTCCGGCTCTTGCAATGCACTATCGAGCGGTTTGTAATAAGCTCGAGATCGTATCCCTTACGTAACTGCTCCGGTTCGCGGCCGTGGAAGTCCCGGACCGGGAGGTACGTCGCGTAACCGGGATTGGGATTCCCTGTTCCCGCATGTATGGTGGACGCGGTCTTTTCTTGGTACATGTTGAGCAGTTTGTTGTACGGATGCGCTACCCATTGGCCCTTGTAGCCCTTGGCGTGATTCTCGAACCGGCCGCCTCGGTTGAGCACGTACACGACTTTCGGCCAGACCTTTTCGCCCGAGACGGCTTTCCAACGTTTCTCGTCGAACACTGAAGTGGGGAGGAAACGTCTCGCCTCGCGAAAGATCTTCATCTCTTTTTCGTCGGCATCGGGAACTTGCTGCGAGCCGTCCGGTTTCTCGCCGAATGCGAGATTTGCCACCCCGCGAATGTAGAAGTCGTCGGGATGTTTCAAATCCAGCCCGGGTCCGTACGCGTCCTTCCCGAATCCCGGCAGGTTGAGCTTTTCCGCGAGCGCGAACAGCATAGCCTCGAAGGAGATGGGCATCTTCTGGCCGAAGACCGTGCATTGTTCCGGAATGGGAGCCATGGCGGGCTGCCTGACCGGCTGCACCTTATTGGCCACGCAGGGGTGACTTCCCTGGAATTCCCACCGCTCCAGGTAGGACAGGTCGGGGATGATGTAATCCGCATACATGGAGCCGGTACCGATCACGATGTCGTTAGCCACGAAGAGCGGCAGCTTCTGCAAGTCACAGAGGATGCTGATGTTCGTGTGGCCCGCGGGCAACGCGTACGTGGGAGCGCCCATGTACAGGAAGAGCGCTTTCACCGGATAGGGGTACTGGTCTCCGATAGACGGAACGATCTCCTCATACACGTCGCTGCTGATCGGATACCAGTTTCGTTTTGCGGGATAGCCGGTGAAGAGCGTTGTATCCTCATACTTGACATCATGACGTATGGAGCTGACGCCGAAAGACTTGATGTTGCCGGAATGTGCCTTGAGGTCGAACAGTTTCCCTCTTCCTAAAGTGTCATAGGTAGTGCCCTTGATCAGGCCGCCTTTCGCGTCGAAATTGCCGAGCAACATATTGACGGTCATCCAGGCCAACACATTGTAGAAACCGTTGGTGTGTTGAGCGGGGCCTCGATGAAGGTCCACCGCGGCCTGCTTGCCGTAGCTGGTCAACTGCCGGGCAACCTCGATCATGTCCGCTTCTCTCACACCTGCGATATCGGCCCACTCCTTTACTGATTTCTGGCGCGCCGACTCAAAGACTATTTGAAGCGAGCTCTTCACCGCGACGCCGTTCGGAAGCGTTGTGTCGACCAGCAGATCTCCCACGACCGCGTTCTTGTCATCATTGGGATCAAAGGACACGGGCTGGCCACCAACCATCGCGACGAAGAATTTCTCTTGATACTCCTTACCGTCTTTAGTTTTGCGTGTTTCGGGCTGCGCTATGCCCACGTCCGCGGCGCGCACGAGCTTTCCCGGCTTGCCGTCCTTGACCTGAACCAGCCATGTTGCGTTGCACCAGCTCGATTCTCCGGCCTGTATGGAAGCAGCCTTATTGGCGCACTTGAGGAATCGTTCATCGTACCGTTTGTTCTCGAGCATCCAACGGATCATTCCCAGGGCCATGGCAGCGTCCGTGCCCGGCTTCACGGGGAGCCATTTCCATGCCTTGGCAGCAAGCTTGGTGAATCGGGGGTCGGCCACCGCAATCTTGGTAAAACCGTTCACCAGGTTATCCGTAAGACGAACAGTTCGGTTGGGCGGGCCATAATTCGCTTCGAAAAGGTTCGCGCCCACAAAGAGCACAAAGCGGCTGTTCTCGGTGTCGGCTTGCCAGTAGAATTTCTGGCCGCCGGTGAATTTCTCTTCTTCGTACTGTTCGCTGATCGCCTTACACGTGAAATAGAGCGAACCCTGGCAGACGGTGGTATGTCCGTGCGCATTGACTGTTCCAAGGCCGTCGGCGAATCTCTTGTACAGATCGGAACGGCCCCCCTTCAGGCGACCCCAGGCGCACACAATATGATTGTTCTTCGGCCCCATGTCCGGGTGGTCCGGATCGATGAGCTTGTCCAGATTGGCCGAATGCTTCTTCTTGAACTCTTCGATCAGCTCCTTTTTCTTGGCCTTATCCTTTTCTTTCCAGATCCCCTTTACATCCGCCTCCATCTCCTTGGAGACCTTGGCGTCTCTCAGGGCGACGAGCTGAGCCAACCCCTCCACCTGACGGTTCTCTTCCCCGGGAACCTTGGCGAAGAGCTTTCCGCCCTCGCAAATTTCCGAAATGGCCTGGTCGAATGGGATGGTTATCCACTTGTTCTCCCCGCGCTTGCCCGCGCGTTTGAGGACCTTACGGAGCCGGTACGGATCGTACGCGGTCTGCAAGCCTGCTTGACCCTTTGGGCAAATGGCGCCATCCACAGGCGCGGCCACGTCCGCGGGGGTCTCGAAATCGAGATGGGGCAGGAGCGTCCAGGGGCTGTACGGGTTGCCGTCGATCTTGGTGATCACGCCATCCTGGTGCTTGCAACTGACGCCGCACCCGGTGTTGCACTGTAAGCAAGCGGTATATATGATATTTTCCGGCTTCCCTAACTCGTAGGGAGCATCAGGTCTGGCGCTGTTCAGGACCGCATTACCGGTGGCTCGTCCCGCAGCGGACGCGCTTGCTCCGGGAAGGAGCGCGCCGGCCCCCAGCATCGCGCCGCCTGCCAGAAATGATCTCCTCGTGGTCTTGTCTTTCTTGTGATTGCTCATCATTCACCTCACACTTCCTGCCCACTTCTTGAACCGACCGCGGATGTCAGGCGTAAGCCCACGTAGAAAACCGCCATTCCCATTGCCACCAGGAACGCGCCCACCAGGTACTCCGTGAGCGTGGGATGGTAGCTGTAAACCAGGCGCATATCCTGGAAGGCTTGTTCAAGTCCGTGGATCTGTTCCTCGATCTGGCCGGGAACCAAGATGCCCATACGCGCCGCAACAAACCCGAACATGAGGAACAAGGTTCCCACCGCCCAAGCTTTCTTGTTTTCCGAGAAAACATAGAGCAAGAGGGGCACGCCTGCGCCGATAGCCAACTGGAGAATCCAGAAGACCCACCAGTAACCCCCTGTGACGAGGAACTGGACGGGAACCGAGGCCCTTCCCGGGCTCCAGACTTCGATGGATATCTCGGCAAATTCGAAGACCAGATACGCGATCAGCCCCGCCACGGTGATCAAGCGGAGGATGCGTAGACCCTGATTATGCTCTTCAACCGTCTTCTCATCCTTGGCGCCGAGCGGCCCGAGGATCACTCTTACGAGAAGAAGCGCGCCTGCCCCCGCCGCGGCTGCGGACGAAAGAAAGAGCATGGAAAGGAGCGGGCTGTTCCAGTACTCTTTTGTCGCGACCGCCTCAAAGAAGACACCGCTCTGGCTGGGGAAAATGATCGACAGGAACGCGCCGAGGCACAGGAGCGGTTTGAGCCAAACAGACCGACCGGCAAAGCTGAGCAGCCAGCAGAGCGCTGCGACGACGACAAAGACGTTGTACATCCAGGCATTGAACGCCATCATACTGGTGAACGTGGCGGACGTGAGCACGAGGTAGAGCCGGTCCATCCTTCCCAGGTCCAGCCAGACCGCGGTGAAGGCTGGAAGAATCGCCGCAAGACTGACCACGATGGCAATTCTCAATGCGTCGGGCCGCCTGAAACAGGGCCATCCTAGGACGTACCCGATGGCGCCGAAGACAAAGGCTCCACCCGCGATTGCGACTCCCATAAAATACAAACCGATCCACAGGCCCCAGGGCACGTAAGATCCATATCCCGCGGGGTTATGTCCGTACATGAGCCGTTGCCATACCCCGATGAGTCCGGCTACGAGAAGCGCCGCCCACAGGACCCACAAGAAGGTGATCCACCCGGACCCGAGGCCCTTTCTGTGTTCCTGCGGACCCATATTGGAGAGTGTAAAAGCGCCTATCATGATACTGTCCCCTCCACCTAGACTATGTAGTAGCATTGGGGCTTGTTGCCCCAGTGTTCCAAGAGCCTCTGAACATTGTTCTTGACGATCAGCTCCGAAACGAGGCTCTCGGGATCGTTGGCGTCGCCGAAATAGGTCGCACGGCCGATACAGGTGGTCACACACATAGGCGGCTGACCCACCTCCAGCCGGTGCAAGCAAAAGTGACACTTCCGGGCATTGCCGACCGGCGAATTGTGACCGTCTCGCCGCCAGCTCTTCGCATATTCATTGTTGGGCTGATGTTCCCACGGCGCTGAGGGCCCTTCCACAGGCCGGTTCTCTCCTTGTGGCGCGCCGTGAGCCGATTCGGAAGCGTAGGTCCGGCCAAAATCGCTTGTCCGGGCCCCGTACGGGCATGCGTTCAAGCAATAGCGGCAACCGATGCACTTGTCGTAGTCGATGGTCACCACTCCGTCCGGTCGCTTCCACGTGGCTTTCACAGGGCAGACAGGAACGCAGGAGGGGTTCTCGCACTGCATGCAGGGACGAGGAAGAAATTTTATTCGAAGATTCGGATATTCTCCGATTTCGGTCGTTGTCACCGGCCGGTACACAACCCCGGGAGGCAGCTTGTTCTCTGCCACGCACCCGATAGTGCACGCGTAACACCCAATACACTTACGAATATCGATCACCATAATCCAGCGTCGCTGTTCCACCGGCTTAGCCATAGCTTTGACCAGTTCGCGCTGCATCCTCACGTGGTCGTCTTCGTTCGGCTTGGGTTTCAGCGTTTTGAGAACCGGCAACCGGCGAATGGTCTGTTCTCCCGTCGGGTCCACAGGCGCGGCAGGTAGGCGGTCTTTCACCACCACCCCAACGGCCGCCGCGACTCCGGCTCCTACAATGCCTCCGGCCAGCAGGAACTCCCGCCGGTCCAGCGGCTTGTTCTCTTCGCTCATGAGCTGATCTCCTCCATCGTTTAGGATCTGAGAGGGCGCCAACACGCGGCTCGGCGATCCGCCCTCCTTTGGTGAGATCCAAAGAATTTGGTCATGAGGGACTTACGATCAGCGGGCGCCGATCACAACTGCGTTCAGCCACAGAAAGCCACCACCCGGAATCCGGTCTCCTGAATCAGTCCACAATTCGCCATAAGGTGACGAGCAAGGATACGCAATTGTCCGCCGCTTCCATTATCGGCGGAACCTGCCCGTCTTTGCCGGTACCATGGCCGATTGGCGTCAATTCGTTTGCTAAAACTGACCCCAAGTGGTGACTTGGTGGCTGCCGAGTATTAAGATCAAAGAGCGTGCCAAATCCTCAGGAAGCGCTCACGGAAGGCCGCGGGCTCCGGCGCAGGAGGAACGAATATCTTGGTCCAGAAGAGGACATGAGCGGATTCGCGAGGAGGTGATACAGGGCGCCTCACGACGGATTGATGGGTGGAAGATGAGGGGCACGCAACAGGTTAAGGGGACCACTTGTGTACTGAAATAGTACGCTTGGGGTTTCAACTGGCAATAAATAATGTCATTACATTATGATATGTATGTCCAAATCCAATACGGTTTTTCGGGGTGGTACAGACGTCTCCGCTGCCGACTCGATATTTATTCAGCAATCACGAAAGAATAACTACTGAATCATCCGCCTGTCCAGTTGGTATTTTCGCAGCTTGGCGTACAGGGTGCTTCGTCCTATCCCCAGCAAGCGCGCGGCTTCGGCCTTGTTCCATCCACATTGCGCAAGCGCTTGCTGCAGGAGCGCTTTCTCGTTCTGACGTATGCTTGTGGTTTGGGGGAGAGCGTTCCGCTTGGCATTTTTGTGCAGCGCGTGCGGGAGATCCTGCGTATCGACTTCATTTCTCTTCGCAAGGACAACCGCGTGTTCCACGGTGTTTTCCAGTTCCCGCACGTTACCGGGCCAATCGTATTCGAGGATGAGCCGCATGGCTTCTAAACTGAAACCATGAATATCCTTTCCCCGTTGGCCCGCAAAGCGACGGAGAAAATGGTTGGCGAGGGTGGGGATGTCATTTCTTCGCTCTCGTAGGGGGGGCAGATGAATCGGTATCACGTTGAGGCGGTAGAACAAGTCCTCGCGAAATTTGCCCTTTTCCACCTCATGTGCGAGCAGCTTGTTGGTGGCTGCGATAACCCGCACATCTACGGTCAAAGTTGCGGAGCCGCCCACACGCTCGAACTGTCTCGTCTGGAGCGCTCGGAGCAGCTTCACTTGCGCCTGGGGCGGGATTTCGCCCACCTCATCAAGAAAAATCGTGCCGCCGTCCGCCAGCTCGAACCGTCCCGCTCGTCGTCGGATGGCGCCGGTGAACGCGCCGCGTTCATGGCCGAAGAGTTCGCTTTCGAGCAGGGTGTCAGGATATGCGGAGCAATTGATGACCACGAACTTCTCCTTTCGTCGGTAGCTCTCCAGGTGAATGGCGCGCGCGACCAATTCCTTTCCTGTCCCGCTTTCGCCTTGGATAAGGGCGGTGGTGTCCGTATTCGCAATATCCGCGATAAGCCTGTACACGAGCTGCATCTTTGGGTCTTTGCCGATCATGCCGCCGAACCCGGTATTCTCTTCCACTTGATTCTGAAAGCGCGCGGCAGCCTCTTGCTGAAGCATTGCCCGCCTGATAACACCGGCGCTTTGCGAGAGCACGAGGCCGGCCCAGTCAATCTCTTTCAGGTCACACACGCAGTCTGCGGGGCACGGGATGACCAACGCGCCTTTGAGGTTGAAATCGTTCAGAATGGAAATAATCATCTGTCGCGCCGGAAAGTCGAATGATTCCGGGACAAGAGGCGGCCTGATCGCAGGCTCTTGGAACAGACGGCTCCCGCCTCCCGCACGATCGAGCGCTGCCATGACGGCCTCAATCCGGTCACGTTCAACGAACATCCGGCACTGAGCGGCAGACATACTATAGAGAGTTTCTCTACTTTCGTTGATCACCAGAAGCGCGGTCTCACCACAACCGAGGATTTGGGCCAGCCTCTTTACCAGGGCTGGGCCTACCTCTCGCAATGTGGGCAATTCCCCTATTTCTCTTGCCAGCTCACAAAAAGCCCTTTGCTGGTCGTGACTACGCTCCAGTTCACGAGTCTTCTTTTCCAGGCGCTCCGTAAAATCCCGTATTCGCCCGACCATGAGATTGAATGACGCAGCGAGGGCCCCCACCTCATCGTTGCCTTTGGCGTCAACCTTTACGTCCCATGCGCCCTCGTCCAATTTCTCGGTGGCATTCACCAGTTCCGCCAGAGGACGTGTGATGCGTCGCACGTACGCGAGGCTGCCGACGAGCCCGACCAGGAGTATGGCCAGGATCAAGAGAATCACTTTCAGCCAAAGTTCAACCAATTGTTTCCGAAAAGGGGCTTCGGAAAACCCGAGCCGAAGCACTCCTCCCCTGCCTTCAAGGATAGGCCACGCGATATCGAGATAATGATCCCCGGCGGTCGCCGCTATTTTCTGAAGCCGCCCCTCGCCCGGGCCCGCGGGAGCGTTGGCGCCGATCAGGCCCGCGGGAACACCCCGGGAAAAAGTGTGGGCTAGGATTCTTCCGTCCCGGAGGACAAAAAGGTATGCAATGGACGGATTGCTGCGCAACTGATGGTCCAGCATCTTCTGGAGGCTCACCACGTCGTTGATGAGGACCTTGTCCGCCGCTTCCAGGGCTATGGCGTGAGCGAGGTTCTCGGCCTGAGACGTGAGCGCTCCCAGGAGACTTTGGCCGTACTGCCTGCTCACCAGAAGAGAAATGACGACACCACTCACCAAAACAAGAGCGGTAACGCCAACGATGAGCTTACCTTTAAGGCTCTGCAAATACATGGGATACCGTCGGCGAGAGGTCAAGGTCCGCGCGCAGCTTGCGAATGGAATTGTACCATTCGTCCCTCGGCTCAATGAACCGGTCTATCATCAGTTCTTGCAGGATCTTATGCCCGACCGGGTCCTCGTGCATGGACAAAAGCGCCCCGCGGATCTTTTCCCTTGTGTCGGCCGGCACAAACGATGAAGCAACCACCGGCGGGATTCCATATGGATCTGATTTCCTAATCACCTTGGTTAGGGCGGTAAGTGATGGTGTGGTCCGGGCATAATACTCCCAGATGAGACTATCCACCGCGGCTGCGTCCACGAGGCCTCTTGCCACCGCCATAATTGAGTTGTCGTGGCTGTACGTGTAGACGACTTGCTCGAAAAAGGTGTCAGGCTGCTCGCCAAGCGCCCTCAGCCAGTGAAGGGGAACCAGTCTTCCCATATTGGAGTCCGGGTCGGTGAACGCGAATGTGCGGTGGCGGAGATCTTCCAGTGTGCGGAACGAACTTGAGGCGTTCACGATGAGGTATGATTGATAGAAGTGATTTCCGTTGACCTCCGGAGTGGCCACCAGTTGGAGGCCATGCCGATCTTTTCCGGCCGCGTACGGTCCGGAACAGATGAATGCGATGTCAATGTGGCCGACGCCCAACAGCTCGTTGATCTCACCGTAAGTCTTGCGCTGAACCAGTTGGACTTCTTTGTGCAGCTTGCGGCCCAGGTAATCGAGCAGTTCGCGATACGCCGCGGCCGTCTCTCTGGGAGAAATCATGGCCGCGACAGCCACCTTCAAAGGCGCCTCCCCAAGGTCGGACGGGGTGGGTCGGCTCACATCCACGGTCACGGAGAAGTCAACGGTTCGAGTCTCTCCATCGCTCCCACAAGCGGCAATGAAGAGGGACGCCGCCATCGCGAAGAGGAACCCTACGACGCCAAACCAGCCTGTCTTGAATGAGTGACAGCAGGCCATAAGATGCTTTGAAAACCGGAAAGAGTTCGGTCACAAGATCGTTGGGTCGTCCCTAGTTTATTGATAAACAAAGTTATGGTCAAGGATTTGGCCTCGTACAGTGGAGCCCGGCGTCTCGTGATGCTCGGGAACGGCGCGCGCCCGGGTCTACGGGACCACGGTGTCCACAAGAAGGCAAGGCCGACCACCCAAGCCGAAATGTCGGGCTGCCGGCAGAAGCCTAACTTGACAAGCGTCTTAACTAAGCCTAAGATAATGTTGGTTTTGCCGGGCGGGAGCAGGAGCGTGTCCTGTTTTCGCCCGTATAAAGACCGACGGCGCCCAAGCCGCCTGAGCCATTCGGGCAACACATTGAATCGTCACGCCGGCTGTTGAGTTTAACATAGCGGTCATATTCATGCCGTAGCAAAGGGTTCATTGCTGCGTTCCTATTTGTATCCGGCGGGGCCAATAACGCCGCGCAATCGGAGACGATGAATTGTTCAGGGGCTTCATGGATGAGTCGGCGCCGCGGCTGTTGAGGATCCGGTTGAGCAGCGGCGTTCCCTGCGAAGGCACGCTCTATGGATGTCAAAGACCTATCGGTAATTGATGAAGAGGAAATAGAACAGCGGCGTCCGGTGAGGGTTGGCGGCGATGCTGAGGCCACGGAGAGCATCGACCTCGAGTCTTTGTTCGACAGCCAGTTGACCAGATCGGGCAGCTTTAATCTCGCCGTGTTGGAAATGAGCGCTTTTGGTCGCCTGCTGCAGGCCATTCCAATCCCCGCGCTTATGGTTGACCGATCCCAGGCCATAGTCTTTCTGAATGAGTCTTGCTCGCAGGCAGGAGGCGGTGTCCAGGCGTCGGACGGTCTCTCATTTCATGATCTCTTCCCTCACGCCGGTGACAAGTCAAGAGTCCGCGCGTTGTTGGATCAAGTGTTCACACGTCGCAAGCCGGCAATAATCGAAGGGATACTTCAATTCGGCTCAAAACGACTGTGGGGTCGAATACATTTGCAGTCGTTGAGATTCAAGCACGCACGCGCGATTCTGGTTCTCGTCGAAGACCTCACTATGGCGAAAAAACAACTGCTCCTGACCAAGAGACATCAGGAAGAAGTCCAAGCAGCGCGGGATCAACTGGAAAAGCGGGTGGATCAACGGACCGCTGAGCTGCAAGCCATCAATGAGCTGCTCAGACGGGAGATCGGCGAACGCAAACGCGTGGAGAGCGAGCTGCGCGTAGCCCAAGAAGCGCTGGAAAAACGCGTCGAAGAGAGGACAGCCGAGTTGCTCGCGGCGAATCGGCAACTGAAGCAAGAAATCAAGGAGCGGGAAAGGGTTGAACGCGCGCTGAGAGAATCAGAGGAGAAGTACCGCACCATCGTGGAAACCCTGGAAGACGGGTACTACGAGGTTGACCTCAAAGGGAATTTTACGTTCGTGAACGAGCCCGCGTGCGAAATGGTCGGGTTTTCGCGGTCAGAAATGATTGGCGACAACTATGGCAAGGGTATGACACCCGAGGAGACGGAGCGGATCTGGGCCCTGTTCAACACCATTCTTACGACCGGGAAGTCCCTCTCCGCGGTCGACGGACGGATCTTAAGAAAGGACGGAACGCGGCGAGATGTGCAGTT
>Ga0194110_10001519_pt1 | contig 29732 bp, 27 predicted proteins | sample TA2Kig1200mmetaG_FD_146192 | JGI IMG/M metagenome (GOLD analysis project Ga0194110, IMG submission 146192) | Freshwater microbial communities from Lake Tanganyika, Tanzania - TA2015032 Kigoma Deep Cast 1200m | ecosystem: Environmental > Aquatic > Freshwater > Lake | place: Tanzania: Lake...
ACTCCTGATTTCATCCGTGAATGCTGCATTATAAAATATGTTTTGACTAATGGAGCGCTTTTGCGGTGGATTTGCCAATCCACCGCGAGCATCCAAGGGCCGCTCGTTCTGGATTGGCAAATCCAGAACAAATTCGTTAATCAGAATTTATTTCACAATGCACTACTGCATTGTAAAATAAGTTTTGACATCTGATAGATTTTATGTTATTATCTCCTTCAAAAACTTACGGAGATAATAATGTCTAAAAAATATAAAGTAAACCTAACCGAAACCGGGAGACAACAACTGATAAACCTGACCCGTCGTGGTAAAAGTAGCGCCCGACAACTGACCCGTGTCCGTGTGTTGTTACTCTCGGATGAAAAGCGTAAAGACGGTCCTATGGCAGATTCGGAAATTGCGGCTCTTTTGGCTGTAAGTCTTTCAACCATTCACCGTATAAGGCAGCAGTTTCAAACCGAGGGTTTGGCTGCAACTTTAGAAGAAAAGCCTAGGTCTGGTCGTCCGAAACTGTTTTTGGGACGTGATGCTGCCACGGTGACTGCCCTGGCTTGTTCAACTCCCCCAGAAGGATATGCTAAATGGTCTTTGCGACTGCTGGCGGATAAAGCAGTAGAGTTAGAGTATTTTTCTTCTATCTCTCATCAGACTGTTTTTAACATACTAAAAAAAACGAACTTTCACCTCATTTGAAACAACGGTGGTGTATCGGTAATTTGACCCCTGACTTCTTATGGCAGATGGAGGACGTTCTTTCTCTTTATGAACAGCCTTATGACCCTTTAAACCCTCAGGTGACCTTCGATGAACGTCCTTGTCAGTTAATTGATGATGTGCTTGCGCCTTTGCCGATGGAAGCAGGTAAGCCTAAGCGAGAAGATTATCACTACCAACGTAACGGGGTATGCAATGTCTTCATTGCGTTTCAACCCCATACTGGGCAGAGGTTGGTTGCGGTTTACCAACAGAGAACGGCAAAGGAATATGCTCACTTTTTTAAGCAACTGTCGGAGCATTATCCTCAGGCTTTAAAGATTACTGTGGTGCAAGATAATCTCAATACCCATACACCCGCTTCGTTTTATAAAGTCTTCCCACCAGAGGAAGCGTTTGCCCTCGCTCAAAGATTTCAGATGCATTATACGCCTAAGAATGCATCCTGGCTTAATATGGCTGAGATTGAACTGGCAGCTTTGTCGAAACAATGTTTCGATAGACGTATCCCGGATATGGTAACGTTAGAACGAGAAGCCAAAGCATGGGCAGAGGAACGAAATCTCAAAGGGATAACAGTCAAATGGCAATTCACAAATGATAAAGCCAGGGAGAAGTTTTCGAGATTCTATCCTGACCTGTCATAATTTATTTTACAGCGCAGTAGTGCATTGTTAAATAAATTCTGATAGTTTTGGGAGGGCGAGGCTCCTGCCGAGCCAAAGTGGTTCGGCAGGAGCCTCACCCTCCCGATTCTATCCAAAAATATCAGAACTTAATTAACAATGCAGTAGTCTGAAGATCAGCGGCGATAGTAAGATAAAGAATTAACTTCATAATTACATTGTAGGCAATGTAGGCAATGTAGGCAATGTAGGCATTTTAAAAAATAAGGGGGGAATAACCATGCGTTCGGTATTTTCATTGCTACTGGTTGCAATTCTAATAATTGTAATCTGTGCTTATGGGATAGCTATGGAAGTTGTTGATTATGTTCCCGATGAGATTATAGTGAAATTCAAACCTGGCGCAAATAGGATGAGTATAAACAACTTCAATGCGGCAATTGGAGTTTCAGAAATTACCACAAATAAAGAGCTAGGTTACAAGGTATTAAAGACCCCACCCAAAAAGAATGTTCCTGAGATGGTCGCGCTATACAATCAGAATCCAAATGTGGAATGGGCGGAACCAAATTATATTTACCATCTTTTGGTTACACCTAATGATACATACTATAATTTCCAATGGTTCTATTTCAAAGATTTACTTCTATCGCAAAGCGGGTGGGATGTGGAAAAGGGGAGCCCTGACGTTATCATAGCCATCGTTGATAGTGGAGTATATAAAGACCACCCCGATTTAGACAGCAAAATTTGGCAAAATAGTGATGAGACTCCCAATAATGGAAAAGATGATGACGGCAACGGTTACATAGACGATGTTTGGGGTTGGGATTTTGTTGGTAACGATAAGGATCCGTATGATGAACATCACCCTCCTCCCCCTCAAGTTGGAGCTCACGGCACTATGGTAGCGGGGATAGCCTCGGCAGAGACAAACAATAGTCAAGGAATTGCAGGCGCTTCATGGTACTGCAAAATCATGGCGGTGAGGGTGGCTGATGCTTCGGGGAATGCTACTGCTGATGCTGTAGCAAATGGTATTAATTATGCAGCGAACAATGGCGCGCATGTGATTAATCTTAGTTTAGGGGATAAAAACCCAAGCACACCTATAGCATTAGCTATAGATTATGCTCATGATATCAAGAAATGCGTCGTTGTGGCAGCGGCTGGAAACCATAATGATCATCCGATATTTTATCCTGCTCGTTATCCCAAGACAATTGCAGTAGGCGCCTCAGACCGTGGGACTGCCGATCCAAACGACCCATTTGAAGATGATGGAAGGGCTGACTTCTCAAGTTGGGGCACAGGGATAGAGGATGATAGGCTGGTGGATGTAGTCGCTCCGGGCGTAGGAATATACAGTACCTCTGTAAAATCGTTAACAGGCGCAGATTATATGCCAGGAAGCGGCACATCTTATTCCGCTGCCATTGTATCTGGACTGGCAGCTCTTGTGATTTCTCATACTGGCATCACCAATGACCCAGAAAAGATAAGAGATTATATAAATAGTAAAGCAAAAAACCTCCCAGATGACCCAGATGATAGCCCAGATGCAGGGCCAAACTGGGATGGAAAAGGGCTGGTGCAATTTGTCTTTGACAATCCGTCTCTTGTTGATATTACACAACACGTTAAAATCAATCAACTCAATCCTCGCTTCGACCGGAATACTGGTCAAACTTCAATGAATATTTCAATTACCAACAAGTCAGATAAAACGATTCTCACCCCCATGCAGATGATTATTTACAACATCTCGGAGAAAACCGTTTTTGTAGTTAATTTCGATGGTAAAACAGATAATGGTGATGCTTACTTTAATTTCGAAGATGCCGATGGGAAGATTTTACCTAAGGAAACTTCTCAACTTAGACAGGTTATATTCAGCAATCCGAATAGAAGTAAATTTACGTTTGATGTTAAGGTAATGGGCATGCTTGAACCTGGGAAAGGAGCTCCTTCAATAAGAACAGTACAACCTTACAAGATAACGATTGTGGTCCCAGTGGAGAACCGCTTAGCTCAAAACTATCCTAATCCGTTTAACGCAGAAACCTGGATACCTTATGAGTTATCTGAAGCCGAGAGTGTTAAAATCAGAATCTATAGTATCAAAGGGGAGTTGGTGCGCACTATTGACTTAGGCCACAAGCAGTTTGGAAGCTACTTTTCCAGAGATAAAGCTGCTTACTGGGATGGAAAGAATGCTATAGGAGAGAATGTCTCTTCAGGAGTTTACTTCTACCAGATTCAAGCAGGCGAATTTAAAGCGAAGAGAAAAATGGTGATAATTAAATAAGTGCGCTTTGGGGATGCTCGTAGTGCATTGTTAAATAAATTATGATAATTTTGTCATTCTGAGCGAAGCGAAGAATCTCCTGATATACAAGAGATTCTTCACTCTGTTCCTTCGCTTCGCTCAGGACCCGTTCAGAATGACAGATTTTTATCAAAACTTATTTTACAGCGCAGTAGTGCATTGTTAAATAAGTCTTGACAAAAATGATGTATAGCACGGATTTTCGGAATGTACGGATTTATATCTTTAGATACCACGGATTTAATAGACGCACACGGATCTGGATTGTCGATTGTTGATTGATGATTGTCGATTGAGAAACTTTTCGTGATTGCTTCGTTCCTCGCAACCAATCGACAATCGTCAATCGTCAATCCATAATGCGCCTATCCGTCCTGAGCCTGCGAAGGATCACTATTTAATCTGTGGTATCTCCATGTACGGATTTGATTGCTTCGTTCCTCGCAACGGCGTCTTAATCAAATCCGTCCCCCTTACTAAAGGGGGTAGGGGGTTGTTTCAGTAGATCAGTGCTATAAATGATGACAAAATTATCATAATTTAATTAACAATGCAGTAGTTATAGGAAATAGGCGGCTCTTCGGAGTTAAGTGTGGGAATGAAAATTGCATAAGAAGGAATCGTCTCTGAATTGACTGCAGATACCACGGACCTTATGGACGGACACGGACAGAATTTGATTGCGTACCTATTTCAATTTTCAATTGACAATTTACTATTTGTTTTTTCAATCTTCAATAGTCAATAGTAAATAGTCAATTGTCAATATATGTCTGTGTGCGTTGATTAGGTCAGTGGTATCTTCCCTGAAGTCTGGCGACTTCAGCCACAACGCGAGTTCAAAAATAAGACTGGTTGAGGATGTCAATCAAACGGAAGACTATCTTCAGCCAACAGAAAGGAGGTCGTAATAATGACTAAAAATTGGTTGCTACTCACTCTGATATTTACAGCTCTCTTTGTTTTTGCCCTTCCCACAACGTGGGCTTTGCCCTACACTGTCACCTTAGATGTTTCATCCATCGCAGGGTCAGATTTTGAGCTGTTATTTGAGCTCTTTGATAACGATTTTATCATTAATACTTCGTTATTGATTGATAATGTTTTTATCAGCGATGCTAGTGGATTAATTACTCCGCCTGGGATGATTGATTTTGAAAGCGGCACATTTGAAGGTTTTGTGCCAGACCCATTAGACCCAGGTGTAGCAAGTATTGTGTCTGGCGGATTTACAGGCGGCAGTTACTTACTCCAACTTGTGGAAAGTACATTCGTGAATCCAACTATCACCTTCCGTGACTTTATTCCATCGACTGCGACAACATTACAGTTTGATTTTGAACTGGTGACACCATCGGATGATGATAGCGTAGTCGCTTATATCCTTGACCCTCTCAGCGGTTATGCTCCATTTTCCACTATTCCCGGTCTGTATGGCTTAGGTGATTTTTTAGAAGCCACCAGCGCAGGTAACAGTTTAGCAAGCGGTGCCAGTGCAAGTGTTATCCCTGAACCCAGCACTATCTTGTTAGTGGGATTTGGACTATTTGGTCTTTTAGGCATCAGTATCAAGCGTTGGCGGAGAAAACAGAGCTAAAAAAATTTCGCGTAGGAAAATTTAACACCTGGCAATAGTCCGAGGCTGAAGCCGTCGGACTGAAAGAGCAAAGCCCCTTTGGGCTAGTGTTCAGCCTCTACGAGGCTTTGCTCTTTGATGCTTTGCTTCGTTCCTCGCAACGATGCTTCGCAGGCTCAAGACAGGACATGGATTCATCCTGGTGCTTTGTCGCTACCCATCCATTTACGCTTAAGTTGATACACATGACATTGGATCCTTAGCGTTGTGATTAATCACCACGCTAAATCTTAAAAAAGTGCCTACGAGTGTCTAAAGTGCCTACGAGTGCCTACGAGTCGGCGATTTTGGAGGGGGATTTAGACCCCCTTAGATACCACGGATTTAATAGACGCACACGGATAAGAACGGCCACGAAAGGTCATAATGCGCCTATCCGTCCTGAGCCTGCGAAGGATCACTATTTAATCTGTGGTATCATCATTCCAAAATCGCAAGTTATGAAGTTTCTAAGTGCCTACGAGTTACCAATTCATCCCCTACCAAATCGTAGATTTGGAAGGGGCTTTCTTGGAAATTAGGTAAAAACCAATTTCAATCAATCGAAGGCAAATCAAATAAAACAGGTATGTATTTCTATCAAAGTAAAGGGCATGTTTCAAATTTCCTCAAAAATTAGTTGACTGTACGTGAAACGTGAAACGTGAAACGTGAAGAGTGATAAATAGAAATTCACGCATCACGTTTCACGCATCACGCATCACGTATTGAAATGTAAACTATTTTCTGAAACATGCCTCTACCAAAGTCAAATTAGGTAGTTTTCAAAAATAAACTTTTTCTAACGAAAGGTGGTAAAAACACATGTTAAATCTAAAGTGGCTACTTTGGACAATTCCTGTTTTGATAGTGTTGATGTCAACTTCGGCTGATGCTGGTTTTCAACTTCTTGAAAGCCATGATTATGCCTGGAAAGCGTATGACCCAGACACTGGCAACCTTATAGGACAGGTGGATGTCAATGAGAAATACGCTTACATAGACTCAGGGCCGTATGTAGGTCATTACTATTATCTATACACCGTTTTTAATTTTACCAGCAACCCTGCAATCGATATTTACAATTTTCATGTAGAAAACCAGGGCGGTATGAATTTAGTAGCATCCGTTTCTTATCCAGCTCTATGGATTGGTGTTTCCAATCCTGGTGTGATTGATTGGGATACTGATTCAGCTCCAGTTTTTGACCCCATAACTGGATTCTACAAGGGACAGGGTGCTATTCCGATGCCATGGGGCTTAAACTCATTCGATGTTGTGGTGAAGCCTGAAGCACATCCGCTTCACGGCACAGTGCATGGTTGGGTTACTGATGTGCAAGGAAGAAAAATCGCCGAGGGTGATGTATCTGGTATTACAGCGCCTACATTTGGGTCCATAGGCGATTTTGTATGGTACGATACTAACCGCAACGGTATTCAGGACATAGGTGAGCCAGGTATCGACGGAGTGACCGTCAACCTGTATGATGTAAGCGGCTTCGTTGCGACAACCACCACTTTAGGTGGAGGCGTCTACGGTTTCACAGGCTTGACGCCTGGTAACTACTTAGTTGAGTTTATTCTCCCTGCTGGTTTCGTTTTCAGTCCTAAAGACCAAGGTGGCGACGATGCTTTGGACAGCGACGCTGACACAACGACCGGTAAGACAATTGTGACAACGCTTTCTCCTGGCGAGAATGACTTGACCTGGGACGCTGGGATGTACGAAATACCTGCTTCCATAGGCGACTTCGTCTGGTACGACACTAACCGCGATGGTATTCAGGATACTGGTGAGTCAGGTATAGACGGCGTGACTGTCAAACTGTATGATGTAATCGGCAATCTCATTGCTACAACCACTACTTCTGGTGGTGGCGTCTACGGTTTCACCAACTTGACGCCTGGTAACTACTCTGTTGAGTTTATTCTACCCGCTGATTTCGTTTTCAGTCCTCAAGACCAAGGCGGTGACGATGCTATTGATAGCGACGCTGATACAACCGGTAAGACAATTGTGACAACGCTTTCTCCTGGTGAGAATGACTTGACTTGGGATGCTGGGATGTACGAAATTCCTGCTTCCATAGGTAACTTCGTCTGGTACGACACCAACCGCAACGGTATTCAGGACGTAGGTGAGTTAGGTATAGACGGCGTGACTGTCAACCTGTATGACGTAATCGGCAATCTCATTGCTACGACCACTACTTCTGGTGGAGGCGTCTACGGTTTCACCAACTTGACGCCTGGTGACTACTTAGTTGAGTTTATTCTCCCTGCTGGTTTCGTTTTCAGTCCTAAAGACCAGGGCGGCAACGATGCTTTGGACAGCGATGCCGACACAACGACAGGTAAGACAATTGTGACAACGCTTTCTCCTGGCGAGAATGACTTGACATGGGATGCTGGAATGTACGAAATACCTGCTTCCATTGGCGACTTTGTTTGGAATGACGCGAATGCTAATGGCATTCAGGATACTGGTGAGCCAGGTATAGACGGAGTGACTGTCAACCTGTATGACGTATTCGGCAATCTCGTTGCTACAACCACTACTTCTGGTGGAGGCATCTACGGCTTCACAGACTTGACGCCTGGTGACTACTCTGTTGAGTTTATTCTACCCGCTGGTTTTGTGTTTAGTCTTCAAAACCAGGGTAGCAATGATGATGTTGACAGCGATGCTGACACAACTACAGGTAGGACAACTTCGACAACCTTGGCTCCTGGTGAAAATGACTTGACCTGGGACGCTGGGATGTATCAACAAGAGCAGAAACCTTTCGCTGGTTGCACGCCCGGTTACTGGAAGAATCACCCGGAGGCCTGGGGGCCGACAGGCTACACCACTGGCCAAGCGGTTAGCAGTGTGTTCACGGTTCCACAAGAGATTGACCAACAACTTGCCAATAAGAGTCTGATAGATACGTTGGACGGAGGTGGAGGCCCTGACATCAATGGAGCGGCACAGATTCTGCTGCGGGCAGCCGTAGCAGCATTGCTCAACGCGGCTCACCCCGACATCAACTATCCGCTCACAGTGGCTCAGATTATCAACGATGTGAATGCTGCCCTTGCCAGCCTCAATCGAGACACGATACTGGCTTTGGCTACTAAGTTGGATAACTTCAATAACTTAGGATGTTCGTGCGGCGAACCGCCTGGTGGGAATAATCCTGCCATCGACATTCAGAAGACGCCCGACCAGCAGACCGTGGACAGCGGCGCTAACGTCTCTTTCACCATCACTGTGACCAACACGGGAGATGTGGCTTTGATGAACGTAGTAGTAACTGACCCGCAGTGCCAGGTTGCTCCTACACTGCAAAGTGGCGATACAAACGGTGACAACATCTTGCAAACAACGGAAACCTGGGTTTACACCTGCACGGTCAACAATGTGACCCAAAGCTTCACCAATGTCGCAACAGTGAACGCTCAAGACGGACAAGGTAATACGGTCAGTGACAGCGACGATGCGGTGGTGACTGTCAATCAACCTTTAGAAGGCTTAACGCCCGGCTACTGGAAGAACCATCCAGAGTCCTGGCCGCCGACAGGCTACACCACAACCCAAAAGGTTAACACTGTGTTCACTATCCCCAGTCAGATTGACTCAAAGATTGCCAACAAGACTCTAATCGAGACGTTGGGTGGTGGCGGTGGCGGAGGCATCAATGGAGCTGCAAAGATTCTACTGCGGGCAGCCGTAGCAGCGTTGCTCAACGCGGCTCACCCCAATATTAACTATCCACTCTCAACAACTAAGGTCATAACCGATGTGAATAACGCTCTTGCGAGTCGCGACCGCTTCACAATGCTCGCTTTAGCAGACGAGTTGGATAAACTCAACAATTTAGAAGGAGACATCTCCGCTACACCTGTTTTGGATGCAAAGGTGCAAGTACAAAAACCACAAGATACAGTGATTGACGTTCCACGAGAAACGCGCGTATTACAGAACTTCCCGAATCCGTTCAACCCTGAAACCTGGATACCGTTTGAGTTGGCAAAAGATGCCAGCGTCAAGATTGAGATTTACGATATGACAGGTCGATTGGTTCATACGCTCGATTTGGGTTACCGTCCCGCAGGCTATTATGTGAATCAATCTGCGGCTGCTTACTGGAATGGACGTAACTTCTCAGGCGAGCGCGTTGCCAGTGGATTATACTTCTATCGGTTGATAACTGGTGAACGTTCGGCTGTCCGGCGAATGTTGATTCTGAAGTAACCAAACTTTTCTTTAAGAAAGAAAAGTTTGATTAAAAGAAATAAGAGGAAGAATGTAAATTAACATTGAGTTATAAAAGGAAGAAGCAACAGAGCTAATCATGGTTTCTGTTGATGGACAATAACATTTAGTCAATACCCAAGGCACCGGGAATCTGGTGCTTTGGGATTGTTCTATTTAAAATATTTTAGGTGAGGTTTTTGTCCAGTTTCGGTTTGAAGCTTCAAGTAGATAAACCGGAGAGAGACGTAAACGCCAGAGTTAGTTGCTCAGATAATGCATGCATTTCATGAGCATCAAGAATTCTCTTGATGCTCTTTTTTTTTGCAGATGACTTTTCGTGGCCTTTTCTTCCAAACTTTTCTTTAAGACAACCCCCTAACCCCCTTTATTAAGGGGGAAAGAAAAGTTCCATCATAAGAAATAAGAGGAATAGAAGGCGTCTAATAGCTACGGCAAATAGTTCAATAAGAAATAAGAGGAATCCAATATATCTTGACTTTGGTAGATTAAAACGGAATCCATATCATTGCGAGGCGTCCCGAGTGGCAAGCAAAGCGAAGCAAACGGCGGGAAAAGCCGAAGCAATCTCAAGAGTGGATGGCAGAAAAGCTCCAGAGATTGCTTCGTCGTTCCTCCTCGCAATGACAGAAGGAAAAGGACGCTAATTTACCAAAGTCAAAATATCTACGGCAAATAGTTCAATAAAACCGGCATCGCCTCCGCCGCGAACTGCTTCGTCTTACGCGTGGCGTTTTCCAGATTACCGTTGACTGCGTAGGTAGAGAGCCGAATCAGCGCGGCGCTATGGGGACGGCGCAGTGCTTTGTTGATGAAGAAATCAAACTCCATCCTAAGGGGGTTAGGAGTCAGTTTCGTCCCGCTTTTGTAGAGGAAGAAAACGGGCTGTTTTTGGTTACCGTCTCCAACGGTGTAGTTATTAAAGACGGCAGCAAGCTGCTGTGGCACTGGCAGCTTGCTGCCAGTGGGTTGGGTCCCCCTTAATAAAGGTGTGGCACTGGCAGCTAGCTGCCAGTGGGGGTTGTTATCACTGCTAAAAGGGACGACTTCCGTGGCTTTCTCACAGATGCTAAAGCCGCCGCCCGGAAGGCATATATCCGGGGCATGAACAACCCTGACATTTTCTCTTGAATACACCACAACTAAAACAACTTTATCGCCGAGGTCGTTGGTGTATTCCCTCATGATAGTATCCCTCGTCTCCAGAAGTTCGTAGGTATGTTCATCTATCTCAATTTCCCTGCCATACCAATTTCCGATTATCAAAGGGATGTCTGCGGTGTATAGTTTATCTGAATAAACGCCCTTCGAAAAAGCGCCAAAGGTTACGATAGCCGTTACCATAAGCAGCGCAGCGGCGATTATGTATCTTTTAGAATGATTCCAATTATTTCTTTTGATCAAACTTTTCTTTCCGTTAAAGAAAAGTTTGGTTTGAATATTTGACATCCTAAAATCCTCCCTGCCAAGATTAATCCTGCTAAGGCGATGACGAATACCGATAATCCAAAGCCCTCGTGAAGCAAGCCATCGGTCACGATGCGATTTCCATAAAAATTTGCCACGACAATTACACCGATTACTCTGATGATGTTGGCGATGATGGCGATGGGTATTGAAGACAAAAAGAGGGCGATGCGCTTTGGGTAGGAACCTTTGGCAAGATAAGCGTATAACATTCCTAAAGCGGTGAGTGAAATCAATGACCGCAATCCGCTACACGGGTCGCCTATAACAATCATATCATTAGATAAATGAACGACGCTACCCTCCCGAACCAGGGGGATACCCAACAATTGCACCACAATAGCCGCGACATGCGCCGCGAACAACTTCATCTGGAGCGTCGTGGCTGCGATAAACTGCATCGGAGCAGGAGCCATAAAAAAGAGAAAAACCAACGGAAAGATGACTATTCGGGTAACTTGCCAACCGAACAAATATAGAACTAACCCGATTATGACAATGGGCAGCGAAAAGCCTGATATGGACTGTATAAATATAACGGCGCTGAGGATATGCAACAACAGCCCTGCGCTCAAGATGAAAAGCCCTTGGGATTGAAGATTGACGATTGAAGATTGACGATTGTAACATTCTTCATTCTTCAATCGACAATCATCAATCGACAATCCAAGGGCTTCTGCCAGTTCACGTCTTTTAAGCCAGATTAATACTCCTGATATCAGAGGGATGAGAGGCCCGTGCGAATAGTAGGAATCCGACCAGAACCACCGGCTCCACATCCAAGCAACCGTCGGGTAGTAGATAACAGCTAACAACAGCGCGATAAACCCGATTTTTGCTCCGATAACAATGTAACCAAACTTTTCTTTTAAAAAGAAAAGTTCCATCATAAGAAACACTGAGGAATGAAAAAAGATGTAAAGTTTTTTAATCAATTCCTTCAGTGACAAACTTGCTACGCCTTTCAACAAGACGTTTTCCTTCGTGTTTTCTGACATGTTATTTCCCTTGGATTGATGATTGATGATTGTTGATTGTTGATTGGAGGTTTTTCACCCCGTGAGATTTAGGGGGTGAGATACTCCATAAACCCCGTGTTATAGAGCGTATATCTCACCCCCTAAAGTAATAGACTTTGTGTACTCACAGACTCTATTTCCTATCTCACGGGGTGAAATCATCAATCATCAATCGACAATCAACAATCCCATTAAGTAACTATCAATAATTTCTTTAAACAAAACATTGTAAACTTTTCCTCTGTTGCTTTTTCTAACCGCAGAGGTCGCAGAGGAGGCGCAGAGAGCACAGAGAAAAGATTATCTCTGTGTCCTCTGCGTCCCCCTTAATAAAGGGGGCAGGGGGTTGTTTCTCCGTGTTCTCTGCGTCCCCCTTAATAAAGGGGGCAGGGGGTTGTTCAAAAGTGCAAGAAAAGTGCAAGAACTTTTTTGATAGGTACTTAAGTCTTGACCAACAATATTGCCAGGAAGGTCTCCAACAGAAGACGAAGGTCGATAGCCAGTCCCATTTTCTTGATATACGTAACATCGTATCTCACCTTCCGATAAATATCATCGGGGGTGCTATCATACCCATTCCTCAGTTGTGCTAAACCGGTGATGCCTGGAATAACGTCGTGCCGACGATGGTAGCCGGGCATGATTTCAGCGAACCGTTGCACAAAACAAGGTCTTTCCGGACGCGGGCCAACAAGGCTCATATCGCCCTTGATGACGTTAAACAGTTGCGGCAATTCATCAATTTTCGCTTTCCGTAGAACTCTGCCCACAACTGTTAACCGCGGGTCATCTTTCTTCGCCCAGACAGGCCCTGTCTTTCGTTCCGCGTCTTGCACCATCGTTCGGAATTTGTGTATTCGAAAGATTCGCCCTTTCTTTCCCACTCGTTCCTGGTTGAAGAACACCGGCCCTTGAGAATCCAGCTTAATCAAGATTGCAACCACAAGGAAGAGGGGCGAAAGCAGGATTAACCCCAGAAGCGCGGCCAAAACATCAAGCCCTCTTTTGGCAATTAAGTAGGTTTGTGAAATTTTGAACGGCGGGCTGGTTTCCAACCGGCGGAGATAACTGTGGTGTTGTCGAACAACGATTTCAAGGTCACGATAGAATCTTTCATCGATGGAAGCATAGAAAACTTTGGGATGCGCTTCTTTTGGCCCGTTCAGCTTCTTTATGGTGTGATTATTTTTGAGATATTTTTTAAAGAGATAGTCCACTGCGCCATCCATAGCTTGCCTCTTTCAATTGACTATTTTCAATTGACTATTGACTATTGACTATTGACTATTTCAATTGTCAATTGTCAATATTCAATCTTCTTTCCAGGCATGCGGCCGTTTTTCGATATACTAATACCGTTTATCATATATTAAGCAATTTACGTACCAACAAAATTGTACCCACTTTTGCTTGCACAATAATCGTCGGTTGCATTGGAAGACATGCCAGATAGAAAGCGGGTTTGTTTCCCCTCGCCTAATTATTGGCTGCTTCATTCGGGATAGCAGTTTGGTTGCGTGGTGCTTAAGAACAACAGGTATTACGTTTTGATAGCTTAACAATATCTTTAAGATTAAATAAAAATACCGATTTAACTTCGTTACTTGAGTTTCGCTAAATGTTATGAAATCTTAACAAAATGTATGAGTTGAAATGAATCCCGTTACTCCCTATACCTTAAAGGTATAAGTCTCTAACGGGAAAAAGGGAGTAACGGGATGAACATTTTGATGCAAAAATGACGCAAAAAACCAAAATACGGGGTAAAAAGTAAACGATTAGAGTGAGGCAAGGAAATACCAATGGGGAACACGAGTTTTTCAGTTATCAGAAGATAATGCGTGACTTTCGTGGCCGTTAAGAGAAGATGACGTGTGCGTTGGCCTCGTCCATGCAGATAATGAGGCTCAAATGTCTTGTGCGTTGGCCTCGTCCACGAAGATAATGAGACTCAAATCCGAAGAGATGAGCACAACGCACAAACATATCCGTACATCTGAGCACAAGGCACACAAAGATTTGATCCTTCGTTACACTCAGGACAGAGAGCGCGAAGCATCCCCCCGCGTGCGGGGGGAATAGAGGGGGGGCGCAGAGCACGCGGAGAAAAAAGAGTGACCCTGTTAGAAAATCCTACCTTATTAAACTCTGAGTCTAACACAGTATGATTTTCTAACAGGGTGATAGAAAAACCTCTGCGTTCTCCGCGTCCCCCTTATCCCCCCCTTCATCCCCCCGCATGCGGGGGGAAAGAGGGGGGGTAGGGGGTTGTCCTCCGCGAACTCTGTCCTGAGTCCTGAGCCTGCGAAGGAACAGAAGGATCAAAAGAGGATTAGACGCTAACTGAAAAAGTCGTATGGGGAAAGAATTATCCAGAAAAGAACTGCGTCCATTACGAACACGCTAAAGAGCACTCAGGCGCGCATAGTCGAAAAGTCCACCGCGGTCTGTGGCATCATCAGCGAAAATCAGTAACGCTACGTTAGCACCGCATGCTATGACAAGAGCATCAAATATTTGTGACTTGGGCAAGCCTAACTGATTCAGGATTATACTTATAAATTCTGGACTGTATCTGGGCATCTTTTCGGTGATTGGTGATTGATGATTGGTGATTCAGGAGGTGCTCAGTCGCCAGTCCATAATTGAAAAATTGGACTGGATAGAAAGAAGAAAAAAGGAACAGCAAAATTAACCATGCATGAAGAAGAGCTCTTATGGTTCCTGGTAGCCCCGTCCTTTTTGGACGGGACTACGAGTAACTATAATAAATTAAAAAAAATCAATGCCCTCCAAAAGATCCAGCCGCTATATCCGTCCTGACCTTATCCCAATGAGGTTGACTTCCCGTGATGAGAAAATCATCACCCGCTGCTTTGAAGATAAGCTACTCTCCTCCAGCGATTTATTGCAACTCTTCTTTCAAACAAGGCAGCGTTGCAATAGGCGTCTTCAGAAGCTCTACTCCCAACACTATCTTGACCGCCATTATTTTTATACCCCACAACCATTAAGCGGCTCTCAAGATGCCTTATATTCTCTTGGCAAACGAGGCATTGATGTCGTTACCCTTAAAAAGGGCATCCCAAGAGAGCAGGTTCAGAGAGCCAGACAGAAGTTTCAAAGGCAGTTGAAATCTTATTCAGTTCTTTTCACCCTTGCCCATATAAAAGCAGTAGCCAAAGTGCGAATTGCTTTTGAGAAAGCTTTTAAGAAACATCAAAGAGCAGAACTGATAAACTGGATACCAGAGCGCTTATTAGAACAACGCTTTAAGGCTGACGACAAGCGGTTAAAACTTAGACCAGATGGGTTTATGCAGTATAAGATAAGAGCTTAAGGAAAATGTCTGCTTCATAGAAATTGTTGCTTTTTCTAAGCTGGCAGAAGTTTGTGCAGAATATCTGAAAAAAGGGAAGTCTGTATTTATCGAAGGTAGACTGCAATACCGCAGATGGGAGCAGGAAGCTAAAACCAGAAGCAAGATAGAAGTGGTTGCACGGACGGTTCAGTTCCTCTCTAAGCCAGAAGGAAGTAATAAGGCTTTCTCTTAGCGAGGAGTGGGCTTCCTCGGAGTTATCCTCCGGAGCCGGGGGCGCCGGACTAATTGCTTTAGGGTTAGCCTGTGCTTATCAGCCCTGCCTGTCGGCAGACAGGTTCGGTTGGTAGGCACAGCCTAGCCAAAAGGCTAGGTGTTCTTTGACAAAAGAATAATCGGACTACGACTTCTCTAGGAAAATAAAAAAAGGAGGTCAGAGACCTCCACACAACCATCTTAATTATACCATGAGGGAAGTCAAAATAACAACAAGAAAAAGGAGGATACCATGTTACTGTCACTTGAGACACAACAAGTACCATTCCCTCATCTTAATCCCGCCATATTAAACGAGATGGTAATGTACCACTTCCCACCAGAAGACATCATAAAAGATGACGTACTTGCCGCTGAAGCTACACAGACCACAGAAAAGAAAACCAGGAAAAGAAGCTCAATGAGCAACGAAGGCAAAGAAGTATGGGAGATGAACGAAGAAAAATCGGCTTTTCTATTGACGCCATTGCCCTTAACCCGCCATTCGGACTTACTTTCAATGATGAATCCTTTGGCGGAAACCTAAACTCTACTGTGCTGTGCTACCTATATGCCACCAGGCTAATCTCAAGCTATGGTCAAGGAGTATTAATCGCCGGCAGAGATAGATTGATAAAAGAGATTCTGCCGCGAAAAGAAGGAGATTATATTTATGCCATAGTAGAGGTTGACGATATGTTTTTAAACGCTTCGATTCCTACTACTATGGCTTTCTTTACCCCAACGCCACTGGACGGCATTGAACTGTTGAAACTGAAATCGAAAAGAGAAGAATTGCCGAAATTAGCCGATGAGATTATCGCCATGCGAAACAGTGTCCAGCGATGGACAGCAACGACAACATCAGAATATTATCTTGAGCAGATAAGGGAAATGTGGACGGTCATCAAAAGCGAGTATAAAAGAAGGTATGAAACTTCCAAGACAAAAGAGCCTCAATACAGCCTTGATGTAGACAAGAAGATAAAAGTGAGATTAAGCCCTTATCAGAAAGTGCTTTTGGCTAATTCTGGTTATCTTAGCACGCTTGAGAATCTCAACCATCAGTCAGCCAACTACTTCGCGCTCAATCCAAAGACATGGGAGATGCTGGCACAGTTTGAATCAGAAGAGTTGATAACCATCTCTCAAAAAGCAAAGGAGACAGTCGCAAAGATTATTGCCGAGACGCAAAAGCGCATTTGCCCTTTGTATCCGGTCAAACCACAACAGCGGTTGGGCTTTCTCTCTGATTTGGACAACATTCTCTGCACCACAGAGGACCCAAAACTCGGCTTTTCTGAAGGAGAGAAATACCCTCTGTCAGTCAGAACCGCCATCACGCGGGAAGAATACACCGAAACTAAGCTCAACAAAGAAGGAGAATTTTGTGAGCAAAACAAAGCCAAAGAACGCAAGTATCTCAAAATTGAAATTGGCGGGCATCCCCCCGTGTACGGGGGGAATAGAGGGGGGGCAACCTTTGGCGAAACTAAAGAGGATATTGAATACTTAATCCAACATTTTGAACTTCCTGACCCGCAAGACATTGCCACTAAATATCCCAATGAATTTCAGCAGTTTATAACCTTACTCACAGAGATTGAGAAAGACTTTTCCTTTCAACTCAAGAACTTCCAACGCGAGGATATTGCCAGGTTGCTTTTCAAAGGCAGTGGTCTTTTATCCTGGGAGCAAGGACTGGGTAAGACACTCGGAGGATTAGTCTTCACTGAAGCCTGCCTAAGGTTAGGCGCAGAAGACAAAGCGCTGTTCATCGTGCCGCAGGATATAATCCCCCAGTGGCAAAGAGAGGTAGAGAAATTTTTCGGCTTAAACAAAGAACTCCAGGTGATTCGCTCAATAAAAGATGCTCACCGCGCTGCCAAACACCTTAAAAACGGCGGAACCGGCTGGTACATCACCTATTACGAAGCAATTTCGCGCAACGGCAGAGAGTTTGAACTTTTACCATACGGTCAAGTCAGACACCCGCACCCTAAAGCTGGGCAGGAGTATTACGATTGGCAAGAAGAGAAAACTCTGAAGTCTCCAATCTCTCGATTCTCTGGCGACTGCTGTGTTCATCCATCGTCAGACGACGCAAAGAGGAGACCGGAGAGCCGTTAGTTGAAAGAACCTTCAGACCGGTTTTGTGTCCGTTTGGCGAAAAGCAGAGGGAGATGTATGCCCAATGGCTTGACGGATTTACCGAATATTTCATCTCCGCACATCCAGACGCGCCCATCTCCCAGTATCCTGATTTAGTTGAAAGAAGCGCAGCAATCCTTGGGCAGTTATGGAAACTTGAGTTCTCATCAGTTCTCCCGCAAGCCGAACCCACCGGCTATTATTCCCACTCAGAAAACTGGACACCAGCCAATCTTAAAGTCTTAGAGCTAGCCTACCAACATGTCCAAAAAGGCGATAAGGTTCTTATTGGAAGCGACCTTATGGCTTATGGCAAATGGGTCGCTGAACAGTTGAACACCAAAGACGAGATAAAAGCTATCCACATTGTTGAGGAGAGCAAGTCTACTGGAAAATTGCAGACGAAAAATCCAAAGAAAAGAGCCAATATAGTGTATGACTTTCGCAATGACTCAACCAATGTCCTCTGCGCTTCGCTCAATGCGATGAACCTCGGTCATAACCTTGATATGGCCAATGTAGTGATACTGAAAGGACTCCCTTGGGATTTCGCCACCTTTGACCAGTTTATCGCCCGCGTCCACAGGCTAACCAGCAAGCGACCGGTGACTGTCTATGTTGTCTTAACCGAAGGCAGTGTAGATGAACGCAAATGGCAACTACTGAATGACAAATCCGCGGCCGCGCAGTTAGCATATATTCAGGATAGGCTAATTGTCCAGATGATAGGACACGAGAAGTGCCGGTATATCGGCGCGGCGCAGGTAACGGTCACCAAAGACAAGATAACCTGGCGTACCTTGGATGGCGATGACTTTAGCGTTCTAAAACGCTTACAGTCATATAAGCAGAAAATTCATGAGATGGTAGGTGACGCGGAGATTACCAAAACTCCCGCTGAAGTAGCTGAAATTCTTAGGGAGAAGACCGAGATTAAGGCAATCGTTGCCGCAGCCAAAGCAGTCGGCGCAATTGCTCTGCTTCTGGAATTTGCTGACTTTTTAAATCTCGACGCCAGCGAGTATATACCGTATTCGCTCTTGATGGAATAACCAGAAAAGAAAGGAGTGATAAGAAATGTCAAGATTTTACGGCATGTCTATTAAAATTACAGAACATGATAAGAATAAAGTAAGCGATATACTCTCTGCTATAAAGAAAGAATGGGAAGTGCGGGACGAGTGCTGTTGCAATCCAACCGATGAAGACTGCCAAAACTTCTTGTCAGCATACGGCGAAAGTTTTCTTAGCGGCGGCGAATCTGAAGAGGAGTTTACCGACCGAATCGCATTGGCCGTCTGGAAAGCCAACGGTGGCTACTGCCACATACAAGTCGATGCGACTTATCTTGAATCTTTGCCTTACGAAACGCATCTTCGAGATGACGATGATTATTATCGCATGACAGAACAGGAAGCAAGGGAGTGATTTTTGAAATGTATTCCCCTAAAATCAGAGAGGATTTAATTCCGATGATTTATAAGATAAAGCAAGCGCATGGTGGAAAACCAATGACAAAGATTGTCGATGAAATCTTGCGTCCCGCAGTGCTCAAACTTCATGAAGAGCTAGTAAAATACAAGCTAAAAAATAGAGGAGTGATAAAAAATGAGTGTTAAGTCCCATCGGGAGATCTTCGGCACGGATTTTCCTCTTGGCGGAGAATGGGACGCCGGCGTAACGCCGCCCGGTTATCACCGCAAAGGAAAATGGACGGTAGTCAGAGAGCCGAATCAATTTACAATAGTGTTTTTCTCTTTAGGACGCGGTAAAGACGATATTTTGGAAAGTTTCCCGGATACGGAACAAGGGGAGATAGAAGCAAAAGAATACGCCTTATCATTAGTTGATAAAGCTTACAAAAGGTGAGCACTATGGCAAAGCAACCCATATGCCCAAAGTGCAAATCATCGGAAAACCCCAAAAGGAGGTGAGAAAGATGCGTTATGATGAGTTCCTCACGAAAGTTGAGGAGAGACATTCAACCCTTTCCCCACATGACATCTACGCGAATATTCAAAGATTTCAGTTTGTGCCAGAAGAAGGAGGAAGCTATACGCTTAGTCCGCTTAATGAATCCCAGACAGACTTCCTGCCCAAGAGAATAGAAGATTTAAGCCTCTCGGTGCATGCGCACAAACAACTATGCGCCCTTCTTGATGTTCCTTATTCATTCTTAGGAAGATGTCCCAAAAACCTTCAGTATCTTCTGATGAATTATTTCATTCAGCACGGCGGCTACGATAAAGAAGTGATGCTACGGACAATTCATCAAAGCCAACTAAGAGCGATTATGTCCGAAAGATATACTCCCTTTGATGATGTCCAATTGTTCCCCTTAGTTGAGCCGTGGGTGAAAGATACTCAAGTAGAATGGTATAGCTTTGACGAGTATTCCACTCATGTAAGGCTGACCCGTAAAGAAACTTACGAGGAAATCAAGGTAGGTGATGCGGTTCAGAAAGGCATCCACATTACCAATAGCGAGGTTGGAGTGAGGTCAGTAACAATTCAGGCAGTGGTCATTCGACTGGTCTGCAAGAACGGTTTGTTAAGCACAAGCAGAAGGAGCAGAAGTCATATCGGTGACCCGCAGAGATTGGAAGAGCATGTTAAGTTTATGATTGAGGAAGCGGTTCTGGATTCCGATGCTTTACTTGCCAAATACAGACAATCTTTGGATGTTGCTATTGATGACCCAACTGCTGCTTTGAAGCAGATAGTTAAGAATGAAGGGCTTAGCCAGGCCGAGTTTTCCCAGTTGCTCAAAGTCTATCTTTATCAACCTGACCCATCTCTATTCGGCATTGTCAATGCTTTAACGCAAACGGCCCAAGATTATCCGGCCGAAAGACGTTGGGAGATGGAGAACATTGCCGGAAGGCTATTAGATTCTGGTTTGAGAAAGCCCTTATTGGAAGTGGAAGCAGAGGATTTAGAAGAGGAACCACAAAATTAGTTGAATAAGTTTTGAACTGAAAGCAATGAGGTTTGGGGAAACTTCCTCAAACCTCAAAAACAAGAAATGGAGGTAAAACATGAACCGAGAATTGTTGGAAAAGGAATTTGAGAAAGAACAGATAAAGACCAGACGAGGCAACTATGGTAAGGATATTGACTATGTGGAGACCGCGGCGGTAATCCAACGCCTCAACAATGCTATTGACGGCGACTGGTCCTTCGAAGTTGTGGAACATATCATTCAAGATAATGATATCGCAGTCTTGGGCAAATTATCCACAAATGGCGTTGTGAAGATGCAGTGGGGCAGTCGGAAAATCAAAAAGAATAGCAAAACCGGTGAGATTATCTGCTTGGGCGATGACCTCAAGAGCGCGGCATCAGACAGTTTAAAGAAAGCCGCCAGCCTTTTAGGCTGCGGTTTACACCTTTATACTGATGATGAGTTAGAGCCGCTTGTGCCGGTCACCAACAAAAGCGAGGAAAAGATTACCCAAGAGCAGTTGGCGCAGGTTAAAAAATTGCGCACTGACTTAGGGTGGAACGCGGATAAGGTTGTTGAGCAAGCGCAGAAATTGTTCCAAACTGATGTTTTAGAGCTAAATCCGACAATGGCGCAAACTTTCATCGCCTTTCTGCAAACCCAGTTGAACTCAAAGCAACTAAAGCAGGAGGAAAAGCAAAAAGCGTCTGCTCCGCCTGAAGAACCGCCATTTTAGGGGGTGTTAGCAATGGAACTGAAAGACGAAGTCGTCAGTGAGCGAAGCGAACACTTTTCCATCACCCAGTTGACCACCTATCTTAATTGTCCAGCTTCCTATCGCTACGGCTACATAGAAAACATACCTTGGGAATTTCAGTCCGCGGATTTGGTCTTTGGCAATGTTTGTCATCAAACCATTGCTCATTTCCATCATCACCGATGCGAACTTGACCTTATGGTAGCTGATTTTGAAATTAGCTACAGGACAATACGCGGAACAAACAATCCAGGGCCGAATTGACCTGGTTGCCGAAGAAACAGTTTACGAGCTAAAGACCTCAAGCAAGTCTTATAACCCAAAACAAGCAGAGTCGAGTCTTCAGTTGACCTTCTACAGTTGGGCTTATCAGTATCTCTACGGAAAACCAGCCAAAGAACTCAAACTCGTGGCTTTAGTCAAAACGCAGGCGCCTAAAGTTCAGGTGCTTTCTACCAGCCGAACAATGTCTGATTTCACCCGGCTTTACAACCTGATGACTGACGTAATTTCTGCAATAGACAAAGGCATCTTCTATCCCAACCCAATGTCAACCTACGGTTGCCAAAATTGCCAGTTTCAGCAGACCTGCAAGGGGGAGAGATAGAATAGCCAAAACATGGGGATAGGCATAGTCCTATCCCCGATATAAAGCAGGAGGTAATGCTATGTTCACCTCAGAAAGGCAAGTCACTCTTTTTGAAGTAACTCCCCTAAAACTTCCTTTCAAGAAGTGGCAAATAAGAGAGGGAAACAGACTATACAGCAAAGGCGCAAAACAGCTTTCTGATACCGAGTTGCTCGCTCACCTGGTTCGCGACCAAAATATTGCCGAAGCGTTAATGCGACATTTTAGTTCACTGGAAGGTATGGCTTGCGCCTCAATTGATGAACTGAAGCAAATTTCAGGCATTGGTAGCGCTACTGCTGAAGTGATAGTCACGGCGCTTGAATTTGGCCGGAGGGCTTTAAGAAAACGTGATTTTGACAAAGTAAACAGTCCTCAAAGTGTTGATGATTTACTTAGAGATGAAATGAAGATGTTATCTCAAGAAGAAATGCGGATACTCATTCTAGATAATCAGAACCATATTAAAAAGATTGAAACGGTCTTTTGGGGAACGCTTGACAATATCACTGTCCATCAGCGTGAGATATTCAAGTCTGCGATTAAAGCAAGCGCAAAAAGTATCATCCTTGTGCACAACCACCCTTCAGGTAATGCTGAACCCAGCGCTGAAGACCGCCATATAACCAAAGAGTTGGTGAATGCTGGAAAGCTCATTGGGATTTCTGTTATTGACCATATAATCATCACGGACGGACGATATTATTCTTTCAAAGAAGCTTTTTTCTTGACTCCAGAGTTTCTTTTTGGTAAACTTTCTTTTAAGCACCTTAAATTTTATCATCTATATGTTGGCAAGTTTTATAACCGCTGCAAATACAAAGGTCTCGTTGACGAAATTGCGATTTTCAATGTTGCGCTGAAAGAAGGAGACATCCAAGCCATTATGAACCAAGGGTTAGAGAAAGCACTCGGTATAGCTGCTGTTTCCCCTGCAGGCAAACTCGCCCAAATCTGGGCAAAGATCAAAACCCACTAAAACGTGGAAGGAGTGAAAAAAAATACAAAATAAAATTTCTATTTTAATTTTTATTCTATTACTTCTATTATCTTTCAAATTACAAGCTCGGCTTCTATTTTTCGCTGACTTTGAGCCGCCTGGAAAGACAAAATCTTTCCCAGATTTAAGCGTAAATGATATTGAAAACTGGAAGTGCAGCAACCCCCAACAGAGTTGGAAAATAATAAAAGGGCCAAACGGCACAAACGCAATCGTACAGACAACTGAAGGGGAGGCAGCAAACGGTGAGACGCTTCTCCCTGACCCAAAGGGAACAAACTCAAAATGGACAGATGTTATTATTGAATTTGAAGCTTCTTGGAAAGATGATGATTCTCATGAAGTGCTTTTCAGAAGAAGCGAACCTAAAAAGGGATATTGTGCGATTTTTGGAGCTTCTCAAGAACATTTCGTTGCTCTTTTGGATATAAATCAAGACTGTTATGAAGTTAATGGAGTAAAAATAAGGGAAACCTGCAACGGTAAGTTTATAGAGGAGAAGGAGCATGATATAGCCGTCGATGAGACAGGAGTGAAAATATACAATATAAGAGTTGAAGCAATTGGAGATGTAATAAAGCTTTATTTCGCTGAAGAAGGGAAAATAGATTTAAAGAATCCGATAATATCAGTTATGGATTCGACCTATAAGCGTGGGACAGTGGGCTTTCGGCCAGGAAGCTTGCCAAACTCTGCGATTGATAACATCAAGGTGACAGCCGGGGGGAAAGCGGTAGACAAAGCAGGCAAACTCACCTCCACCTGGGCAAGCATCAAAGCCCGATAATATCAGGACATTCCCTTCTAAATTCATGCCCATCTCTATTCTTTTAAGGTGGGCTTTTTGCATACTGAAGTAAAAGCATCCCGTAAGCAGGGACCTACAAACCCCTACGACAATGTGCGGAATTCGATAAAAGTGGAGCGTACAAGCCAAGGGAAGGAACGCCTATACCTGGGAATTTGATAGGCGGTGCATCTGTCTTCTTTGCTGGTAAGCTCGCCACCTCTTGGGCTTCAATCAAAAACCGGTAAAGAATCCAGTTAAAACGAGGAGAATCCTGATTTTTTGTTGATTTTGATTCTAAAGGAGAGATAAAGAAGGAATTGCTTTATGGATAGGGATAAAAAAGATAGTCTTAACAGTCCGCTGGTAAGTGGTATGAAAATTACATCAAGCATGAAATTGAGAAAAAAGAAAAGCTACCCGAAAAACCTGAGAAAGCTGAGAAACAATAAGGAGGGGAAAGAAATGGAAAGAATATTTGGAAGGCTCACTGTTTTAGTTTTAGCATTTTGCCTGACTTTGGGCATCGCTAATGCAGCAGATGTTACTTTGGGATTGGTAGGACACTGGCCGCTTGATGGCAATGCTAAAGATACGATTGGTGGTAAGGATGGTAAGCTTCAAGGCGGCGCAAAGTGGACGAAGAATGGCTACATAAAAGATGCTGTTGAACTCGATGGCAGCTTTGAGGGCACTCACTTTGTTGGTATGAGCGGAGCTCAACTCCCCTTAAATGAATGGACACATGTAACTGCTGTAGTCGAAACCGGAAAACAGGGAGGCATCCTTAGGCTTTTCACCAACGGAAAGCTCACTAAGGAAACGGTTCATAATGGATTAAAAGGTCTGCCTGGTGATTTGGATACAAAAGATGTCCTAATTGGAAGAACATGGGAAGATGCAAGATTCTTCGGGGGTTTAATAGACGAAGTTGCGCTTTTCAAAACATCTCTAGTCGAAGATGATATCAATACCATCACTAATAAAGGACTGGAAATAGCACTTGGCATAACTGCTGTTTCCACCGCAGGAAAACTCACAACAACTTGGGCTTCAATAAAATTCCACTGAATCAAGGCAGGGCAACCCCCCTGCCTTTTATTTTCCCAAACCTCATTTTTTCCTTTACAATAATTTGCGTCGTTTCATCACCCGCTTTAAAGCGTTTGTTTGTGCGTTGTGCTCGTACAATACTTTTGCTGCAAACGCATGTTTTGTGCCTTGTGCTCGTCAACTGCGGCTACTAATTAGAGACAAGATGAGTACAACGCACAAACAGATGAGTACAACGCACAAAGCGTGATAAACCTACGTCTGCTAAAAAAACTTGGAACGATTCAAAACGTTATCTAAGAACGAAAGCTAAATTTGCTGAACTTCAACGTAAACTTTCTGCTCATAGAAAATCTCTGCATGGTAATCTTGCCAACCGCATTTTGAGGCAAGGAAAGCATATGTTTGTGCGTTGTGCTCATCAATGCGGTAATGAGGCTCAAATCATTGATGGACGAGTACAAGGCACAAAACATATCAAAACTGAGAAACTTAGCTACAAGGCATTCCAAAAAATGTACGGTAAATCCGTACAAAATAGAGCACCTTCAATGTTTTTAGAGATCCTACGCCGCAAAGCCGAAAACGCTGGCGGTGCTGTAACTGAGTTTCAAACCAAGACAACGAAGCTTTCCCAATATTGCCACAAGTGCGGTAAGTATACTAAAAAAACCCTTTCGCAACGAGTTCATACTTGTTGCAATTTAAACATTCAACGAGACTTATATTCTGCGTTTTTAGCAGGTAGTGTCAGCGTGCGATGCGTCAGCGCCGGTGTTAGCGCTTCGACTAACCTCCCACTGACGACGCCTTCTACAGAAAATAACAACCCCCTAACCCCCTTTGGTAAGGGGGAATTGGATACAGTCAACGTGATTGAACGTTGGCGGAGTATGGAAACTATCCTCCAGCGGGCGGTGTCCGAATTAAACAAAGTTGCGAGTGGAAGGCAATTGCCTTCCAGCTTTGGTCTTCGGACCGGAGACAGAGCGACTCGCCTGCGAAGTTCTGATGCTCTCAAACGAGAGATACCTTTTGCTAAGAATCGGGATGCTGTAGCAGTTCAACTTGAGTTGTTCTCAAACAATTCAGGTTGTGCTGTGAGAGCTCGATAGAGGCATAAAGGTCTAAGAACCTGCCGCCTTTAGGCGTGCAGAGTTTCAGAAAACAAGACATACGTAAATGGGAAGAGATGCCTCTTATTCACAAAAAGAAATCCAAACTGCTTGGGGGAGAAGAAATCTCTCCAGCTCTAAATACCTGGACAAGTCCGCCTGTAGAGGATGTGAATAGTGAAAACTTTCAAGAAATAATCGCCTACTATGCTTTTGGCGCTAAAGATCCGGAGGATTTTAAGCTATACCGTTTAATCCCTAAAAAAGATTTTAAACCACATATCAAACCTGCAAACAAAATTAATCTATCTATTATTCCCATAACAGGTGTGCCTGGAATTCTTGGGAATATGGTGCGACTTACTCCTGAAACTGTTCTTCCTAAAGGTAACTATCTACTTACCGAGGGGCACATTGAGACAGCCAACCGTTGCTGGGGATTTACCATTAATGGTGGAGAACAGATGTGGCAGGAAATTACTGTAGCACAGATGGGTTGCGGTTGTTTGTTAGCAGGCGTAGGAATTGTAGTAGTGTATAAGATAATAGATTGGCTAGCGGAACAAATAGCAGAAGAGGCAATGGAACCCCTTGAAAAAGGGCTTTTTTATTACGAACCCGACTAAGAAAATGATGAAAGTGAAGTCGTTCGTCGCAGTGCCCGCAAAGCATTAGGGTTAATAATGCCCAAAGAAATTATCTCTGAAAAAGATGGAGCAAAAATGCGTCTGATTCCAGCAGGAGAGTTTCAAATGGGTCATGACGTGTATGTAGATAATATTCACACTGTTTACCTGGATACCTTTTATATAGATGTGTACGAAGTGACAAACGCACAATACAAGAAGTTTGTGGATGCCACTGGATATCATGAACCGAAAGGAGTGTCCTTCTTTGATGGAAGAATTCAAAATGACTTTGAGCCGTGGAAAGACCCCCATTTCAACAAGCCCAATCAGCCCGTTGTTTGTGTGAGTTGGGAAGACGCAGTGGCTTATGCAAAATGGGCAGGAAAACGTCTGCCGACAGAAGCAGAGTGGGAAAAAGCTGCCCGCGGGGGACTGAAGGGGAAGTTGTATGTCTGGGGAGATACCTTTCCGCCTCCCAGAGGAGCAGGAAACTTTCCTGATGAAACAGCCAAGAAGATATTCCCTGATTGGATTATTCCTATAGACTATGATGACGGTTACATTTATACATCTCCTGTAGGTAGCTTCATGCCGAACGAATATAATCTTTATGACATGGCAGGGAACGTAGAGGAATGGTGCGCTGATGCACCGCGCGAAGATGATTTTCGCGTGGTGCGTGGGGGCAAATGGTTTGGTGGAAAGGACACACGTCCTGTTCATGAACTGCTTGTAGGGAATTCTGGCTTATATAATGTAATATATAAATCTGCCAGGATTTTCTACCTCGGTTTTCGCTGTGCACGCTCCATAACCCCTTAGCATTTCAAATGGAATAGCTTAATAATTTAGCTATTCCATACTCTATTAGAATGTTTAGAGACGGAGGTATCACAAATGAAATCTATATTTAAAAACCACCTATTGAAGGTACGGATAAGGAAGCAGGGCTTTTCACTCAGCAGTTGATTGCCAAAGCGCTTTCTCAAAAACGGGAGCTAATTGCTTTCGTCGATAGGCAATATATCACTGGTTTTCTTCTTGGCGAGCAAGATTTAGCTGGTTTAGGCATGATGGATGCAGCTTCAGCAGTGAAGATAGGAAAATTAGCCCGAGTTCATGCAATGGTAGTTGGTCAAGTATTTGTCGATAGTTCTACCGAGGGGCCGAAATCTACTCTCAAAACCCACTCTTATACTTCTACTATATTTCACATTAACTCAGAAGGGAAAAGAGAGAGCGAAGAAATAAAAGTAGAATACAAGTATAAACTCTGGCATCATTCAAATCAGGCGAAAGTACGGGTTAGTTATCAGATTATTTCTGCACTAGATGGTTCAGTGATTGATGCCGAAGTGATTTCTAAGGAGGAGAGCAGTAAAGCTGGCTGGATAACTCTGGTTGATGTTCCATCAGAGAGAGAAAAGGAGGAATTACGCACTCTCGAGATGATAGAAAGAGAAAATGTGACAGGGTTTAGCAAACCACCTTTTTCGCATCAAGAACTAATAGAGGGGCTAATTTTAAGAATTGCTACTCAATTAGCACCCAAACTTATCGAGCAGGGCGCTCTCCTTGGAGTGTCGGAATAACACTAAAAACTTATTAGATTCAAGATTTGGAGGAGGCTAAAGACATGAAAAACTTGTTTATAGTAGCAACAATAGGATTAACCTTGTTTGTTATTAGTTGCGGCTCGCCGATTCGGCCGATATATCAAGTAGTGGCAGAAGAGGAAATGAAAGCCGAGATTGATAAACAAAAGGCGCAAAGAAAACAGGAACTTGTAGAAGAAAAAAGGCGAGAACTCACAACGGAAGAGAAAGAACAATTAGATAAAGAGCTAAAAGCACTGCAAAATCAAATTCAGAAAAATACTGAGCAAAAGATTGCTTCCTATGATAGAGAAGTAGACCAAATAACAAAAGAGCTTCTCAAAAAGAAGCCCAATGAGATGACTGAAGAAGAGTTTCAAACCTACTTGCTTATTGAACAAAGGAACATAGCAGAGCAGCATGCTAAAAATGCTCGTAAGTGGCAGGTCTTTGATATTGTTATGCGGGTAGTTATTCCACCTGCTGCTGTCGCTCTTGTAATTATTGGGACTATCCTTGCTGGAGATTAACTCAATACTTGCTTTTTGTTTCTGAGGTGATATAATTCAAGAATAAAAGAGGTGTATGAACAGTCTACTACAATATTCAAAATCAACTCCTAAAAAGACAACCATCTTAACAATTCTTATAGCTGTTTTTGCACTGGTTTTGATTTTGGGTGTGGCCTATGGAAGCTGGAAAAAATTTAGCAAGAAAGAAGTTGAGTTCATTGAACCGGCTTCAATAACCAATTGGCAGACTTATTCCAATGGAAAATGGGGGTTTAGGATTAAATACCCAAAAGGATGGGTGGTAAAAGAAGGGATAGAGGTTACATCGGTGGAAACTAACGAACTTATTTACGAAGGAGTCAAGTTCTTGCCCGACCATCAGAAATCTCCTTATATTGATATACTGAAATATGATAATCCTCAAAATCTATCAGCTAAAGAATGGGCAGTATGGTTTTATGGAAACGAAAATCCAACATATCAAAATACTATTGTGAATGGAATAGAAGGAATTAGAAAAGATACAATAGTGGAGAAAGGAGAAGCATTCTTTTCTGATGTCATCTTAGTTAAAGGTGATAAAGCATATGAGATTAAATTCTGGGAAGTTCCCAGAAAGGAAATCCAAGGAAAGGGAATAGCGCCTTCCTCCGAGGAATGGAGATTATTCTGGGATAAGACGTTAAACACAATAGAGATTGACTAACTCAACAAGGAGTGTTAAAGATGAAAATAGGCTACGGGATTGTAGCTTTTTTAATTATTTTTCTGTATGTTAGTTTTTCCCCAACAGTAATACAGAAAGCAGAAGGAAAAGAGATTAGCAGGGAGGTTGAAGCTGCTTCAAAATAATTGTATTTATTTAAATTTTTCTATTGATTTTTAATCATCGATATGATATAATATCCACCAAAGGATGGTGGAATTATGTCCGAAAAATATCTCTCTATTTCG
>Ga0194110_10001521_pt1 | contig 29727 bp, 32 predicted proteins | sample TA2Kig1200mmetaG_FD_146192 | JGI IMG/M metagenome (GOLD analysis project Ga0194110, IMG submission 146192) | Freshwater microbial communities from Lake Tanganyika, Tanzania - TA2015032 Kigoma Deep Cast 1200m | ecosystem: Environmental > Aquatic > Freshwater > Lake | place: Tanzania: Lake...
AAAGCTTATCAGGAAAGGACATTCCATGACGATTCAGATGTATTACGACAAGGATGCAGACCTGGGACTTTTTAAAGGGAAAAAAGTGGCCATCATCGGGTTCGGCTCCCAGGGCCACGCCCAGGCCCTGAATCTCAGGGACAGCGGCATTGACGTCATCGTGGCCGAGGTGCCCAAAACTCCTAACTATGACCTGGCTAAAAAATACGGCTTCAAGCCGGTAGCTGCGGGCAAGGCTGCGGCCCAGGCCCAGGTGGTGCAGATTTTAACGCAAGACCACGTCCAGGCCTGGCTCTATGAGGAACAATTGCGGCCCCATATGGGCAAGGGCAAAACCCTCCTCTTTTCCCACGGCTTCAACATCCACTACGGCCAGATCCTCCCGGACCCGGACGTGGATGTGGTCATGGTGGCGCCCAAAGGCCCCGGCCACCTGGTGCGCAGCGAATACGAGAAGGGGGCCGGGGTTCCGGCCCTGGTGGCGGTGCGCCAGAATCCTTCGGGCCAGGCCCTGGCCACGGCCCTGGCCTACGCCAAGGGCATCGGCGCCACCCGGGCCGGGGTCCTGGAGACCACCTTCCGGGAAGAGACGGAAACCGACCTTTTCGGCGAGCAATGCGTGCTCTGCGGCGGAGTGTCCGAGCTGGTCAAGGCCGGTTACGACACCCTGGTGGAAGGGGGCTACGCCCCGGAGATCGCCTACTTCGAGTGCCTCCACGAGCTCAAGCTCATTGTGGACCTTTTCTACCAGGGCGGCATCAGCTACATGCGCTACTCCGTCTCCGACACCGCGGAATACGGCGACTATACCCGGGGCAAGCGCATTATTACCGAGGAGACCCGGGAGGAAATGCGCCAGATCCTGGCGGAAGTCCAGAGCGGTGAATTCGCCCGGGAGTGGATCCTGGAAAACCAGGCCAAGCGGCCGGTCTTCAATGCCCTTCGGCGCCAGGAAGCGGCCCACCCCATGGAGGAGGTGGGGAAAAAGCTCCGGGCCATGATGGGCTGGCTGAAACGCAAATAAATAAACAAGGTTAAAAGGGGAAAGGGTTAAAAGGGAAAAAGGGAAGGAAGAAAAAATCGTTTCGCCTTATTCCCCTTTTAACCTCTTAACCTTTTTCTCTTTTAACCTTTATTTAAGCTCTCTTGAGGGCGACTAAACCAAGGCACCATCACAGAAGTGGAAAAGAGTCAGTAAGGATTCAGGGCAGGGGGCACATCGGCCGTCAGCCGCCAGCCGCCGGCAGTCAGGAGTAGTAAGTGACGAGGTTGAAGCGTTAGTAATCCTGGCTTGCTGGCGGCTGACGGCTGGCTGCTGCAAGTCCGCCAACCCGCTCTCCACCAATTTTTATGACAGATACGGATAAGAGCAAACGCTGGGGCATCGCCGCGCCGGGATACCCCTTCATTTTGGGCGGCGTGCTTTTGGTTGTCTTGGGATGGGCCTTCAAGTGGCCGCTGCTTACTTTTTTGGGGCTGCTGGGGGGTGGGTTCTTCGCATATTTCTTCCGGGACCCGGAGCGGCCCATCCCCTCAGAACCGGAGGCTGTGGTGGCCCCGGCGGACGGCAAAGTGGTGTTCGTGGACGAAATCCGGGAAGACCGGTATCTCCGCGGGCCGGCCAAAAGGCTGGCCATCTTTATGAATGTCTTTGACGTCCACGTGAACCGGGCGCCGGTGGCCGGAAGGGTGGTCCAGATGGAACACCGCCCCGGGGCGTTCATGGCGGCCTTCAAGCATGACGCGGGCCACGCCAACGAACAGCAGGCTTTGATGCTGGAAGGGGAGGGGAGGCGCCGGGTGCTGGTGGTGCAGATCGCCGGACTGCTGGCCCGGCGAATCGTGCCCTTTGTCCGTGAAGGCCAAAACCTGGCTAAGGGGGAGCGCCTCGGTATGATCTGCTTCGGCTCCCGGGTGGATGTGTATTTACCGTTGGAGAGCGAAATTTTAGTCAAGGTGGGGGATCGGGTCAAGGCGGGCATATCTGCAGTAGCAAGGTTCAAATAGATGTCAGGTTTCAGGTTTCAGGTTTTTACCCGGCGACGGTCAACCTTCAGCTAATAATAATCAAACTTTTTGTTAAAATTTGTTAAAATATAGCAATCATTTTCCTGACCTAAAACCTGAAACCTAAGGAAGACGGTCATGGCATTTCGGAGAAGGCGCAAGAAAAAGGATCGGCGGAAGTTCCGGGGAGTGTACCTGCTCCCCAACCTCATCACCACCGGGAGCCTGTTCGCCGGGTTTTACGCCATCGTGGCCGCCATGGACGGGCGCTTCGTGGCCGCGGCCTGGGCCATCTTCGTTTCCCTGATCCTGGACGGCCTGGACGGCCGCATCGCCCGCCTGACCCACAGCACCTCGGGGTTCGGGGTCCAATACGATTCTCTGGCGGACCTGGTGGCCTTCGGGGTGGCCCCCGCGGTCATGGTCTATCTCTGGGCCTTGAAGCCCTTCAAGCAGGTCGGATGGGTGGCCGCGTTTCTCTTCGTGGTTTGCGGGGCCCTGAGGCTGGCCCGCTTCAACGTGCAAACGGGATCCATGGACCCTCGGTACTTCAACGGGCTTCCCATCCCCGCGGCGGCCATGGTGGTGGCCACATCCATCGGCTTTTATTATGAGATCGGGGAATGGGCCCCGGAAAAGCACAAGTACATCCTGGTGATGATTTATGTGCTATCCTTTTTGATGGTGAGCAATTTGAAATTCGCCAGCTTCAAGAAGGTGGAGTTCTTCAAACGCCACCCTTTTCAGACCCTCGTGTGGCTGGTGCTGATTTTCGTGATGGTGGCCGCGGCCCCGGAATTGATGGGGTTTCCGTTAATGATCATCTATTTGCTCAGCGGTATCCTCACCACGTATTATTATTACTACAAGCGCCCGGCCCTGCCTGAGAAGCCGGAGGAAGAGGCCCCGGCCGGCGGGCCGAGCAGTCCATAAATAACTACTTCCTCGGAGAGAGGCCGGGAGGTTATACCGTTTTCGGTTTTCGGTTTTCAGTTTTCGGTTAAAAAAAATGTATTATCCATAAGTTAGCCATAGAATTTGTTGCATCTGAAACTGAACTTGGTATTTTACGGGAGGCGCATCGCGCCGCATCCACGGTTAAGTTCAAGAAAGAAAAAACAGGGTTGGGAACCCCCAACCCTGTTTTTTTTCTATAAAGCTTATCAGCCTTGTGTTTATACCTGATTTTTTTGTTACGGAGATAAGACAATAATCGAAAAGCCGCTTACCCGGTCATTTTCCTCGAATCCGGTCCAGGAGCTGGGAGGTGGAATAGCCGGATACGAAAGGCAGGGCCAACACCTGCCCGCCCCGGGCCAGGACCACCTCCCGGCCGACGATGTCTTCCAACTGATAATCGCCGCCCTTCACCAGGACGTCTGGCTGTAAGGCAGTGATGAGCTCCAGGGGAGTATCTTCATCGAAGAGCACCACCCGGTCCACGCCGGCCAGGGCCGCCAGGACCCGAGCCCGGTCGCGTTCGGGGTTAACAGGGCGGCCCGGACCTTTGCCCAGCCGGGTCACCGAGTCATCGGTGTTCACTCCCACAACCAGGGCATCTCCCAGGGATCGGGCCTGCTCCAGGTAGTCGATATGCCCCGGGTGGAGCAGGTCAAAACAGCCATTGGTGAAGACCACTTTTCTGCCTTGGGCCTGGACCTGCCGGACCCAGCGGGTCGCGGCGCCCCGGGTGGCAATTTTCTGAGAGGTGCTGAAGGTCGTCATAATTCTGGCGGTCTGGCGGTTCGGCGGTTCGGCGGTTCGGCAGTAGCCAAACCGCTAACCCGCTAAACCGCTGATACTCCTGCCCCCTAATCCTGCTTCGTCCGCGCCACGGTGAGGATGTCCACCTGAACCGCGCCGGCCTTTTGCAAAGCCCGGGCGCACTCCCGGGCCGTGGCCCCGGTGGTGAAAAGGTCGTCCACCAGCAGCACCCTTTTCCCCTTCACCCGCTCCGGCCGGGATACGGCAAACGCGCCCTTGACGTTTTCCCGGCGCTCCTTGGGGCTTAGTTCTACCTGAGGGCGGGTATGGCGCACCCGGATGAGGGTGTCCCGGGCCAGAGGGAGGGCGGTCAAGCCTTGGGCCAGCAGCAGGGCTTGGTTGAACCCTCGGCTCTTGAGGCGTCGGGGGTGCAGGGGAACCGGCATGATCAGATCGGCCTGTTCCGCCATTACCAAGGCCAGGGGCTTTAACCATTCCTGCATCACCGGGAGATAGGCAAGTTGGCGGTTGAACTTGAGGCGTTTGATGGCCTCAGCCGGCGGGCCATCATAAACCGCGGCGGCCCGGGCCTGGCGGAAGGGCGGGGGCTCCTGCTGGCAGGAACCGCACATCCGGTCTTCGCCTTCCCGGGAGGCGAACACTTTGCCGCAGCAAAGACACCGCGGACTGGCCGCCCACTGAATTTTCCCCTCGCACTCCGGACACACCGCCATCCGGGCCTTTTCCCCCACCGCGGCCCCGCAGAACAGACACAACCGGGGCAGAAAGAACTCCAGGATGGTGAGGCTGAGGCGCTTGAGTTGGGAGAGGGGATGGATTATCAAACAGCCTCCTTGCTGAGAACCCCGATATTCTCTAACTAAGACAAATATTAATCATTGTCAACCAGTTAAGCATTCCTTGACTATAATCGGTTGTTAAGTCATGATAAATAACGGTTTATGCTTCCCATCGGGAAGGGCGGGGTAGTCATTCTATGGGATATCGGCAGGAGGTTTTCAATGTCATTCTGGCTCAGGTTTTACAAGAGCGGGGGGTAATTTCATTACCAGAGGGAATTATCCAGAATTTGGAGCAAGGACGCCGTATCCCGGATTTATTGGTTGAATTCCTCGGGTTACGCCTGATGATTGAAGGGGAAGTAGATGATCAATCGGACGCCGAGAAGCGCGCCCTTGATTCAGCTTTAAAACGGGTGGAAGAAGGTTTGGCGCATATCGGGGTAGCGGTGATTTATCCATCATTGCTTCGCGAAGTCACTTTCAGTCAATTAAAATCAACTATCGAAAAAAGCCCTTTGAAAATAGCAGTAGTAACGGAGTCGGGTAAGGCGGCCTATAGTATAGGAAATTTCGAGCACTTAGCAGATATCTTGAACAAAACTTTCGAGCAACTGGTAAAGGAGGATATTGTTAAACAGGCGGTGGCGATAATTGATGCCGCGGTGGAAAAAACTGCGGCAGTAATCCGACATTGCAAGGGCTTTCCCCAGATTGCGGCTAAAATCTTAGGTATCAAAGCCTTACCTCCCAGAAAAATATCCGCAAGAAAAGAAGAACTTGATGACTGAACATATCTCAGTAGAAGAAGCCAATTCCATAAGCCGAATCAGCAGTCTGGTCATGATCAATGCCATGATTTTTCAAGAAATCCTGGCGTACCATGATGGACGTGTCTTTTCCCTGGAGAGAATTTTAGATGAAGACAATTTACAAGGGGCCTTTACCTCTCATTGGCTCTTTATTCTTTCCGATATCAATTATTATCCCATCTTTCATCTTGCCAGAGAATTAATTAAAAGCCTCACTTCCAACCCGGACACAACTGCTGGGCTGCGCAACCTGGCCCGGGCCGCCCAAAAAATCGTAAGTATGCGGGCCGCGTTGCGGCACGATCTGATGGGCCGGGTATATCACCGGTTATTGGCGGACAAAAAATATCTGGGCACGTATTATACCCGCATCCCTGCCGCGGTGATGCTGCTGAAACTAACCCTGGAACGGGAGGCTTTCAAGGTTCCCTGGCATGATTTAGAGGCTCTGGCCGATTTCCGTATTGCGGATTTAGCCTGCGGCACGGGAACTCTATTGATGGCGGCAGCCGATGCCCTTACAGACAATTATTTTCATGCCTCGGCCCAGGCCGGTTCAATTCCTAATCCTGCCTCAATCCATAAGTTGTTGGCTGAAAAAATTATTTTTGGTTACGACGTGTTGGCGTCCGCAATTCATCTTACCGCCTCAACCCTGGCCCTTAGAGCTCCGGAAATTGCTTTTGAGAAAATGAATCTTTTCAGCCTTCCTTTTGGGGGGAAACAGGCGAGCCTGGGGAGCTTAGAGTTTCTCAAGGGTAAGGATTTAAATACTAAAGACCTCTTCGGCGCGATCCTGGAATCTAGACAGATGTCCGGAGGTGGCGAATTGGAACTTTCTCAAGTGCGGGTGCCGGAGCTTGATGTCTGCGTAATGAATCCCCCCTTCACCCGCAGCGTCATCGGCAATCTGCTGTTCGGTTCATTCCCGGAAAAAGAACGGCAAAAAATGCAAGCCTCCCTCAAGGTTCTGGTGAAAAATCGGGAGCTTCACGCCAGTATCACCGCCGGGCTAGGGGCGGTATTCATAGCCTTGGCCGATAGGTATCTCAAGCCTAATGGTCGCCTGGCATTGGTGATTCCCAAGGCAATATTGTCCGGGGTGTCCTGGGAGCCAACGCGCCAACTATTGAGCAACAACTATCAATTGGAGTATCTCATCGCGAGTCATGATCCGGAAAAATGGAATTTCTCAGAAAGCACCAATCTAAGCGAGGTGCTCCTAATCGCCCGAAAAACCAGCAATCACCATAACCAAACCAAAGACCATCCAGTTATCAGTATTAATCTCCGGCGCAATCCGGCCACCTCTTTTGACGCCTTGGCCGCAGTGCAAAGCCTCAAAAACAGCCCCTTGCCGGAAGAATTTCCAGGAGGACAAGGGGCGTTGGAACTGTTTTTGGGGAAAGAAAAGGTGGGGGAAGTGTTAACCTTTAATTGGGGAGAAATGCGTCGTTGGTCCATGTGGATGCTGCCTTGCGCCTTTGCTCAATCCGACCTCATTCGAGCCGCCCATTACCTCCTCCAGGGGCAATTATGGCTTCCCGGTTACGGCGTTAAGGGACAAATCCCCCTCATGCCTCTGAAGGAATTCGGATCATTAGGTCCGGACGGCCGGGATATCCATGACGGTTTCCGGTTAAGTGAAGCCCCCACCGCGTATCCCGCTTTCTGGGGTTATGACGCGCAGGCGGTGTTCTCTATGGGGCAATCTCCTAACGCCTATCTCTCCCCATTGCATCTCGCCAAAGACACCCGCCCCCTGCGCAAAGTCGAAGACCTGTGGCCCCGGGCTGGGAAGATATTATTAGGGGCGCGTTTACGATTAAATACTCGAAGTGTATGGGCAATTCTCTTAGCCGAACCGGTCCTCTCCAATGTATGGTGGCCTTTTTCCTTTAAAGAAAAATTCGACTCTGAGAAATATGAAAAAGCCCTGGTCCTTTGGTGCAACTCGACGCTGGCGCTGTTGATGCTCTTGGCCAACCGCCAGGAAACAGAGGGCGCCTGGGTCCAATTCAAGAAGCCGGTTTTGGCGCATTTGCCGGTGATGGATTTAACTAGCCTAAGTGAAGACCAACTTGGTATGCTGGCCGCGGCTTACGATGAAATGTGTCAGGAAACCCTCCAGCCCTTCCCGGAAATGGACGGGGACCCGGTGCGGGCCCGGATCGACCAGGCCATTGCCCAGGTCCTGGGGCTGCCGGACTTTTCCATCCTGCGCCGCCTGTTGGCCCGGGAGCCGGTGGTTTGTCTTAAGCGGCTTTAATAATAGAAAAAAAGCACAGGCCGGATGCCTGTGCCACTGATTTTTGCTTATAGGGGGTTGGGAGGGGGTTTGGGGGAGGGCGGGGGAGTTGTTCTCCCCCGGCGAGCCCCCGCCCTGCCTCTAAACTCCATTATGGCCGGTTGGCGCTCCACCTGCCGGAGGCGTGGCCCTCCTTAAATTTGAGGGTCCAGACGCCGGTGGCCGCGGGCCCGAGGTTGGCCCGGGGGAGCCAAAAAGTCCCCCCCCACTTGACCGTGCCCACACCCCCAATTACCACGGAGCCGGCTCCCAGGGAGCTGCTGAAAGACCCCGAAGCGTTGACTTTTCCGGTTCCGGTGCCGGGTGCAGTGACGGTGACTTTGCCGCTGTTATCGATGCAGAAGGCCACTCCGCCGCCCACCTCTTCCACCCCGCCGCCCCATTGCGGGTTGATGGTCACCTTGCCCGAATAACTGCCGGCGTAACATCCGGCAAATTGTGAAATGGTGGGTTTGGTCAGAGCCGTTCCGGTGCCGTAGTTAAAGACCAGGCGGCTCCGTTTTTTTCCGTTGACCGTGATTTCCACCCGGCCCCCGCCCAGGGACTGTCCCATGGTCACTCCGAATTCTCCGGTGCAGGGGTTTCCCTGAATGGCGCCCGTAACCGGCACGATTCCCAAGTCGGCATAGGGATTGACGATGGCCACGGTGACACAATTGGTCTGGCAGCAATTGGCGGGCAAGCCGGTGACTTTGTACCATACCGTCTTGCCGGGACTGAAGAACCCCGCGGTGGGCTTTTTCTCCGCCAGGGTTATCACCCCTGCGACCCCCAGCTTGGCGATGGCCTGGTCCGCCGTCCCCTCCGACTTATTGAGAGTTTCCAGGGCCTTGCGGGCATCGACCTGGGTCTTAAGCTCATTCATCAAAAGGTCCCGGGCCTTTTTCAGAGAAGTCAGCACCTGGTTAAAGTTGCTGGCCAACTTTTTCCGATCCTTGTCGGTGATTATGCCCTCAGTCACCCCTTGATCCAGGAGAGCCAAAAATTGTTCCTGATAGTCGATGGCATCTTGGGAATGGACTAACATGGCTTCGCGGTCGCCATTGGCCAGATCCTCCATCAGCTGGAGCATGGCGGCCTTTTTCTCTTCATTGAGATCAATTAGGGTGTCAAAAAATTCCACTTTGGTCATGGCGGCCGACGCGCCCAGGGGCAGCAGCGCCACCAACAGCGCGGCCAGCAACGACGCCAATAAAAGAAGTCTCTTAAGATTCATGTTGTGGCCCTCCTTTTGGCCCCCTATGGGAAGGTATGGTATTCCCACCTCTTTGAAAAGCCCGCCAGTTTCTCTCTTGGAATCCCGCCAGTGAACTAAAAGTGAAATATATCGTTCAGATTATTAAACATCCATGCCGGCCTTAAGGGCCCGCTTTGGAGAACCTCTTCCCGGCGTTGCATGGATTAACCGGACAAAGAAGGAATTTTACATTTTGATCAATTAAACATAAATTGCAATTTTTATTCCCGAATAAAGGCCGTGGGAAGTTTGAAAAGAGACGTCTAACCCCAATGTTGTTCACTTAAGCACCGAGAGATGACGCGATTTCATTTCTCTTGTCATTCTGAGGGAGCCGAAGGCGACCGAAGAATCTCTAAATACGAGATGCTTCGCTTCGCTCAGCATGACAAGAAGACAATAAAATGTAGAGTGGGCACTGCCCACCAATTCCTTAGAATCGCTTAAGTGAACCGTATTGCGTCTAACCCTAAAATCTATCCGTTTAGAGCCCCGCCAATTTGCGGGCCAGGGCTTCGGCGTTGGTGAAGATGGTAGCGACTTCGGCATCGGTGAGGCCCGCGCCTCGGGCGAGGCGCTGGGCTTCTTCACGGGTGATAAGGTCGCCAGGGCTATGAGAGTCGGTGTTGAGGATGAGAGAGGCGCCGGCTTTCAGCGCGGTTTTGGCCACGTGGCCGTTGGCCAGGGAGTGGCCTTGGCGGGCGGAAATTTCCAGAAAAATGCCCCGTTCTTGGGCCAGACGGGCTTCTTCCGGGGTGATGAGGCCGGGGTGGGCCAGGATATCGATGTCGGCTTCCAAGGCCGCCTTATTGGTGCCCGGGGCCACCGGCTCCACCAGGGTCTCCCCGTGGACTATGATAAGGGGCGCTCCCAAGGCCCGGGCCTGGGCCGTTAGGGGGCCGATGAGCCGCGGTGGCAGGTGGGTGAATTCCAGGCCGGGAATGAGGTAGGGCGGATCGCCGCCGTTGAGGCTTTGGGCCGCGGCCTTGAGGCGGGCTAAGACCAAGTCGAAGTTGGAGCCGTCCACGTGGTCGGTGATGGCCAGGAACCGGTAGCCCTTGACGCTGGCCCGGCGCCACAGTTCCGCGGGAATGAGTTCGCCGTCGCTGTATATGGAGTGGGTGTGAAGGTCTATCATAAACCAGCTTTCAGCTTTCAGCTTTCAGCTTTCAGCTTTTAAAAAGCTGACCGCTGACTGCTACATCTTATCATAAACCAGCTTTCAGCTTTCAGCTTTCAGCTTTTAAAAAGCTGACCGCTGATAGCTGACCGCTGACTGCTACATCTTATATTTGCCGAAATCTTCCGGGTCCAGGCTTTCTAAAATCTCCGTCCACTTCTTGGCGTCTTCGCTGGTAATGGCCTCCTTGGCGCTGAGATCCACCCGCCGGGCCTTTTGGATGACCACTTCCGCCACGTAAATGGGGGCTTTAGTGCGCAAGGCCAGGGCGATGGCGTCGCTGGGCCGGGCGTCAATGGTCATTTCCTGCCCCTCCCGGATGAGGTGAATGAGGGCAAAGTAGGTATTGTCCCGAAGATCGCAGACCTCCACCCGGGTGACCTGGACCGCCATAAGGTCCATGACGTTTTTCATCAGGTCATGGGTCATGGGGCGGGAGAACTTGATGTTCTCCAGTTCGCTGGCAATGGCGGTGGCCTCCAGCAAGCCGATCCAGATGGGGACCGCCTTTTCCGACTCCACGTCCTTCAAGATCATGATGGGACTGTTGGTAAAGGGGTCGATGGTCAGTCCCGAGACCGTCATTTGCCTCAACATAATAACCTCCTGGAGGCGCCTTCCGGCGAAGCCGCCGTGGCTCACGAAAGGGGTGGACCTACTGCCCGCCGTCCTTTTAAGGAATGAGGGTGAGCTTCGGTGATTTCCACCATGAGCAGGCGGCCCACCAGGTCCTGGGGCCCCTGGAAGTTCACCACCTGATTGGTTCGCAGCCGGCCGCAGAGCTCAACAGGCGACCGTTTGCTGCCGCCTTCCACCAGGGCTTCCCGAACCTTACCCACCAGGCGGCGGTGGGCTTTTAAGGTCAGGTCATCCTGGAAGGTTTGCAGCCGGGACAGGCGCTCAGCTTTAATCTCGTCGGGCACCTGGCCGGAAAAGGCCGCGGCCTGGGTCTGAGGCCGGGGAGAATATTTAAAAGAAAACGCCTGGTCAAAACCGGCCTGGCGCATCAGGTCTAGGGTCTGTTCAAAATCTGCTTCCGTCTCCCCGGGAAATCCCACAATGAGGTCTGTGGACAATGCCAAGTCAGGGCGGGTCTGGCGTAGGCGGGCCGCCTTATCAAGGTATTCTTCCCGGGTATAGCCCCGGTTCATGGCCTGGAGAATGCGGTTGGACCCGGACTGCACCGGCAGGTGCAAATGCTCGCACAGGGCCGGAAGTTCGCCATAGGCGGCAATAAGGTCAGGGGACAGGTCCCGGGGGTGGGAAGTGGCAAAACGGAGGCGCCGGAGCCCCGGCAAGGCCGCTACCCGGCGCAGCAGTTCCGGAAAGGTCACCGGCTCCATCAGGCCCCGACCGTAGGAATTGACGTTTTGGCCCAGGAGGGTGACTTCCTGGCCCCCGGCGGCCAGGAACTCTCCGATTTCCCCAATAATATCGCTCGGTTCCCGGCTGTATTCCCGGCCCCGGACGTAGGGGACCACGCAGAAAGAGCAAAAATTGTTGCAGCCCTGCATGATGGTCACGAAAGTCCGGGCTGGCGGGGACTCCCACCGGCGGCGGGGCGCCTCCGGGAAACACCGGCTAAGCTCCACGTCCACCGGGCGCTCTCCTGCCGCGGCCCGGCTCACCAACTGGGGCAGGCGGTAAATGCCGTGGGCGCCGAAGACCAGGTCCAGATGGGGAGCGGCGCCCAGAAGGCGGTCCCCCTCCTGCTGGGCCACACAGCCGCCCACCCCCAGGATGAGCTGGGGGCGGCGCTGTTTCAGGCCCTTGAGGCTGCCCAGGAGGCTGCGCACCTTTTCCTCGGACTTGCGGCGAATAGCGCAGGTATTGATGAGATAAATATCGGCTTCTTCGGCCTTATCCGTGAGAACAAAGTCGTCAGCCAACACCTGGGCCATTCTTTCCGAGTCGGCCACATTCATCTGGCAGCCAAAAGTGCGGATGTATAGTTTCTTCTTCGGTCCCGGCATGCTTATTATTTATTCTAAACTCCAGCCCTTGTCAACCCGGCCCCCCGGAGCCTGGACAGGGTGGGGGAAGTGGGATATGATGGCAGTAAACAGTTCACAGTTGACAGTTCACAGTTCCCATTTTCCGGGTTTCAGATTTTAATAACTGTCAACTGTCAACTGCCAACTGAGGTTCTCCATGATCTTCCCCTTACGCGGGGCCCCGGTTAGAAGGTATTGGCCGTACGTCACGTTGGGACTGATTGCGGCCAACGTGGCCCTGTTTGCTTACCAGCTTTACATCGGGCCTAAAGCCTCCCTGTACCTGTTCGCCCAAAAGGGCGCGGTGGCCGCCAAGCTGAGCCAGGTCAAGCTGTCCAGCGTCCGCCAGGTGTTGGGGCTCGTTCCCACCATGTTCACCTCTCTCTTCCTCCATGCCGGCTGGGTCCACCTCCTGGGCAACATGTGGTTTCTCTGGGTCTTCGGAGAGGGCCTGGAAGACGAACTGGGGCACTGGCGGTTCCTGGCCTTTTATTTTTTCTGCGGGTTTTTCTCCTGTATTTTCCATATCCTGGCGGCCAGCAGCCTCACCGCCCCCTTAATCGGAGCCAGCGGCGCCATCGCCGGGGTGCTGGGAGGATATATGTGGCTCCGGCCCAAATCCCCCATCTACTCCCTGTCCTTATTGCGGCTCCAATTGGAATTTACCGATATCCCGGCCTATGTCTGGCTGGGAATATGGCTGGCCCTTCAGTTTTACGGGCTGCGCCAGGGGGGGGCGGTGGCCTGGATGGCCCACCTGGGGGGCTTCTTCGTGGGCCTGTTTACCGTGACCCTGTTCACTCCCATAACCAGCGCCCCGGCGCCCATCCCGGCCCCGGCAAAGTCCAGGTCTAACCCCAAAGGGAAGTCGCGGAGAGGGAAGAAGAAGTGAGACAGTTTTAAGTTTTTAGTTTTTAGTTAAAAATACACAGCTTTGAGATAGCTCATGTTTGGACAGCAGATTTAATACTGATGACAAATGACAACTGGCAACATATCTCTACGCCTGTAGCACTATTGGTCTATTTTTGCATGTTTTGTCAATGCCTTAGCTATAGCAACTATCAACTAACAACCAACAACTTAAAACTTATTTAATAAAACTAAAAACTGCCCTTAAAGGAGACCTTATGCAATACAGTGAAGGCAAGCTGGGACGAGTCTTCGTATTGCGGCTGGAGGAAGGTGAAAAGCTGAATGACACCATCGAGGCATTTGCCCGGGAACACCGGATCGGCTGCGCCATGGCCATTTTCCTGGGGGGCTCCGGGGACGGCAGTAAAGTCGTGGTAGGGCCCGAGGCCAACCGGGGGGACGCCATCATTCCCATGCTCTACACCCTGGGCGGGGCACAAGAGGTCTTGGCTGTAGGGACCCTTTTTCCTAACGAAGCGGGGGAACCCTTGCTCCACATGCACGCCGCCGCGGGACGGGAAGGGGGCGCCACCGTGGGCTGCACCCGGGCCGGGGTGGAGGTGTGGCTGGTGGGCGAAGTGCTGCTATTGGAAATCCTGGGGGCCGAGGCGGTTAGAAAGAAGGACGCCAAAACCGGGTTCCAACTCCTCCAGGTTGCGGATTGAGTTGTAGGCGCGCACCGCGCGCCATCATTGGGCCACAAAACCATAAAAATCTAGAACAGCCGCCCTCGGCTGTTCATGCTTAGTGGCACAGGCCTCCGGCCTGGGGAAAGCCGTCCCAAGGAACCGCCACATGCTGGAAACAATTGTCACCACCGGCCGCCAGGCCGCTCAAGCCGCAGGCGCGGTGCTCCGGCAAAACTACCTCAAGCCCCACCAGGTCGTGCTCAAAGGGGCCATCGACCCGGTGACGGAGACCGACCTTCTGTCCCAGGAGACCATCATCGCCCTCATCCGCCAGGCCTTCCCGGACCACAGATTCCTGGCGGAGGAGAGCAGTGTGGCACAGCCGCCCCCGGCTGTGCAGACACATGCAAGCGCACCCCATCGCTGGATCATTGACCCCCTGGATGGCACGGTGAACTTCGCTCACGGGTTTCCCATGTTCTGCGTGTCCATCGCGTTTGAGGCCGAAGGCGTCCTAAAATACGGGGTGGTTTACGATCCCTTAAGGGATGAACTTTTTGAGGCCGTGAAAGGGCAGGGGGCCACTATGAACGGCCGGCCCATCAAAGTATCCACCACGGACCGCCTGGACCGGGCGCTGCTGGCCACGGGCTTTCCCTACGACATAAGGGAGCGCCTCCCCGAAACCCTGGCCCGGTTGGGCCGGATGTTGGGCGTGGCCCAGGGGGTGCGCCGGGCCGGGTCCGCGGCCCTGGACATGGCCTACGTGGCCTGCGGCCGCCTCGACGGCTTCTGGGAGGAAAATTTAAAGCCCTGGGACACCGCGGCGGGGTGCTTGTTGATTGAGGAGGCGGGGGGGAGGATAACGACTTTTAGCGGCGGGGATTATGATATTTATTCGCCGAATATTTTGGCGAGTAATGGAGTCTTGCATGAACAGTTGTTGTCAAAATTGAAAAAATGAAGGGAGAAGTTGAAGGGATTTGGAGGTGAAAAATCATCTTTCGCCTCCAAAAAATAGCAAGATGAATAGGAGCTTACAGAGTATTGGGTGGTGGGGCTCCCTTTTTTTCATAAGGAAATTAATTTTAAGCTATTTTTTTCATGGCATAGCAGGAAGGGATAGTAAGCAGGAACAAATTGATAATATTACAAATAATCGTCTTGCCATCTGATTATCACCTTGAATTGTTAAAATAAGTTATTTAAATTCTTTCTGTGCCTCCTTCAATTTGTCCTGTGCCTCTTTTAATTTGCGTTTTTCCTTCTCTTGTTCTTTGCGTTCACGTTCTGCCTCAGACTTTGATGACCACATGGAGACCGTTGTGTTTTTATCATAGGTATAGTCATAATATGTCACGAGTATTATAGTTTTGCTACCTCTCCAAACATAATGATAGGATTGATCAATAGGGTTTACCGGGCCAAAAATCCCAAAAAATGTATTCATTATTCTATTAAAATTATCTTTACCTTCCATCTCGATCTCTATGAATTCAAAGTCACCTTTTTCATTGAACCCATATTTAATGCTTGTTAAATTTGCATCACCCAGTTTGAGTTTATCTTCAATTTTATAATAAAAATCACAAGAACCCTTGCTTTCGTGTTCATCATATTTCATATTATGTTGCACGCATTTCATATCGGATAATGCGGAGATATGTGTTCCCCACTTTATACCTCTGAATCCTTCTGGCTCAGACCCAGATTTAAACTTACCCCCAGGTTTATCTTGTCCAAACCCTTCAATGGTTAAAAGGAAAAATAAGACCAAAAAAATCGTTATTATCTTTCGGATATTCATTCCCAAATTGCTCCTTTAATTCCGAATAACCCGAATAAGGAACTATATGGCTACAACGCTGGCGATCAACTTCCCATCCCAGTCTTTCAAATGCCTTTACGACACCCTTTGGCTTTAAAATCGGGATTGCCGCCATTCAACCTTCATCTCGATCTGGCGCGTGGAAACGGTCAAAGGCAATCCTTTCTCAGCGCGGACTTCCAGGCACGCTTTAATGGCTTCCTGAATATTCTTTTCCGCCTCGGCTTCTGTCTGCCCCTGGCTGACGCAGCCGGGGATGGATGGGCATTCAGCCACTGCCGTCTTCATCCTGAAATATCGTAACGAAAAACTTCACTATGTTGTCTCCCTGGTTAAAATAAATATGCCGCGAAAATATTGACAATCATTCCTGATTGGATTATACAATGATTCCAGGAAGAAAACGGCATGAAAATTTTTCATTCAAAAATCTCCTGGCTCTGGTGGCGCTCGTCCAACCCGTGAGGTGCGCCCACCGGCTTGTAGAATAATTTCGGGGCCCCTCACGGCAGGGGCCCCGGTTTTTTGGTAGAGAAAAACCGCGGCTCAGAGAAAAGGAGTCGCGGTTTTTTTTATCCGCAGAAAAAAATTTAACCGCCGATGACCGCCGATGAACACGGATAAAAGACAAATATATTTTTATCTGCGTCTATCTGCGTTAATCTGCGGTTAAATATTAATCTTGGGTTTTCTTTCGGAGCAGAACATGGTTTATCCCGACTTTGCCACCTTTACCGACATGGCCCGGCAGGGCAACCTCATCCCCGTCTATCGGGAAATCCTGGGGGACCTGGAGACCCCGGTGGCGGCCTACAAAAAGCTCCGGGGCGACGGCTGCTCGTTCCTCCTGGAAAGCGTGGAAGGCGGCGAAAAATGGGGCCGTTTCAGCTTCCTGGGGCTCAACCCGTCGCTCATGTTCCAGGTTCAGGGGGGCCGCATCACCCTACAGCGCCGGGGAGAGACCCAGACCTGGGAGGCCGGGACCGACCCTTTTTCCCATCTGCGCGAGCTTCTGGCCGATTTCCAGGCGGTGGCCACGCCGGGGCTGCCCCGGTTCTGGGGCGGCCTGGTGGGCTACCTGGGCTACGACATGGTGCGCTACATCGAGCGCCTGCCGGAGCTGACCCGGCCCACCGCCATCCCCGAGGCCCGCCTGCTCCTGGCGGACACTTTGCTCATCTTCGACAACCTGCGCCACACCATCAAGGTGGTGGCCCTGGCGCACCTGAACCCGGAAACGCCATTAAGGGACCGATACGACCGGGCGGTGGAGTCCATCAACGCCCTCATCGGGCGGCTGCGCCAGCCGGTGCCCGTGGTCGAGGCCCAATCCGCCGCGGGTAAGCTCTCCCTCACCAGTAACGTCACCCAGGAACGCTTCGAAGACATGGTGCGCTGGGCCAAGGAATACATCGCCGCGGGGGACGTCATCCAGGTGGTGCTGTCCCAGTGTTTCCGGGCGCCCCTGAGCCATGATTCCTTCGACCTGTACCGGGCCCTGCGCACCATCAACCCCTCGCCCTACATGTTTTACCTGGACCTGGCAGACGTGACGCTGGTGGGCGCGTCCCCGGAAATCCTGGTGCGCCTGGAGGAAGGCGAAATCACCTACCGCCCCATCGCCGGGACCCGGCCCCGGGGGGCCACCCCGGAAGAAGACCTGGCCCTGGAGGCGGAACTCCTGGCCGATCCCAAGGAACGGGCCGAACACCTCATGCTGGTGGACTTGGGCCGCAACGACGTGGGCCGGGTGGCCCAAATCGGCAGCGTCCGGGTGCCGGAGTTGTTCACCACCGAGCGCTACTCCCACGTCATGCACATCGTCTCCCAGGTGGAAGGGCGGCTGGCCCCGGGCCTGGACGGCCTGGACCTCCTCAAGTCCACTTTCCCCGCGGGCACGGTGGCCGGCGCGCCCAAGGTGCGGGCCATGGAAATCATCGAAGAGCTGGAACCCACCCGCCGGGGGCCGTACGCCGGCGCGGTGGGCTACCTGAGCTTCACCGGCAATCTGGACTTCTGCATCACCATCCGCAGCTTCACCATCCACGAGGGGCAGGTGTACCTCCAGGTGGGAGCCGGCATCGTGGCCGACTCGGACCCCTACCGGGAATACGAGGAAACGGTGAGTAAGGGGAAAGCTTTGATGCGGGCTCTGGAGCGGGCGGAGGAAGGGTTGGAGTGAATAAGCTGTCAGCTTTCCGCGGTCAGCTTTCAGCTATTAATGCTTGGTGATTAGCATCTTTTAATGCTATTGAATATTTTGGGAAATGCTTAAACTTCAAGCAAAAAAGTTTTGTCCAATCTTTTGCTGATAGCTGAAAGCTGATGGCTGATTGCTGCTCCCAAGGAGCAAATATGTTAGTAATGATAGATAATTACGACTCTTTCACCTACAACCTGGTCCAATATTTCGGCCAACTGGGAGTGGAAGTCCAGGTCTTCCGCAACGACCAGATAGACCTGGAAGGGATGGAAAGACTGAAACCCACCAGGCTGGTCATTTCCCCCGGCCCCTGCTCTCCCAACGAGGCGGGAATTTCCGTGGCCGCGATTCAGCATTTCGCCGGGAGGTTGCCCATCCTGGGGGTCTGTCTGGGCCACCAGGCCCTGGGCGCGGCCTTCGGGGGCCGGGTCATTCGGGCGCCCCGCCTGATGCACGGCAAGACCTCCCTCATCTACCACGACGGCCGGGACATTTTTCAGGGAATTCCCTCCCCCTTTGAAGCCACCCGCTATCATTCCCTCATAGTGGAGCGGGAAACCTTGCCCGATTGCCTCCAGGTTTCGGCCCAGACCGCGGTGGGGGAAATCATGGGCCTAAGGCACAAGCAGTTTGCGGTTTACGGGGTGCAGTTCCACCCTGAATCCATCCTCACCGCCGAAGGCATCAACATCTTGAGGAATTTTCTCATGCGCCAGCGGGGTTGAAGAAATGCCGGTTTTCGCTTTTCGGTCTTCGGTTTTCAGTTGATTATTGGTGGTTTTCGACTAATGCTGAATTATCTTTCCAATTAACGGGGCAAATCTGCCGGTTATCATGGCATAAGATGATAAAAAGTAAGCTCCGGGATTTTAATCACCAGGAAGGAAAAGATTTTGTCGGGATGGTCTATTTGGGGCCAATTTCTGCTGTTGGCGGGAGCCATCGCGTACTCGGGGGCCCAATTGTCCCGATACGGGGATATCCTGGCGGAGAAGACGGGCATGGGAAGAACCTGGCTGGGGCTGGTGGTTTTGGCTGCGGTGACTTCCCTGCCGGAATTGTCCACCGGCATCAGCGCGGTGCTGTGGGTGCACGTCCCCGACATCACGGTGGGCGACCTCCTGGGAGCCTGTGTTTTCAATTTGTTAATCCTGGCGGGGGTGGACCTGCTTCATCCTCCCGGTCCGGCGCTCACCGCGACGGATCGCGGCCACCTTCTCGGAGTCTCATTTGGAATTATTATGCTGGGAGTTACCGTTATGGGGCTGCTGCCGCCGCCCTCCCCGGTATCTCGCCTCGCCTTGGTGCACGTAGGCCTTAGCGCCCCGGTGCTGTGGTTCTGTTACCTGGTGGCCATGAGATCCATCTTTCGCTATCAGCGGCGGGAGCGGGCGGCATTTTTAGCCGAAGAAGAAGAAAAGCGGATTTATGACCATATAAGTTTTTCCAGGGCGTCATTAAAGTTTGGAATAAATGCCCTGGTGGTGGTGGCCGCGGGCGCCTGGCTGCCCCGGGTGGCCGAAGGCCTGGCCGGCCTCATGGGGTGGAACCTTTCCCTGGTAGGCACTATTTTCGTGGCCGCGGCTACCACTCTGCCGGAATTGGCGGTCACCGTGGGAGCTTTGAGATTAGGGGCCTTGGACCTGGCCGTGGGCAACCTTTTCGGCAGCAATCTCATTAATCTCGCCATCCTGGGATTAATGGATGTCCTTTATTTCCCAGGCCCATTATTGCAAGCGGTGGCCCCGGAACATGCCGCCACGGGGGTGCTGGCGATTATCATGACCGGAATAGCCGGCGCGGAACTGGTGTACCGGCCTCATAAAAAGCTGTTACGGTGGATGAGCGCCGGGGCGTTTTTCATGGCTTTTCTTTATGCGGCTTATATTTTCCTGAGCATAATGGCAAAGGGGTGATAACCCCGCGGCACAAGCAGAAAATTTTTCAGGGAAAGAGCAAGAATTGATGGACCCCAAAGTTTCCGATGACAATCCGGCCCAACCAGGCGCTCAGGCGGGGATGGAGACCGAAGAGCCCCCCGGGGAGAAAAAGCAATACGAAATCGACATTTTCCCGGACTGGTGCAAGGCCTGCGGCATCTGTGCGGCGTTCTGCCCCCGGCAGTGCATCACCCAAGACGCGGAAGGCCGGCCGGTGATCGCCGACCGGGAGCGTTGCACCGGCTGCCGCTGGTGCGAACTCCATTGCCCGGACTTTGCCATTTGCGTGAAGGAACTGGTGAGCAAAGAAGGCAAGCCTGAGGAAGCGGACTGAGATGAAAAGATTAACCACTAAGGCACTAAGGCACTAAGGCACAAAGATACACCAAGATTTTTCCATGGTCTCTTGCTGTTTCAGCAAGAGACCATGAAGGAATTTCTTAGTGAACCTTAGGTGTCTCTGTGTCTTGGTGGTAAATCTTTAAAAGGCAATGCTATGACATCTATCGGACAACCCCGTTTACTGCAAGGCAACGAGGCCGTGGTGGAAGGCGCCCTGGCCGCGGGCTGCCGCTTTTTCGCGGGCTACCCCATCACCCCGGCCACGGAGATCAGCGAAGCCATGTCCTGGCGCCTGCCCGGGGTGGATGGGACCTTCATCCAGATGGAAGACGAAATCGCCAGCCTGGGCGCGGTCATCGGCGCGTCGTTGGCCGGGGTCAAGTCCATGACCGCCACCAGCGGCCCGGGCTTTTCCCTGATGCAGGAAAACCTGGGTTTTGCAGTGGTGGCGGAAGTGCCCTGCGTCATTGTTAACGTCATGCGGGGGGGGCCCAGCACGGGCCAGCCCACCGCGGTGAGCCAGGGGGACGTGCAGCAGGCCCGGTGGGGCACCCACGGCGACCACCCCGTCATTGTCCTGGCCGCGGCCACCACCCTGGACTGCTTCCACCTCACGGTGAAGGCATTTAACTTCTCGGAGAGATACCGCACCCCGGTCATTCTCCTGCTGGATGAAGTGGTGGGCCACACCCGGGAGAAGATCATTTTGCCTCCGGCCCAGGAGATCCGGGTGGTGGACCGCCTCAAGCCCACCGTGCCCCCGGACTGGTACATCCCTTACGAGGACACCGCCTCCGGCGTTCCGGCCATGGGCACCTTCGGGGACGGCTACCGCTACCACGTCACCGGCCTCATCCACGACGTCCGGGGCTTTCCCACGGAGCGTCCTGATGAGATCGCGCCTTTCCTGAACCGGCTGTTCCGCAAGATCAACCAACACTTCGAGGATATCATGATGGTGGAGGAAGAACTCGCCGAGGACGCGGAAGTGCTGGTCATCGCCTACGGCTCCGTGGCCCGGTCCGCCAAACGGGCGGTAAAGGAGGCACGGGGCCGGGGCGTCAAGGCGGGTCTGCTGCAACTAGTCACCCTGTGGCCCTTCCCCCGGCCCCTGGTGGAGCCGCATCTGCGGAAGGTGCGGGCGGCGCTGGTTCCGGAAATGAACATGGGCCAAATGTCCCGGGAAGTAAAACGGGTGAACCAGGGGATGACTCGGATAGAGACCTTGAACCGGATTGATGGGAATCTGATTACGCCGGGGGAGATTTTGGAGAAGTTGGTTAAGCTATGAGGGACTGAGATGGAACTTTCCGAACTTATCAAGGCCAAGCGGAAAGAGATTTTGCGGTTGGCGGCCAAGCACGGCGCCATCAATGTCCGGATTTTCGGTTCCGTAGCCCGGGGGGAAGCGGGGCCGGCCAGTGACGTGGATTTTCTTGTGGATGTCGGAGGCCCCCGTTCCCCCTGGTTTCCCGCCGGCTTAATCGGTGACCTGGAAGAGTTATTGGGCTGTAAGGTAGATGTGGTCACCGAAAAAGCCCTGCACTGGTATGTCCGGGATCAGGTTCTCGAAGAGGCGGTGCCGTTGTGAAGCAGGACCGTTTCTATCTTATCTATATCAAGGAATGCATCGCGCGCGTCGAGGAATATACCGCGAATGGGAAAGATGCTTTTTTGGCTTCGCACCTCATTCAGGATGGCGTCTTGCGCAACCTGCATACGCTGTCGGAGTCAACCCAGCGTCTATCCAGCCGTTTGAAAGACACTTATCCTCATGTTCCATGGGCGGACATTGCCAGATTCAGAAATGTCCTGGTGCACGATTATCTTTCCATAGATCTTGAGCAAATTTGGGACAACATAAATATTGATTTACCCCCATTCAAAGAGCAAATAAATAAAATACTCACCGATCTGGGACATAGTTAGAAATGGAGGGCCTATTCGTAAATAACTCTAAGTTTCTCTCGTTCCCAAGCTGGAGCTTGGGAACGAGGATAGGTTAATCTTTATTAATCTGCGTTTATCGGCGTTCATCGGCGGTTAAAAATATCGGCGGGCGCGGAGGCCCGCCCCACCGAAAACCGAAAACCGAAAACAGAAAACAGGACTTTAAATGCCCGAAGTGACCCAACTCATCTACAAATACCTGCGCCATGAGAAAAAGTTCCCCCACGTCTGGTGTCCGGGGTGCGGCAACGGCATCGTCCTGGGGGCGCTCATTAGGGCCATTGACCGCACCGGCTTCACCAAGGACGACATTGTCATGGTCTCGGGCATCGGCTGTTCGGGGCGCATGAGCGTGTACGTGGACTTCAACACCCTCCACACCACCCACGGCCGGGCCTTGACCTTCGCCACCGGGGTCAAATTAGCCAACCCCAAGCTCCAGGTCATCGTGGTCATGGGGGACGGCGACGCCACCGCCATCGGGGGCAACCATTTCATCCACGCGGCCCGGCGCAACCTCAACCTCACGGCCATCATCATTAATAACAACGTCTATGGCATGACCGGGGGCCAGTATTCCCCCACCACCCCCTATGGGGCCCGCACCACCACATCTCTCTACGGCCACATCGAGCAGCCCTTCTCCATCGCCGAATTGGCAGTAACCGCGGGGGCCGCGTGGGTGGGGCGGGGCACGGTCTATCATGCCACGCTCCTGGATCAACTCATGGAGGCGGCCATCCATAAGCGGGGCTTCTCCGTGGTGGAGGTCATCAGCCACTGCCACACCCAGTTCGGCTTGAAAAACAAGATGGGCGGGCCGGTGGAAATGATGCAGATGCAAAAGGAAATGGCCGTCAGGGTGGAAAAGGCCAAGACCATGACCCCGGAAGAACTGAAGGATAAAATCACCATCGGGGTCTTGACCGACCGGGAACTGCCCATCTATACCCAGGAATACCGGCGCATCCGGGACGCGGCCAAGGCGGCAATGGGAGGAGGGTAAGATAAGAATTTGGGGGAGGGGGCTAAGGGCGCCCGCCCTTACCCCCTCCCCCCAAATCAACCAGGAGCAACAATGCCATATCGCTACGAAATCCGATTAGCCGGGTCAGGCGGCCAGGGCTTGATCCTGGCAGGGGTGATATTGGCCGAGGCCGCGGGCATTTATGACGGCAAGCACGTCTGTCAGACCCAGAGCTACGGCCCCGCGGCCCGAGGTGGGGCGTCCAAGGCCGAAGTGGTGATCAGCGACGAGGAAATCGATTATCCCCAGGCCATGCGGCCTGACGTGCTCCTGGCCATGAACCAGAAGTCCCTGGACATCTATCTTCATGATCTTAAACCGGAAGGCCTCCTCATCGTGGACGGCACTTTGGTCCAGGAGGTTCCCGTCACCGGGGCCGTGGCCATTCCTTTCACCCAGATTGCCCGCCAGGAATTGGGCCGGGAAGTGGTGGCCAACATCGTGGCCCTGGGGGCCTTGGCGGCCCTGACTAAAGCGGTGTCCCTCAAAAGCCTGGAGGCCGCGGTTCTGGGCCGGGTGCCGCCCCATACCCGGGAGTTGAACCAAAAAGCCCTGCAGGCCGGAGTCGACGCGGCCCGCCGCCTCATGCGTAAAGCAAAGAAACAGCTCATACCAGGAGAATAATGACCGATGTCTATAGCGCCAATCGGACTGCAGGAACTGGCCCTCATTATCATAATCATCGCCATTACCCTTTTTGCCTTTATCGCCGCGTGCGTGATATTCCTGAGAAGAACCAAGCCCCAGGCGATGGCTTTGGAAGCCATCAAGGTCCATGAACTCATATCTCTGATTATCTCCATCTGCTATTTCATCACCGTCTGCGTCACCCTGATTCTGTTAATCATTCAGAATCGCAATATCACCATGCAGACCAAGTTGTCCCTGGAATCATTGGAGGGCAACGTCTATGGCACGGTAATGAGCCAGGTCCTGGCCCAGGATGAACTTTTTATCAAGAATCCGGAAATGCGCCCCTATTTTTACCACGGCAAGGACTTAAGTCCGGACGATCCCCTGTACCACAAGGTCATGGGCGCCGCGGAATATCTTCTGGATTGTTATGATTCCCTGGAGAAGCAGTTGAAACATTATCCTCACCTGTGGATTCATGAAAAGAAGGGTTGGGAAGCCAACACCATCGACATGTTCGCCTGGAGCCCGGTATTGTGCCGGTATCTGGAGGCCAGCCGGGACTGGTACAGCGACAGCCTGTATGCCTTAAAGATGGCGGGGGAAAAGAAACGCCGGGAAGGATTTGTGAAGCAAAAATTTTCCATGGATTAGGCTGTTTCTTACCGGTGGGACCGGCCCCGAGGAGAAGTAAAAGGTCGGCCTGAAAGCGATGCCGTGGGCAAACTGACACAAATACTGATAATGATAATATTGTTTCTGGGCCGGTTGACGGGCGGGACTGCCCTGGCCCAGGGGCTGAGCCCCCAGGAGACCTGGGTGCTGCAGCAGGCGGCCGCGGGCCTCACCGCAGACCTTCAGGAAGGATTCGGGCCGGAGGAGAAGTCCCGCCAATTGCGGGGCCACTTTCTGGAAGCCCTACTCACCGGGGAACTGTCCGGGTTCAAGGCCCACCGCCGGGGAGTGTCCGTCAAAAACGCGGTCATCGCCGATTACGTCAACCTGAAGTCCGCGGAAGTCCCCCTGGCGGTGGAGCTCCATGCCTGCCGCTTTCCCGCCGGCCTGGATTTCAGTTACGCCCTGTTTAAAAAATCCCTGTCCCTGGACGGCTCCAAAGTCGAAAGCATGGCCCTGTTTAACGGCATGAAGGTGGAAAGCGACGCCTCCTTCAATAAGACCGAGTTTCAGGGCGGAGCCTTGGCGGCGGTGTATACGCAGTTTAAGTAAAAGCAGTCAGCAGTCAGCTAAGACCAAAGATTGGAAAGGGATCAAAAAGTAGGGGGGGCAACGTCCACCATGTAGTCGCAAGCTGTAGCTTGCGCAGGCTGAAGCCTGCGGCTTCCTATCGCGTAATTAACAAAGGAGTGGTGGCATGTTAAAAGAAGCCATCTACAAAGTCGTCACCCGGCAGGATTTGATGGAAGAGGAAATGGTCCGGGCCATGGAGATTATCATGACCGGGGAGGCCACCGAGGCCCAGATCGGGGCGTTTATCACGGCGCTTAGGATGAAGGGGGAGACGGTGGCGGAGATCACCGCCGCGGCCAAGGTAATGCGGGCCAAGGCCACCCGCATTCCCATCGGCGACGGGCTTATCGACCTCGATCGGGATGAAATCAACGTGGACTGGGAAACCGTGGTGGACACCTGCGGCACCGGCGGCGACGCCACCCAGACCTTTAACGTGTCCACCACCACCGCGTTCGTGGTGGCCGGCGCGGGGCTAAAGGTGGCCAAGCACGGCAACCGGGCGGTCTCATCCCGCTGCGGCTCCGCGGACGTCATCGAGGCCCTGGGGATTAATCTTTCTCTGACGCCGGATCAAGTGGCCTGGTGCATCCTGGAAGTGGGCATCGGCTTTCTCTTCGCGCCCCAGCTTCACGGGGCCATGCGCTTTGCCATCGGCCCCCGGCGGGAGATCGGCATCCGCACCATCTTCAATGTCCTGGGGCCGCTGACCAACCCCGCAGGGGCCAACGTTCAGGTGCTGGGAGTTTACGACGCCAACCTCACGGAGCCTCTGGCCCACGTGCTTAAAAACCTGGGGGGCAAGAGCGCGTTCGTGGTCTTCGGGGAAGGCTCCTTCGACGAAATCAGCATCACCGGCCCCACCCGGATGAGCCAACTTAAGGATGGTAAGGTGCGCACCTTTTCCATCCGGCCGGAGGATTTTGGGTTGAACCGGGCGACGCTGGCAGACATCAAGGGCGGTGACGTCTTTGAGAACGCCAAGATCGTGCGCAAAGTGCTGGAAGGGGAGGGGGGCCCCCGGGAGGACATGGTGGCCCTGAACGCGGCCGCGGCTTTCGTTGCCGCGGGCCTGGCGCCGGATTTTCCCGGGGGCATATCCCTGGCCCGGGAAGTTATCCGCTCCGGCAAGGCCCTGGCCAAGCTGGAAGCATTGATTGCCAAGAGCAAGAGCTTCGGGGCCAAGGAGTAAAGGTTTCAGGTTTCAGGTTTTAGGTTTCAAGGGAAATTAGGACGGGGCATGGCCCGCGGGAAGAAAAAACTTCTATGAATTTCCTGGCCAAAATTGTGGCGAAAAAGCTGGAAGACTCACGGCGGTTGTTTGAAGCGGGAGTCATCGAGGACTTCAAGGCCGCCCTGGCCCGGCGGCCGGCGCCCCTGAGTCTCAAGGCCGCCCTGGACGGCGCGCCCGGTCCGGCCATCATCGCCGAGGTGAAGCGGGCTTCGCCATCCAAGGGCGAATTCGCCATGCATTGGGACCCGGTGGAGTTGGCCTGCCTCTACCAGGACAATGGCGCCGCGGCCATTTCCGTGCTCACCGAGCCGCACTATTTTAAAGGAGACCCGGATTTCATCCGGCGGATGCGGCCGGTGATCCAGGTTCCCATCCTGCGCAAGGACTTTATCCTGGAGCCGGTGCAGGTCTATGAAACCGCGGCCCTGGGGGCCGACGCCCTGCTGCTCATCGTCCATCTCCTGGAGATGAGCAAACTCCGGGCCTTGCTGCTGCTGAGCCGTTCCCTGGGTCTGGAAGCCCTGGTGGAGGTCCACACCGAAGCGGAAATGAAAAATGCCCTGGCCGCGGGCGCCAGGGTCATCTGCATCAATTCCCGGGACTTGACCACGTTTAAGATGTACCCGGACCGGGCTCTGGAACTGGCCCCCCTGGCCCCCCCGGACGTGACCCTGGTGGCCGCCTCGGGACTGAAGACCCGGGCCGATATGGAGCGACTCCTAGCCGCGGGCATCAAGGGGTTTCTCATCGGCGAAACGTTGGTCGTGGCTGACGATCCTGCCGCGAAGTTGCGGGAGTTGCGAGGATTTTGAAGGAGGGCGAAGGGCAAAAGATTTACCACCAAGACACTAAGACACAAAGGTGCACCCAGAAAATATTTTAGTGGCGGGTGACCCGCCACTAAAAGAAATATCTTTGTGAATCTTGGTGTTCTTAGTGGCTTAGTGGTGAAAATATTTTCCGGCCTTCATTCCAAGAAGATAGTTATGGTACGAATCAAAATCTGCGGTATCACGAATTTAGAGGATGCTTTGCTGGCGGCGGAACTGGGCGCCCACGCCCTGGGGTTTATCTTTTATCCTAAAAGCCCCCGGAAGGTGGTCCCGGACACGGCCCGTCAAATTATTGTCCAATTGCCCCCCTTTGTCTTAACCGTGGGCGTTTTTGTGGACGAAGAGTTGGCCGCGGTTCGGGATTTGGCCGCGGGGGTGGGCCTGGACTGGATTCAGCTGCACGGCAGCGAGCCGCCGGATTACTGCCTCAGTCTGGAGCGCCGGGTCATTAAGGCTTTTCGCGTCCGGGATGAGTCTTCCCTGTCCGAAATGGAAAAATACCGCAACTCGGTCCAGGCTTTGCTCCTGGATGCTTATAAACCGGGCCAGGTGGGCGGCACCGGCGAAACCTTTAACTGGGATCTGGCCCGCCAGGCCCAACATTACGGCCCTATTATCCTGGCCGGGGGCCTGACCCCGGACAACGTGGCCCAGGCCATCCGCACCGCCCGACCCCAGGCGGTGGACGTGGGCAGCGGGGTGGAGGCCGGGCCGGGGAAGAAGGATCCGGAGAAACTAAGAAAATTCTTTGAAGCATTGAGAGAATTTCGATGTATTTGAATAAGGATTTATAAAATGCAATATAATGACAAAGTATTTATGAGTCAGTTTCCGATAGTAAAGAGGTTCATCTATCATTTAGTCTACTATAGAGAAATTTATAAAGTCTATAATAAACACAAGTTGCAATGTGAATTCTGGACCCATACTATAGACGCTCATCTTCTTCAAGCAGCAATACTCTGGTGTATGGTGTTCGGTTCTGATGGATGCAATCCTACTCACTGGAAAAATCTGTCAAAATCCAATTATGATGAGCTTAAAACAAGTTTCCGTAATGGACTCCCAGCCAACACTGGCTTAACTTTACATGAGTACCACCAATATTGGGAGAAAATGATAGAATTCCGTAACAAATACGCGGCACATCGTGAACTTAATTTTAACAAGCCTATCCCAAATTTCGATGTTGCTCTCAAAATTGCGTACTACTACGATAATTGGATTCGGGGAGTCATTTCTCCAGATATATTCGATGAGCCTCCTTTGCAGGAGTCGGCATCAAAGTTGAAGTTAAGAGTGGAACCACTTTTTGACGTTCTCCTTGGACATGCAAAGGAGAGTCAACAAAACTAGGAGGAAAATTTCTTGTTACCAAACAAACACGGCAGATACGGACAGTACGGCGGCCAATTTGTGCCCGAGACCTTGATGCCCGCGCTGTTGGAGTTGGAGGCGGCTTACCGCCAGATCAGCCGGGACCGGGAGTTCCGCCGGGAGCTGGCCTGGTATTTGAAAGAGTACGTGGGCCGGCCCACATCCCTCTATTTTGCCCGGCATCTGACGGAGGAGTTGGGCGGCCCCAAGATTTATCTCAAGCGGGAGGACCTGGCCCACACCGGCGCCCACAAAATCAACAACACCTTGGGGCAAGGGCTGTTGGCCCGGCGCATGGGCAAGGCCCGGCTCATCGCGGAGACGGGCGCCGGCCAGCACGGCGTGGCCACCGCCACGGTGGCCGCGCTCCTGGGCCTGGAGTGCGACATCTTCATGGGCACGGAAGACATCCGCCGCCAGCGCCTCAACGTCATCCGCATGAGGTTGCTGGGGGCCCGGGTGATCCCGGTGGAGTCGGGAAGCTGCACCTTGAAGGACGCCATGAACGAAGCCATCCGGGATTGGGTCACCCATGTGCGCCACACCCATTACGTCATCGGCTCGGTGGCCGGGCCGCATCCCTATCCCATGATCGTCCGGGACTTCCAGTCGGTTATCGGCCGGGAGGCCAGGGCGCAGGTCAAACGCCAGGAAGGTAAGCTGCCCCAATGCCTGGTGGCCTGCGTGGGCGGCGGCAGCAACGCCATGGGGCTTTTTCATCCTTTCCTTGACGACCCGGTGCGGTTCGTGGGGGTGGAGGCCGCAGGCCACGGCCTGGGAAGCGGCTTCCACTCCGCCACCCTGGTGGCCGGGACGCCGGGGGTCTTGCATGGAGCCTACAGTTATCTTTTGCAAGACGCCTGGGGCAATATCCTGGAAGCCCACTCCCTGGCCCCGGGCCTGGACTACCCCGGGGTGGGTCCGGAGCACAGCTTCTTTAAAGAATCGGGCCGGGCGGAGTATGTGTCGGTGACCGATGAGGAGGCCCTGGAGGGCTTCAAGCTCCTGTCCCGCACCGAGGGTATCTTGCCGGCCTTGGAGAGCGCCCATGCCGTGGCCTATCTCAAGACCCTTGTTCCCCAATATTCCCGAGGCGATATTCTGATAGTCAATCTTTCCGGCCGGGGCGACAAAGACGTGGACGCGGTGGCCCAGGCGTTGGAAGTGTCCGGTGGCGCGGATTGAGGGGCAGGTTTTAGGTTTTTGGTTTTAGGTTTTAGGTTCTGGGTTCAAAGTTCAAAGTTCAAGGTTCAAAGTTTCAGCATTTGTTGAACCTTTTAATGGTCCATAAACTCTGACTCTGACTCTGACTCTGACCCTGACCCCTGATCACTGATTACTGATTACTGGCCACTGATTACGGAGGCGATTGTGAAGCGTATCGACGCGATGTTTAAAAAACTGAAACAACGGGGCGAAAAGGCCCTTATTCCCTTTATCACCTGCGGTGACCCGGACCTGGATACCACCCGGGCGTTGGCCCTGGAGATGGCCGCCCGGGGCGCGGACCTGCTGGAGTTGGGCAT
>Ga0194110_10001525_pt1 | contig 29667 bp, 29 predicted proteins | sample TA2Kig1200mmetaG_FD_146192 | JGI IMG/M metagenome (GOLD analysis project Ga0194110, IMG submission 146192) | Freshwater microbial communities from Lake Tanganyika, Tanzania - TA2015032 Kigoma Deep Cast 1200m | ecosystem: Environmental > Aquatic > Freshwater > Lake | place: Tanzania: Lake...
GGCTGAGAGATCATCGGTAAGCCGGATGCGGGAAACCCGCACGTCCGGTTTGACGAGGGGGCGCGGATGAGGGCCTGGCCTGACCTGGACCGCAGTAGTGGCGTGCCACGAGGCGCTCGTGGTCACGATCTCTCTCTCATCAGTGCTCTACTCTACCAAGAGGCTCCAACGTTTGCGGAATTTGCGGCCCAACCAGAGAGCCCCGGCCCCCAGACCCAGGGCCGCCAGGGCCCCCAGGGTGAACAGTTCCACGTCCGCGAACAAAAGGCCCGATCCGAAGCGCAGCCGATCCGCCAGGGCTTGCACCGCCAGGCCACCGAGCAGTAAGCCGACGGCCAGCAACCCCGCGCCCAGGAACAGCATGAATCCGGACATCAGGCGCACGCCGCCCCCCTTCTCACCGCCGGGGGATATACACCTCCCGGGCCTTCAGGCCGTCCGACGGCCCCACCAGCCCCTCCCGCTCCATGGTTTCGATGATGCGCGCGGCCCGGTTGTAGCCGATGCGCAGGCGCCGCTGCAGCATGGAGATGGAGGCGTTGCGGGTTTCGGCCACCAGCGCCAGGGCCTCGTCCCATTTCTCGTCCTTGTCCCCCGACTCCTCCCCGTCCTTCTCCTTTTCCGCCATTTCCGTGATGCCCGGCTCATACTCCGGCGAGGCCTGGGTTTTCAGGAATTCCACCACCCGTTCCACTTCCTCTTCGGAGACGAAGGCCCCGTGGATGCGCCGCTGCCGGGAGGTGCCCGGCGGGATGAAGAGCATGTCGCCCATGCCCAGCAGGCGCTCGGAACCCACGCTGTCCAGGATCACCCGGGCGTCGGCCTTGGAGGAGACCTGGAAGGAGATGCGGGTGGGGAAATTGGCCTTGATGAGGCCGGTGATGACGTCCACCGAGGGCCGCTGGGTGGCCACCAGCAGGTGCAGCCCCGAGGCCCGGGCCTTTTGCGCCAGGCGGATGAGGTATTCTTCCGTGTCCCGGGAGGAGACCAGCATGAGGTCCGCCAGCTCGTCGATGACGATGATGACGTAAGGCAGGGAGCGGGGCAGGTCTTCCTGGTCGGGGGCGTTTTTGGGCGTCCGGGATTTGGCCTTCTGGTTGTAGCTCTCCACGTTGCGCACCCCCAGTTCGGAGAGCAGGGCGTAGCGGCGCTCCATCTCCATGACGGCCCAGTGCAGGGCCGCGGTGGCCTCCTTGGGGTTCACCACCACCGGGTGCAGCAGGTGCGGGATGCCCTCGTAGGTGGACAGCTCGATGCGCTTGGGGTCGATGAGCAGAAAGCGGACCTCTTCGGGCGTGGCTTTGTAGAGCACGCTCAGGATCATGGTGTTGAGGCCCACGCTCTTGCCGCTGCCCGTGGCGCCGGCGATGAGCAGGTGGGGCATGCGGCCCAGGTCCGTGACCACCGGGGCGCCCATGATGTCTTTGCCCAGCGCCAGGGTGAGGCGGGAGGCGGAGCGCTGGTAGGTCTGATCGGACAAAATCTCCCGCAGGGCCACCACCTGGCGCTTGGGGTTGGGCACTTCGATGCCGATGACCGCCTTGCCCGGCACCGGCGCCACGATGCGGATGGAGAGGGCCTTGAGGGCTAAGGCCAGATCGTCGGCCAGCCCCGTCACCTTGCTGATCTTGACGCCCGGGGCGGGCTCCAGCTCAAAGCGGCTCACCACCGGCCCCGGCACGATGGCGGTGACCTTGCCCTCCACCCCGAAGTGGCGCAGGGTGTCTTCCAGCTTCCGGGCCTGGGCCACCATGGCCTCCTCCTGCACCGTCTGGTCCCAGGGTTGGGCCGGGTCCAGGAGGTCCAGGGACGGCAGGGTGAAGCCGCTGCCCGGGGCCGGGCGCCGGGGCCGGGCGCCGGGTTCCTTGGGCGGCGCGGGACGGACCGGAGGCGGCAGGGGCGCCTCTTCCGGGTCGGGGCCGGTGCGTTTGATCAGGGGGCCGGCCCCGGGGCGGGAGGGCTTGGCGGCCGCCGTGGGCTCAGGCCCCGGGCTTTCGGCGGGCCGCTCCCGGAGGCGGCGCAGGAGCTGTCCCATCAGGCCCAGCAGCCCCACCAGGGAGAGGCGGGTGAGGCCCATGAGGCTCACCAGGAGCGCCAGCCCCAGGACCAAAGCCGCGCCGGGACCGTTTAGGAGCGTGGTCAGGCCGGAGCTCAGCCCATCACCTACCCACCCGCCGGTGTGGATGAGGGTGTTCTCCCAGGAAACGAAGGGACGGGCTAGGGACAGGAGCCCGGCGGAGGCGGCCGGCACGCCCGCGGCCGAACCGAGCTGGAAGCCGGTGGGCGGCTCCAGCCCCAGGCGGTGGGTCCGCCAGGCCAGGCCCGCCGACAGGAGGGGCAGCCAGAAGGCCGCGAAACCCAGCGCGCCCCAGAGATAGAGGCTCAGCAGCGCCCCGGTCTTGCCGCCCCAGTTGCGGACGCCGCCGGTCTGCCAGAGTTCCGCCAGGCTTTGGGGATCGTTCACCGTCCGGCTCAGGAGGGAGAGGAGCAGGAAGAGCGCCAGCCCCAGCAGCAGGACCGCGGCCACCTCCTGGGCCAGGCCGCGCCGGCGCAGAGGTTCCTCCACCGGCGCGCCGCCGCCGTGATTACCCCGCCGGGAGGCCGCGCCGCCCTTCCGGGCCGCGGCCTTCTTCCCGGCCCCGCTGTTGCGGTTCGCCTTTCCAGGCGCAGGCGCCTTTGCCATGATCCCCTCAAGATGCTTTGCGAAATTTTGCTGTGGGGGAGGAGGCCAGGGGCCGGGGAGCCGCGGCTCCCCCGGTCCTCCCTCCAATCAGGTCAATCCTGCTCCCAGGCCGCCGCCGGCATCACCTCCCCCAGGGGCGCGGTGGCCGCCAGCCGCCGCCGGGAGGTCACCCCCGTCAGACCGGGCAGCACATAAGCCACCGCTTCCGGGGAGACGCTGAGCTGCAGGTATTCCTCAAAGCCCGCCTCTTCCACCGCCTGGCGCCAGGCCGCGTCCCGGAGCTCGTCCTGGGATTCATAAGGGTGTTCATAAAGCACCCGGACGATCCGGGCCGTGGCCAGGAGCTTGACGCAGACATAGCACGGCTCCAGGGTGACGTACAGGGTCGCCCCCTTGATGGCCACGCCGTGCCGGGCCGCCTGGGCGATGGCGTTGGCCTCGGCGTGGGAGGCCCGGCAGAAATTGTACTTGTCCACGTCGGCGATGTGAAGCGCCCGCCGGTGGCAGTAAGGTGAGCCGTCCTCAAAAAACCGCCCCAGACAGTGGGGCGCCCCGGGCATGCTGCCGTTGTACCCCGTGGCCAGAATCTGCCGGTCCTGCACCAGCACCGCACCCGTGGGCCGGCTGTTGCAGGTGCTGCGCGTGCTCACCAGCTTGGCGATGAGCATGAAATATTCATCCCAGGAAGGGCGCATGAGGGCCATCATCCCTTAAAGCAAGTCAGCCGGGGTCTTGCGACCAATCTCGGTCCGGTCGAAATCCCTGTCAAAACTTATCAGGGTTAAACGCTGCTTTTCGGCGGCAGCCAACTGATAGGCATCATCAAAATCAAGCTTGTAAGTCTTAATTATCCGGATGATATGCGAAAAATCCACAGGTTCCAACCGAATGAGGTTCACCGCGCCGTGACTGAAAAGGTCCAGGAGAAACTGCTCCAGAACCTCTATTTTTTCCAATCTTATCAGAATAATTGCGATAGAATGGAGGGTGAAATCGGTGATATGGAGAAGCTCGGAGGGAATGCGCTGGAAAAACAGCTCCACCTGCCGGGATCTCTCCTGGTCCAGCAACCTCTCCAGCCAGATGTTGGTGTCCAGGAGATACACGCCTCAATCCCCTCGCCATTCCAGGGCCTTTTTCTCCAGGTCCAGGGCGCTGTATTGCCCGCGGTATTCCCGTAGAGCCCCGCCCCAATCCTGGCGCAGCCTTCTCCCTTCCTTGCGGACCCGCTTGGACAAGAGAAAATGAATAAAATCCTCCACTTCCTGTCTTAATTCCGGAGGCAGCTCCTGAATGAGTTTTTCCAGGCCTTCCATGTTTCCCTCACCCGTAAATCAATGGAAAAGCTTGTGATGCCCAACGAGATGGGGATGACCATGAAATATTCATCCCAGGAAGGGTGCATAAGCAGAATTAATCCCCCAGATTAACAATTAAATCTTGTCCAAACCTTAGAGAAGCCACCTGGCATGCCATGATTATAATTCTTTGAATACTCTGTTTGCTTTCATTAATACCCAACCACCACCCGTTTGGTAATTTAACTGAGTGGTCACGAGCCAAGTCCGGTCTATTCGGATACAATTCTTCGCGGTTTTTTGTCAGATAATGCCTCTTTCTCCCATGCTTAGGCAAGCTGGCAAACCGATGAGGAAAAGAGGGATCCCTTTCACAAAGTTCCGTAAATACCTTTACCATCACCTCTCTGGCACTGCGAGCAGGATGCCAGACGCCGTTCAGGGTGAAACCAATTGATTTTTGGGTGACATCTGGAGGTTGATAGCGTTCCTGTGTTTTAATTTTTTGTCCGGAAACAAGCGGTGGTTCCGAAATGATCACCTTTGATTTTAAAAAACCGGCCACGGTATCCAAATCAGGCTTATAGCCACAAATCCTCTCAACGCGTTCCGCTACGATTTCCAGGAGCAGACTGTCTTCTTCCTCAATAAGCTTCCTCACTGCATCCGGTAAGGTGTCTTTGATTTGGCGGGTCCGGGCCACGTCCTGATAGTCGGCCCTGGCGGCTATCAGTGACTCCCCGGAACAAACGGCCTGATATTTCAGATAGCGCTTAAACCTTCTGACTACTTCGTCCAAAGGTCGGTTCACCAAATCCAGCATATAAACGCGACGCTCGGTGTAATCCCCCGGCTCCCCCGGAAGAAAGAAATGCCATTCTTGGCCGTCGGTTAGAATGGCCATGGGCACGCCTTTGTGGAAGGCGTATTCAAAGAGCTGGCGCTCCCCTGCATCAATCTTCCCGGGCAGCTTGACTTCAATAATAACCAGGGCCTTCCCTGGGGGATGACAGAGAGCAAAGTCAACTCTCCTGGTATTCAATGGATACTCAGGGAAAACCACCCTGACATCAAAGGTGGGCCATCCCAGTGCTTGCAGAAGGCGGGTAACAATCCCCTGACAAATTGAAGCTTCATTGGCATAAATTCCCGCTCTGATTCCTTCCTGGATAGATTGGATATGATTTTCTAACATGGCAGGTTTTCCTCGTGGTGATATTGACAAATAGTACCATGGAAAGAAGAATATCCAAAATCCACCGGCGGGACGCCGGTGCCACTGGGGTTATTGGTAATTGTCAGGTTATTGGTGATTATACAAGGTGACATTGTTAAAAGAATAGAAGATTTTCTCAAGATTGGTGCACGGTCAGGCGAAGGCCTCAATGCTATGCCAGGCGTTGGTGGCACCGGCGTCCCGCCGGTGGTCTTTTTATCGCCTTTCATACAGCCAGGGGTAATCTTCAGGCTGTGCCGCGAGGCCCGCTTTCACTGCATTATTCCTGATATAGTTCCATTTCTCCAGAAATTCCGCTTCATCCCGGACGATGCGGTCATAGCGCTCATCCTGCCACAGGGGTCCCCGGTCTCCCCTTCTCTGCCTGATTTGATGGGCGGAAAAACTTTTGATGCTGTGCATGATCTCCGCCAGGGCGAAGACCCCTCCTGCAGGGCTGGCCAGCGGCCGCACCAGGGCGTGCACATGGTTGGGCATGATCACCGCCACCAGGACAGACCATTTGCGGCCATCCCAGTGACGCAGGGCCTGCATCACCAAAGTCCGCTCTTCAGGAGAAAAGGTCTGGCCCTCCCGGGCGCGCCAGGTGAGGAAGTATACACTGCCCGGGTCCTGAAAATGGGGGAGATTTCTCCGGGTGGCCAGAAAGGTGCGCACCGGCGGGACGCCGGTGCCACCGGCCGTGTGCGGGGATGTGGTCTTCTTTTCCTTTTCCGAAGGCACTGGCTTAGCAATAAAGAATGAGGCTCTGTCGCTTCTTGTGGTTTGCCCCAAAAGGTTCCTTTCCCGCGGCGATGCAACCACCAATCACATGCTAACAAACTCAGTGCCGCAAATCAATGACCAGGGGGGAGGTCTCGGCGGCCCGGTTGATGGAGTGGGGCTCCACCAGTTTCACCCGGGGGGTGACGCCGATGCCCTGGGTGAGTTTGGTGTTGAGTTTCCCCAGGAATTCCCGCTGGGCCGTCATTTTGTCGAAGAACAGGCCCTCCCGCACTTCGATCCTGATTTCCAGGTAGTCCAGCTGCCGCTCCCGGCCGATGACCAGCTGGTAGACCGGCTCCTCCCCCACCAGGCCGGCCAGCACCTGGCCCACCCGTTCCGGGAAGATGTTGATGCCCTTGACGATGACCACGTTGTCGGTGCGGCCGGCGATGCGGGAGAGGCGGGCCAGGGTGCGGCCGCAGGGACAGGGGCCGTAGGTGAGGCGGCAGAGGTCGCCGGTGCGGAAGCGCACCAGGGGCGTGGCTTCCCGGGTGATGGTGGTGAGGACCAGCTCCCCCAGTTGGCCGGGGGGCAGCACCTGGCCGGTGGCGGGGTCGATGATTTCCGGGAGAAAATGGTCTTCGTTCAGGTGCATGCCCTGGCGGTGCTCGCATTCGCCGGCCACGCCCGGCCCCATGGCCTCGGAGAGGGCGTAGTTGTCCATGGCCGTGAGCAGGAGCCGGTCCTCGATGTCCCGGCGCATGTCTTCGGTCCAGGGCTCGCCGGCCAGCAGCCCCACCCGGAGGTGCAGCTCCTTGGCGTCCAGGCCCATCTCCTCCAGGGTGTCGGCGATGACCATGGCGTAGCCCGGGGTGCTGATGAGCGCGGTGGTGCGGTAGTCCCGCATGATCTGCACCTGGCGGTGGGTGGCGCCGGGGCCTGTGGGGATGACGGAGGCGCCCAGGAGCTCTACGCCGTAGTGCAGCCCGAAGGCGCTGGTGAGCAGGCCGTAGCTCAACGTCACCTGCACCACGTCGTCCCGGTCCACCCCGGCGGCGGTGAGGATGCGGGCTGCGAGCTTCGCCCAATTGCGCAAATCCCGGGCGGTGTAGCCCATGACGATGGGGTTGCCGGGGCTGCCGGTGGAGGAGTGGATGCGCACCACCTCCCGCAAAGGCACGGCGAACATTTCGTAGGGGTAGCTGCGGGCCAGGTCGTGGCGGGTGGTGAAGGGCAGACGGGCCAGGTCCTCCAGGGAGAGACAGTCCTCGGGGAGGAACCCCAGCCGGTCGAAGGTGCGTTTGTAAAACTTGACGTTCTTATAGACGCGGTGGAGCGTGGCCTGCAACCGCTCCAGTTGCACCTGCACCAGGTAGTCCCGGTCCAACTGCTCGGCTTCCCGGTCATAGATGGCCATAACCCGTCTCCTTGCAGGGCGATGAAATCATGCTGAGAGAGGGGGCCAGGGGCTCCCACAGGCTGGAAGCCTGTGCCACCGGCCCCTGCCCCCTCCCTCAGACTCCCTCCCCCAACCCCTTAGCGCTATTGAATCGGGGATGAGTCGAGGCTGCCGTCCCGGCCCTCTTCGGACTCCTCCTCCTCTTCTTCCCTGCCCAGATAGGCCTCGATGACCCGGGGATGGCGCCGGATTATAGCCGGGGCGCCCTGGGCGATGAGGCAGCCCTGGTCCAGGACGACGATGCGGTGGGAGAGGCCCATCACCAGGCTCATGTCGTGTTCGATGACCAGGAGGGTGAGGTCCCGCTCCCGCACCCGGGCCAGGAGTTCCATGAGGTCCTCCGTCTCCCGGGGGTTGAGGCCGGCGGCGGGTTCGTCCAGGAGGAGGAGCCGGGGCTCCTGGGCCAGGGCCCGGGCGATTTCCAGGCGGCGCCGCTCGCCGTAAGCCAGGGATTCCGCAGGCCATTCCTCCTTGTCGGCCAGCCCCACCAGGTCCAGGAGATCCAAGGCCTGCCGTCGGGCGTGGGCTTCGGCCCGGCGCACCCCGGCCCCGGGCCACAGCGCGGCCAGAGGACCCACCGGCAGGCCCAGGTGACGTCCGGTAAGGACGTTTTCCAGGACGCTCATGCCGCCGAAAAGCTGGATGTTCTGGAAGGTGCGGGCCAGCCCCAGCCGGGCCCGGTGATAGGGGGGCAGGTCCAGCAGGTCAACGCCGTCCAGGAAGACGCGGCCCGCGGTGGGGGGCAGCAGGCCGTTGATGACGTTGAAGCAGGTGGTCTTGCCCGCGCCGTTGGGGCCGATGAGGGCCAGGATTTCCCCCGGCTCCACCTCAAAGGTGACCTCTTCCAGGGCCTTCACGCCGCCGAAATGCTTGGTCAGGGAGTCCACCGTGAGCAGGCTCATTCCCAGACCTCCCGGTAGCCCTTGCCCAGGTAGGCCCGCTGCACCTCGGGGTCGTCCCGCAGTTCCGCGGCGGCGCCGTCCAGGATGATGCGGCCCGTCTCCATGACGTAGCCCCGGTCGGCCAGCTTCAGGGCGGCCCGGGCGTTCTGCTCGATGAGCAGCAGGGTGGTGCCCCGGGCTTTGAGATCCGACAGGATTCCATACACCTGGCGCACGATGCGGGGGGCCAGGCCCATGGAGGGTTCGTCCAGCATGAGCAGGCGTGGTTTGGCCATGAGCGCCCGGCAGATGGCCAGCATCTGCTGCTCGCCGCCGCTCAGGGTGCCGGCGGGTTGGGCGGCCCGCTCCCGGAGCAGGGGAAAGCGCTCCCGGAGATCCTCCAGGTCCCGTCGGACCTGGGCTTTGTCCGTCCGGTGGTAAGAGCCCAGCTCCAGATTGGCGGTGACGGAGAGGGAGGAAAAAACCCTCCGTCCCTCGGGCACCAGGACCAGCCCCAGGGAGACGATGCGCTCCGGGGAGAGGCGGTTCAGCTCCTGGCCGTCGAACTCCAGAACCCCCCGGCGCACCGGCAGCAGGCCGCAGATGGTGCGCAACGTGGTGCTCTTGCCGGCGCCGTTGCCGCCGATGAGGGTGACCACTTCGCCGGGGCGCACGTGCAGGGAGATGCCCTTGAGCACCGTGAGAGGCCCGTAGCCGGCCTGGACGGATTTGAGGGTGAGCATGGGTGGGCGACTGGATGGCGTGGGGGGGGGAATCACAGGCGAGACGCCTGTGCCACGGGAGCCGCGCTCCTCCGATCCTCCCTCCACAAAAGCATCACTCCTTCTTCCTTAAAAATTTCAGGCTCAATTTCCCCCCTCCCAGGAGCCCCTGGGGACGCCAGATGAGGAGGACGATCAGCAGAGCGCCGTAAATCAGGTCCTGGTAAGCCTGGGCCCGGCGCAGGAGTTCGGGCAGCACGGCCAGGGTCATCGCCCCCACCACCGAGCCGGCCAGGGACCCCATGCCCCCCAGGATCACCATGCTGAGCACCAGGATGGAGGTGTGCAGGCCGAAGGACTCGGGGTTGATAAAGGTGATGTAGTGGGCGTAGAGCGAGCCCGCCGCGCCGGCCAGGGCCGCGGCCAGGGTGAAAATCATCACCTTGTAGGCCGGGGTGTTGACGCCCATCACCTGGGCGGTGACTTCGTGGTCCCGGATGGCCCGGAGCGCCCGGCCGTGGTAGGAGTGCACCAGCCGGTGGACCACCAGGAGGGTGAAGCCCACGGTCAGGAGCACCAGCGCCAGGTAGCGGACCGGGGGCCGGAAGCTCAGCCCGAAGATGACGGGGGCGGGGATGCCCACCAGGCCGTCGGGCCCGCCGGTAATGGTAAGGTTGACCATGATAAGGTCCACGATGACGCCGAAGCCCAAAGTGACGATGGCCAGGTAGTCTTCCTTGAGGCGCAGCGTGGGCAGCCCCAACCCCAGGCCGCAGGCGCCGGCGAAGAGCATGGCCAGCACCAGGGCGGCGGGGAAGGGGAGGCCCCAGTTAAGGGAGGTCAGGGCGGAGACGTAGGCGCCCAGCCCGAAGAAGGCGGCGTGCCCCAGGGAGACCTGCCCGGCGTAGCCGATGATGAGGTTGAGGCTCACGGTGAGGATGATATAGATGCCTGCCATGATGGACAGGTGCAGGATATAGGCCTCCACCTCAGTGCCCCCGTCCCTTCAGAATGCCCTGGGGCCGGAGCAGCAGCACCAGGATGAGGATGACGAAGGCCACCGCGTCCTTGTATCCCGAAGCGATGTAGGCCGCGCCCAGGCTTTCGGCCACGCCCAGCACCAGGCCCCCCAGGATGGCGCCGGGAATGTTCCCCACTCCCCCCAGGATGGCGGCGCTGAAGGCCTTGAGGCCGGGCAGCAGGCCCATGCGGGGGTAGGTGGCGTTGTAGTAGATGGCCATCATGATGCCCGCGGCGCCGCTCAGGGCCGAGCCGATGATGAAGGTGAGGGCCACCATGCGGTCCACGTTGATGCCCATGAGGCGGGCCGTGTCCCGGTCCAGGGCGCAGGCGACGATGGCCTTGCCGTAGCGGGTGAAGCGGACGAAGAGCACCAACAGCGCCATTAATCCCAGGGCCGCGGCGAAAATGGCGCCCTGCAGGGTGGAAATGGCCACGCCCCCCAGGGTGACGGTGCTGAAGGTGAACTGGATGGGGAAAGGCCGGTCGCTGGGACCGAACACCAGCAGGGCCAGGCTCTGTAGGAAGATGGAGGCGCCGATGGCGCTGATCAGCGGCACCAGGGGGTGGGCCCCCCGGAGCGGCCGGAAGGCCACCCGCTCCAAAATGAGGCCCAACAGCGCGGCTGCGCCCATGCCCGCGGCAAAGGCGATGAAGAAATTGACTTTGCCGGTGGCCAGCAGGAGCACCGCCACGAAAGCGCCGCACATGTAGATCTCGCCCTGGGCAAAGTTGATGAGGCCCAGGATGCCGTAAATCATGGTGTAGCCCAGGGCGATGAGGGCGTAGGCGCTGCCGGTGGTGAGGCCGTTGAAGAGCTGTTGGAGAAACATGAATGGTCGCCGTCTCGCAAATGCCGGCTCACCATATCATGTTTGGCGCCCCCAAGACAAGGTGCCTCGCCCCAGAAAGGTGGAACAAACGGGGGTGCAGTCAGGGGAAACGGTGTAGCCCCAAGCTTTACCGTCAAAAACCGAGGACCTGCCCTACAAAAAAAGGCGGCCCGAAGGCCGCCTGCGGTTACCGTGGTCTGACAGCTTAGAAGTGGTAGTTGGCCCCGATCTGGAAGCTCAGCAGATGCAGAGTGGGGCTGAGGGTGAAGCTCCGGGAGTTGTTGAAGCCGACCAGGGCAAACGGGTCGGTGTAGTTGAAATCATACTTGGGTTTGGCATAGCGATACTTGAAGGAAACGTCCACGGAGACGTTCTTCAGGGCCATCCACTTCAGGCCGGCTTCCACCGCCAGGGCCGGGCTTACGGCCGAATCGGAGCCGGGCTTGATGGCGTATGGGATACCAAACGGAGCCGGCGGGAAGGGCGGCCACAGAGAAGAGCTCCGGATGTTGGGCGACATGCTGGAGAACAGAATGGCCGGGCCCACGCCGATATAAGGCTGGAGGCGGCCGAAGGGCACGTCGCTGTCCTTCAGGAAGCCGTACCGGGCGGCGAACATGAAGGCCATGGTAAAGGCGCTGCCCTCGGTGGAGAAGTTGCTGTCAATGCCCACCGGGGTGACGGTGCGCTGGAAGTTGACGGCAGGTAAAACCCTCAGAGCAGTGTGGACGGTGCTGGTCCGTTCCCGGCCCACGTCCAGACGATGGTAGCTGAGGTCCAGGTAAAAGCCGAAATACTTCATCCAGCTGGGGAAGTTGATGCCGGAGAGCACGCCGCTGCGGTCAAACCAGAGACCCAGTTTGCCCCCGCCCTGGAAGGCAGGCTTCCAACCGCCGTAAAAACCGTGGTCCTCGTAAGAGAAGAGCACAAGATTGCCCGGACCCGGTACCGTCGGATTATGGAAGGTGGTAGCCCCCATGCTGGAACTGGGCGCAAAAGCGCCGCCCATATAACCGCCGAAGTACATTTCCGCCGAGGCCACCCCCGCCACCAGGAGCAGGGCAGCCAATGCCACTACTGGAGCAAGCCTTTTCAAACGCATACCATTATCCCCCTTAATCATGAATTATTACTGGGAGTTGTTCCCAACCGAACCCGTTCCCCCATCCCTCCTTTCTCCGGGTTTTAACGTCGCAAAGCCCTACCCATTTTTATGCGTTAAGGCATTTTATGGCCGCCTCTGATTTTCTGTCAAGCAGAAAGTTAATCTCATTGATAAAAAACATCCGGAACTTCGGGAAGAGAGATCATCGCTGCGGATGATCGCCGAAAGCCCCCCGGGGAAATCGCGCCGGAACGCGGGGCATACGGCGCCTGCGCCCCATGGACTTTGCTCCGCAGTCATCAAAACATCGACACAAGAATTAAAAATCCTTAGAGTAAAATCAAAAGGGATCCGAAAATATATCCACAGGGCGCCGTCAATGCCAGCATGCGGCGGCGAAGAGGTCCACACATTGCGGCGGACCGGCGCAATCCCCTTGACAGGGCCGGGGAGGCATGGTAGTTTCCTCCAAAAATTCATGACTTAGTCTCATCCGGCGGCGGTCGCCGGGTGGAGGCGGCAAAAAATGCTTCACGGCAGAGACGCGGAAGCCCCCTTGAGCTCTTCCCTGGCGAGCGACGAGATCGTCGAACTCACCGAAGTGGTGGAGGAGCCGCAGGAGGAGGTGGTGCTGGCCATGGGACAGGCGGACGAGGCCGGGCGCCCCGCGGTGGGGGACTGGCTCCAGGAGGGGACCTCGCCCTTCGGGGCCTCTGCCCCTGAAGAGGATCACACTCTGGACGACCTGCTGGCCTCTCTCAAGGATTTTCCCGAGGACCTGGGGCCTCAGGCCGCCGCGCCTCCCCTCTCTGCGGCGTCGCCCGTTGTCCCGAAGGCGGCCGACCTCCCAGGGACGGTCCCCTCCACTCCCGGCCCGGCCCTCCCCGATGAGGAACACCTGAAGGCCCTGGTCCGGGAACTGGTCCAGGAGGTGGTGGAGCGCCTGGCCCGGGAGATCGTCCCCCAGGTGGCCGAAACCCTAGTGGCCCGGGAGATCAAGGCCCTGAAAAAACGGTGGGCCGAGGAGGACTGAGGGCCCTCCGGTAAACGAGACACCTGACCACGATCACTTCCACGGCACCCCGGGTGCCTTTTCATTTTGACGCCACCCGGCGGCGCGGCGCCGCCCCGGGTGATGATGCCAACCCAAGACCACGTTGCGGTTATGAGACGATTACTAAAGCCGCAGGCTTCAGCCTGCGCCGGCACAGGCTGGAAAGCCGGCGCCACTTCTTGACCGCCGGGTGGTGCGACACCTCAAGGACGACCATGTCGGAAATTCTGGAGAAAGTTTACGACCCCGGACGCATTGAAGAGAAATGGTACCGGTTCTGGGAGAAACACGGCCTGTTCACCGCCCGGGCGGACGGCTCCCGGCCGCCTTACTGCATCGTCATCCCGCCGCCCAACATCACCGGCTCCCTGCACATGGGGCACGCCCTCAACAACACGCTCCAGGACATTCTCATCCGCTGGAAGCGCATGCAGGGCTGCGACGCCCTGTGGATGCCGGGCACCGACCACGCCGGCATCGCCACCCAGAACGTGGTGGAGCGCATGCTGGCCCAGGAAGGGGCGGACCGCCACCAGGTGGGCCGGGAGGCCTTCATCGACCGGGTCTGGCGCTGGAAGGAAGAATCCGGCGGTATGATCATCAGCCAGCTCAAGCGCCTCGGCTGCTCCTGCGACTGGAGCCGGGAGCGCTTCACCATGGACGAAGGCCTGTCCCGGGCGGTGCGGGAGGTCTTCGTGCGCCTCCATGAGGAGGGCCTGATCTACCAGGGGGATTACATCATCAACTGGTGTCCCCGCTGCCAGACCGCGCTGGCGGATTTGGAGGTGGAGCACGAACCCAAAGACGGCCATCTGTACCATATTAAATACCCCCTGGAGGGGCGGGAAGGGGGCGTGGTGGTGGCCACCACCCGGCCGGAGACACTCCTGGGCGACACCGCGGTGGCCGTCAATCCCGACGACCCCCGCTACCAGGGGCTGCACGGCGCCACCCTGCGTCTGCCCATCCTGGGCCGCAAGATTCCCCTCATCACCGACCCCCACGTCTCCCTGGAGTTCGGCACCGGGGCCCTCAAGGTGACGCCGGCCCATGATTTTAACGACTTCGAGATCGCCCGGCGCCACCATTTGCCTGCGGTGCAGGCCCTGGACGAGCGGGGGCGCATGACCGAGGCCGCGGGCAAGTACGAGGGGCTGGACCGCTTCGCCTGCCGGGAGAAAATCCTTAAGGATTTGAAGAGCGACGGCCTGCTGGTCAAGGTGGAGACCTACAGCCATGCGGTGGGCCACTGCTACCGCTGCCGCACCGTGGTGGAGCCCCTCATTTCCAAGCAGTGGTTCGTGGCCGTCAAGTCCCTGGCCGAACCCGCCCTGGACGCGGTGCGGCAGGGGCGCATCCGCCTCATCCCCGAGGCCTGGGAGAAAAGCTTCTTCGACTGGATGCTCAACATCCGGGACTGGTGCATCTCCCGGCAGATCTGGTGGGGCCACCGTATCCCGGCCTGGACCTGCGAGGCCTGCGGCCGGGTCACCGTGGCCCGGGAGGACCCCGCCGCCTGTCCCCGCTGCGGCGACCGGCGCCTGGTCCAGGAGACCGACGTCCTGGACACCTGGTTTTCCTCGGCCCTGTGGCCCTTCTCCACCCTGGGCTGGCCCGACGACACCCCGGAACTGCGCCTTTTCTACCCCACCAACGTCCTGGTCACCGCCTTCGACATCCTCTTCTTCTGGGTGGCCCGCATGATGATGATGGGCCTACACTGCGTGGGGGAGGTCCCCTTCCGGGAGGTGTACATCCACGCCCTGGTCCGGGACGCGGAAGGGCAGAAGATGAGCAAGTCCAAGGGGAACATCGTGGACCCCCTGGAGCTCATGGACGCCTACGGCACCGACGCCTTCCGCTTCTCCCTGGCCGCCTTCGCGGCCATGGGCCGGGACATCCGCCTCTCCGAGGAGCGCGTCGTCGGCTACCGCAATTTCGTCAACAAGGTGTGGAACGCCTCCCGTTTCACCCTCATGAACCTGGCGGACTTCGAGCCGGACCGCCCGGACGCATTGCCCCTCAGTGAGGTGGAGCGCTGGCTGATGAGCCGCCTGCAGGAGGTGTCCGGAGCCGTGGGCGCGCACCTGGAGGCCTACCAGTTCGACCAGGCGGCCCATGTCCTCTACCAGTTCATCTGGCATGAGTTCTGCGACTGGTATCTGGAGTTCAGCAAACCGGCCCTGGCCCCAGGGGTGGACGAGGTCCGGCGCCATCATTCCCAGCGGGTGCTGGCCGACCTGCTGGGGGCCATCCTGCGGCTGCTCCACCCCTTCATGCCCTTCATCACCGAGGAAATCTGGCACAAGCTGCCCGGGGCCGCCGGCAGCATCATGACCGCGCCGTACCCGGTGGGCGACCCGGCCCTGATGGACCCCGCCGCGGAGGCGGAAATGGGCCTGGTGATGGAGGCCGTCACCGCCATCCGCAACCTCAAGGCGGAGATGAACGTGCCCGCCGCCGCCGCGGTGGAGGTGGCGGTGCTGAGCGACTCCGCCCAGGCCCTGGCGATGCTGGAGCGCCATGCCGGGGCCGTGCGCCTGCTGGCCCGGGTGCAGACCCTCTCCTGGAATCCCGACGGCGGGCCGCCCGCGGCGTCGGCCAAGGCCGTCCTGGCGGCGCCGGGCGGGGGCAGCGTGGAGCTGCTCATGCCCCTGGCGGGCCTGATCGACTTCCGGGAAGAGGAGCGCCGCCTCAACCGGGAAATGGACAAGCTCTCCCGGGAGATGGCCCAGGCTCAGAAGAAGCTGGCCAACGAGGACTTCCTGGCCAAGGCCCCCGCCGAAGTGGTGGCCCGGGAGCAGGAGCGCCTGGCAACCTTTACCGAAAAACTGGGCAAGCTGAAGCAGCACCAGAAACGCCTCCGGGCTCTGCTGGGCTGAGGGGGCAGGTGTCAGGTGTCAGGTGTCAGGTGTCAGGTTTTGGGTTTTGGGTTTTGGGGAAAGGCTCTTATGCCGAACTTGACCTCGATGGCGGAGGCTTGGGGGAACGGTCCCTGGGCTGCGGCAGCTTCGATCCCCAAAATCCCAAAAAATGCAGTCAGTCATAGGGCATGCCGCGCACGCCGAGGCCGGCGGCAGAAAGCCGCCCTGGGAGCTGTGCCGGGACCCCGGAGGGCGGGTGTCCTGCTAAATTTTGTTCCGGTCAACTCAGAATGATTCCACAAATCTTTTCGGTATCACCGACGCCGACGCCATGAGCGAGCCCGAATCGCCCCCGTCCCCCCCGGCCCTGGCCCTTTGCCCCCTCCCCCACCAGGGGGAATGCGTGGGGGAGAGCTGCACATTCTGGGATGAAGAGGCCGGCCAATGCAGCGGCGCCTGCCTGGGGGACTACACTCCCCTGGAAAGCCTCTCCCCGTTTTTCACCTCCTCCGCGTGCACCATTCCCTGGATGGACGAAGACGGCGAAGGCGATTATGAGATGGACGAATGAGGCCGGACCGCCTACAATGATTTCCAGGCGGCGGCCGCTTCGGTTCCACACCGGGCGCGGTCACGCCGCCGCCGCGCCGCTTCGACCCGGCGGCAGGAACGGTGTTATGGACACCGATCCCGGAGGTGGAGCATGAAAAAAGGCAGGTTTTGGGCCCTTCTGGGGGCGCTCTGGTTCATCCTGGGCGGCCTCTTCCCGGCCGAAGGTTTGTGCGCCGCCAACACCTATTCCCCTTCTCTCCCCTTGTTGCTTCTGTCAGAGGAAAATTTTGTGTGGGTCTGTTATTCCCCTTATCACCGAACCCAAAAACCTTCAGACCGATTCTGTTTCACCGACGACGACATCTTGTTCGATTTGCAAAAAATTGCCGAGGCGAAATTCGTCTATTTCAGAACCTATGGCCTGGAAAATTGCCAGAGCAAAATCGTTACCTTGGGCAAGTCGCATTTCCCTCAATTAAAGATCTACTTGGGGGTATCGGTGAGAAACACCTGCCGGGATAATCCCCATGACGACCACTGCACCATGTGGCAGCTCAATGAGGCTATCCGCCTGGCCAACGCCTATGACAATGTGGTGGGAGTGGTGGTGGGCAACGAGTGCCTGGAGGACCCCGCGATATCCGGGAATGATCCGGTTTCTGCGGATAATCTGATTGAATATCTCCTCTATGTCAAAAACAACCTGCAGCCGGCGCGGCGCGCCATGGTCCGGGTGACCACCTGTTTTTCCTGGTACGCGGCGGTGGACGCACAGGGCTATCCGAAATTCGGAGAAAAGATAAAGCCTTACTGCGACGTCATCATGATCAACGCCTTTCCCTTCTGGGCCGGGAAACCCATCGAAGAAGCCCGGGAGAACTTCCTCTGGGCCTGGCGGGAAATACACCGCCCCCACCGATACGGCCCCGATGCCCGACAGGGAAAGCAGATCATCATCGGCGAAACGGGCTGGCCCAGCCAGGGGTCCTGTGTCGGCAGCGCCTGTCCCAGCCCGGCCAACGAACAGAAGTACATTTATGACATCGTGAGCGAAGCCCGCGCCAAAGGCATCCCGGTCTTTCTCTTTGAAATGTTTGATGAACCTTGGAAAACCGCGGAGGGCAGCTTCGGGCCCTACTGGGGGCTTTACGATAAGAACGGCAACCCTAAATTTCCTTTGCCGTGAGGTCGAGCAGCCCCAGGCGAAGGCTGGTTGGGGCAGGGGTCTGTGCTCCCTCTACCACGAAAATCTTTTCAATACAGTCGCGCATGAGCCTGGGGCTCACACCAAGACCATGAAAAATTCGGTGGCACAGGTTTCCCGCACCGTCAGGATGCCGGCGCCCAGTTACTCATGACCCTAAGGCTCACCCGCAAAGCAGGAAAAGCTCTCCCCCTCACCCCGGCCCTCTCTCCCGGCGGGGTGTTTGGACGGGGGAGAGGGGGATAAGGAACTTTTCGGGACAGAGGTTGCAACATGTATGGTCCGGAGCAAGACACCCCCCGCTTTTCCCTGGACTTCTCCCCCCTGGTGGACCGCCTGATCGACCTGGCCCTGGAGGAGGACCTGGGCGCCGGGGACGTCACCACGCTGGCCCTGGTGCCCCCGGAGCAGAAGGGCTCGGCCCGGATCCGGGCCAAGCAGCCCCTGACGGTGGCCGGCCTGGCTGTGGCCGCCCGGGTCTTCCACCGACTCGAACCCCGCCTCACCTTCTTCCCCCAGGTGGCCGACGGCGACCAGGTTGAGGCGGGCGCCGACCTGGCGGTGCTCAAGGGCCCCGTGGCCGCCATCCTCACCGGCGAGCGCACCGCCCTCAATTTCCTCATGCGCCTGTCCGGCATCGCCACCTTCACCCGCCGCATGGTGAGCGCGGTGGCCGGCTTCCCCGTGGCCGTGGTGGACACCCGCAAGACCATGCCGGGCTGGCGGGTCCTGGATAAATACGCCGTGCGTCTGGGCGGCGGGCGCAACCATCGCTTCGGCCTCTATGACGGCGTGCTTATCAAGAACAATCACCTGCAGGCCGTGGGCTCCATCACGGCGGCGGTGCGCCGGGCCCGGGCGCAGGTGCACCACCTCCTCAAGATCGAAGTGGAGGTGGCCACCCTGGCCGAACTGGAGGAGGCCCTGGCCGCGGGCGCGGACCTCATTCTGCTGGACAACATGGACGACGCCGCCCTGGCCGAAGCAGTGCGCCTCACCGCCGGCCGGGCCCTGCTGGAGGCCTCCGGCTCCATGACCCTGGAGCGCCTCCCCCGGGTGGCCGCCGCCGGGGTGAACCTCATCTCCATGGGCGCCCTCACCCACAGCGCCCCCGCGGTGGACATCCACCTGCGTTTGCTGTGACACTGTGGGAGGGGTAGGACCGTCGGGGGAGTGGGTCCTGTGGCGCAGGCGTCTCGCCTGCGGAAGCCTCCCCCACGAAAATCTTTTCAATACAGTCCCCCATGGGCCGCTGGCCCACCCGTAACACATGAAAATCCTTGCCAATCTTGCCGGCTTTGCGTGAATCTAGTTTCTCGCAAAGGCGCAAAGGGCGCAAAGAGAAGCTGACTGACTTCTCAAGACAGTTACTCATGAGCCTGGGGCCCACTCACAAAGCATGAAAAGTTCCCCCCCTCACCCCAGCCCTCTCCCCCATCGGGGGAGAGGGGGATAAGGAACTTTTTTCATAGCAGTCGCTCATGATCCTGGGGCTCACCCATAAATTATGAAAAGTTAAGCATCGTTACGGTGCGCAGTGCGCACCCTACAAAAAACTTTTCGGAGCAGGTGGCGGGGCAGATCGGTCAGGCGGGGCAGGGTGAGGTCGGGGCCGGACGCCGCCAGCGCCTCGGGGTCCCCATAGCCGTAAGTGACCGCCACGGTGCGGGCGCCGGCTTCCCGGCCGGTGATGACGTCCGCGGGTTTGTCGCCCACCATGAGGGTGCGGGCCGGCGCCACCCCCATCTCCCGGGCCAGGCTCAGGAGGGGCAGCGGCGACGGCTTCAGGGCGCCGTAGCTGTCGCCCCCCTTGATGGCGGCGAAAAAATGGGCGATGCCCATGGCCGCCAGCACCCGGCGGCAGAGGCGCTCCATCTTGTTGGAGAGCACGGCCAGGCGCCTCCCGGACAGGGCCGCCAAGGTCTCCGGCACCCCGGGATAAAGGCGGGTGGCGTCGCCCGAGTGCTCCTCGTAGCGGCTGATGTAAAGCTCCAAAGCCTCCGCAAAGCGGTCCTGGTGCTCCGGCCCCAGGAAGCGGCGCACGAAATTGGCCTCCCCGCCGCCGATCATCTTTTCCATCTCTTGCTGCGCATGCTCCGGCACCCCCAGACGCCGGCAGGCATAATTGGCCGCGGCGGCCAGGTCGGGCAGGGAATCGGCCAGGGTGCCGTCCAGGTCGAAGACGATGAGGTCGACGTCAAAGGTGATGGAGGAAGGCATGGAAGCACGGTCCTGGAGGTTATCTCCGGGAAAAAGTTTATGATGCGCGAAAGGGCCGGGGGTCAGAGACCGCTGACCCTTCCCCCACACCCCTGATCGCTTTCATTTCCCTCCGGCTTCGAAGTTTAACCTTCTGGACCAGGGGAAATGTGGGGGCGATAATCATGGATGCAATGCCTGTGTCACGGCGGTCTCCCCCGGCTGGGACGGTCACCCTCAACCCCGCTCCTGACACCTGACACCTGGCACCTGACACCTGAACCGGCTCCCCCGGCCTCACCGATCAGCTTATTCACTCCCAACCAGATCCTGGCAACTGGGCAGCACCCCCAGGCCGTGGGCGCTGGTGACGGCGCTCAGGATAGCCTGGACGAGGGCCTCTTCGGCCAGCAGGCCCAGGATGTGCAGGTCGGCCTCCACCTCTGGTTTGGCCAGCACAAAGAGCGTGTCCCCGTCAAACATGGTATGCACGGGGCAGATGCAGCGCACCAGGGCGTTCTGGGCCATCTGGGCGATCTTCTGGGCCTGCTCCCGGGTGAGGCGGGCGTTGGTGGCCACCACGGAGATGGTGGTGTTGGGCTCCCCGAAGCGCTGGCGCACCACGCCCCGGCTGATGAGGGCGGCGGCGTCGGCGAATTCGCGGCTGTCGGGAGCGGTGCGGGCCCCGGCCAGGATGGCCCCGGTGGCCGGGTCGCGCACGTCCCCCAGGGCGTTCACCACGGCCAGGGCCCCCACCAGCAGCCCGTCGGGCCCGGCCCGGAAGCCGGTGCCCAGGCCGCCCTTGGTGGCCTGGCGGATGCCCAACAGCTTCCCCACGGTGGCCCCGGTGCCGGCGCCGAGGCTCCCGTCGCCCTGTGGTTCACTGCGGGCCGCCTGGCAGGCGGCGTAGCCCATGGCCCGATCCGGGCGCACCCGGCAGTTCCCCACCGACAAATCATAAATCACGGCGCTGGGGACGGTGGGCACCCGGGTGATGGCCACATCAAACCCCCGGCCCTGCTCTTCCAGAAATTCCATGACCCCGCCGGCCGCATCCAGACCGAAGGCGCTGCCCCCGGAGACCAGGACGGCGTGCACCTCGTTGACGAGGTGGAAGCCCAACAGGGCGTCCAACTGGCGGGTGCTGGCGGCGGAGCCCCGGATGTCCACGCTCCCCACCGTTCCCGGCGGGCACAGGACGACGGTGCAGCCGGTGACGTTCTTGAAATCGCTGACATGTCCCACGGTAAAGCCGGGTACACGGGTGATCATGGTTTGCCCTTTCGAGGTTTGTCTCCACCAACTACCGCGGCGCCTCCCCTTTGGCTGCGGCCTTGCGGGAAAATTTGGCGGCGTCGATGATGAACCTATCATGGGTTCCTTCGGAGATTTTGTCAACGCCGTCGTCGGCCACGACGGCGAAGGTGAGGCGCCGGCCCTGCACCTCGGTCAGGGTCCCCTGCACCCGCACCGTCAGTCCCGGCGGGGTGGCGGCCAGGTGGGAGAGGTGGAAGCCCACCCCCACGGTCTGCTGCGCGGGCCAGTTCAGGTGGGGGTTGATGGCCCGGATGCAGGCCCATTCGATCAGGCCCACCATGTAGCCGGAGGCCAGGACCGGGGGCATCTGGCCGAACTCCGGCGATTCGGGGAGGAGGTGGGGCACGGTTTTATCGGGGGGCACCGTGTAGGTGAACTCAAACTGTAAACCGGGAGACAGGGAATGGTTCATGGCATCCTCCGGTTAGTTTTTCCTTGATTATAGACGGGAGCTATAATAAGAAAAACAAATAGTAATAAATAATATCATTAGGAAAATTAATATGGAATGGCAGCAGCTCCTGGGATTCACCCAGGTCGCCCGGCTGGGCAGCTTCACCAGGGCCGGCGAGGCCACCTTCCGCACCCAGTCCGCCCTGAGCCAGCAGATCAAGGCCCTGGAAGAGGAGATGGGCGCGCCCCTGTTGGAGCGCATCGGCAAACGGCGACTGGCCCTCACCCCCGCGGGGGAAATCTTTTTTGCCTTTGCGTCCAGCGTCCTGGAGCGCCATGAGCGCCTTCTGGAGGAGATGCAAGCCCTGAAGGGGCTGGAGCAGGGCCGACTGCGCCTGGCCGCCCCCTTCACCACCCTCTATCACCTCTTCCCCGAGGCCCTGAAGGAATATGCGCGGCGCTTCCCCCGGGTGCGACTCACCATCCTGGACCGGCCCCAGCCCCAGGTGGCGGCGTTGGTCCGGGCCGGTGAGGTGGACCTGGGCGTGGCCCTGGAATCCCAGACGCCCCGGGACCTGCTGGCCCGGCGCTGGCAAAAGGTGGAGACGGTGGTGATGACCCCCCGGGGTCATCCCCTGACCCGAGCCCGACGGGTGAGCCTGAAGGCCATCGCCCGCCATCCCCTCATCCTGCCGCCCCCCGGGCACCGGGCGGCGGGCCGCCACCTGCTGGAGCGGCAGTTCCATAAGCTGGGCCTCACCTACCGCGTAGTGATGGAGTCCTCCAACGTGGAGCTGAGCGCCCGCTACGTGGAGATGGGCCTGGGCCTGTCCTTTGCCACGGTGGCCGCGGGGCTCACCGGTCTGCCGGGCCGCAACCTGGCCCTGCTGCCTCTGCCGGCGCCGTTTCGGTCTGATTATCTCGCCTTTGTGATGCGGAAAGAGAAGAGGTTGGCGCCCCACCAGCAGGTCCTGCTGGACCTCCTGGCGGGGCGGCCGCAGGAGTGAGCGGGAACGTCAGCGGGGCGAGGCGGCGGAGCGCACCACGCCGTCTTTAACCGTGAGCAGGTAGAGGGCCAGATCGGCCTGGCGGTCGCCGGTGAAGCCCCGGAGCCAGGGAAGTTCAGGGTAATCCCGCCCGGCGGCCAGGGCCTGGGCCAGCTCCAGGCGGCTGGCGGGCCGCTGCGTCTCCACGACCCGGCCCAGGGCCCGGACGGCCACGAACCCCTGCACGGCCAGATAATCGGGCGCGGCGCTGTGGCGCTGCTCAAAGGCGGTGACGAATTTCTGGGTTGCGGGCAGGGTGTCGCCCTTAAAGAACACGTCGGTGAAGACGACGCCCTCCAGATGTTTGACCTCCTTTTTCTGGGCGCCGCCGGGGTGGGCCAGGTTGGTCCCCAGAATCAGGATCTTGCTCAGGGGACTGTCGGCCATTTCTTCCACAATGGCGGCCACCGTGGGGGCGTCGTCGGGGATGAAGAGGGCGTCGAAGGTGGGCTGACCCTCGGTGCCGGGCTTATACGCGGTGAGGAGCGAGCCCAGGTCCAGGGTGAAGTCCTGGGTGCCCGGGGCGTAGGTCTCTCTGGCCGCCAAGACACCCCCCTGGGCCTCCACTTCCTCCTTAAAGGCCTGGGTCAGGGCGCGGCCGTAGGGCGACTCCGGGGCAAAGACGGCGAAGCGTTTGGCCCCCCGGCTGGTCATGGCGAAGCGCACCAGCTCCCGGACCTGGGCCCGGGGGGTGAGGGCGATCTGGAAGACCAGGTGGCCGGCGGCGGTCACCCCTGACCTCTGGGCCAGGCAGAGGAGGGGGATGCCCCCCTCCTGGGCGGCCTTGGCCGCGGCCTGCGCGTTCCCCGAGGTGAGGGGGCCGATAATCGCCAGATAGTGGGGGGTCTGGGCCAGCTCCCGGACGAGCTTGGCCGCGGCCTCGGGGTCGGCGGGGCAGTCCTGGAACTGCAACTCCACCCCGCCGGCCTGGGCGGCCAGCTCCATGCCCTGCTTCACCTTGCGGCCGGCCTCGGCGAAGTCGCCGCTCAAGGGCAGCAGGCAGACCACCGCCCGCCGGCCCACGGGGCGCGTGAGATTTTGCAGTTCAGGGCTGTCCGGGAAGCGCTCCTTCAGGGCGTTGAGCCACTGCCGGGCGTCCTGGGTGCGGCCCTGCTCTTGGGCCAGCCGCACCAGGCGGGCCAGCAGCGCCGCGGACAGGGGCGTGTCCCGGTAGAGGTCGGCCAACTGCTCCAGCTCCTGGGAGGTGGCCTGCTGCACCAGGCGGCTCTTCAGGTCGTCAAACCACTCCTGGTCGCCGGCGGCCAGGTCAAAGCCGGCCAGGCGAAGGCGGGCGAAGGCGGGGGCCACCTTCCCCTCCTTGAGGGCGATCTCCGTCAACAGGGCGTTGGTGGAGAAGCGCATCTGGGGGGACAGGCTGCCCGCAGTGAGGCTCTCCAGCACCTGGACGGCGTACTGGTGGCGTCCCAGCTTGAACGCGGCCCGGCCGACGCCGTAGCGCGCCTGCTGGGCCGTTTCGGGTTCCAGACGCCGTTCCGAGAGACTCTGGTAGCGGCGCAGGGACCCTTCCCAGTCGCCCAGCAGGCCCAGGCACTCGGCTTCCCGCAGGCGCGCCCGCACTGCGTCCTGCCCCTGGGGATAGCGCTGCAGATAGGCCGCGTAGCGCTGATAGGCCTGCCGATAGGCATGGCGCCGGTAATGATCTTCGGCTTCCTGAAAAAGGGTGTAGGCGTGATCCTGCACCCCCGGCACGGTCCCCACCCCGGGGGGCGGCAGGGGCACGCAGGCCGGCAGCCAGGTGACGAGAGCCAGCACAACCACTATGGTCAGGCGATGGATAACCTGCATGATATGCACACCGGATAGGGGAAATGGGGGTAAATATTTTTGTAAATTAGCAAATTTTAAAGGGAATGCCAAGAGGGGGGAGGGCTCGCCTGCAACTCGTTACCAAGTTTCAGGGGGGAACGACCGGAGGGGTCAGGCTCAGCCTTGCTACCCAAAGCGTTCCCAAGTATAGCTTGGGAACGAGAGGCGCGGGAACCTGGGAGGCGAACAGAAGAAGGGTTTCGGACAGGATACCCTTGACACCCTAAATTTATTGATATAGTATTACTATGTATTAAGTAATAAAACGAGAGGTTTTCTTATGAGAGCTACAAGACTGATTTCCTTCTCCATCATGCCGGATTTCCTGCGGGAGGTGGAAAGAGTGGCCAAAGAGGAAAACCGCACCAAAAGCGAGCTGATCCGGGAGGCTTTGCGTCGCTATCTTGAGGACCGGGAATGGGAAAAATTAACCCGGTATGCCCGGCTGAAAGCCATGGAAACGGGAATCAGGACCGAGGAGGATATTCAGCGGGTAGTGGACGAAAGTCGCAGCGAACCAGCCCATGCTTAGGGTGGTGATCGATACGAACGTCTTCATCTCGGCCTTCTATCTTCCTGAATCCAGGCCGGGCGAAGTGGTCCGGTGGGCCCGCAGGAGAAAGGTGCGGAACGTCATTTCGCCGGAAATATTAAAAGAAATCGAGAGGATTTTGAAGGAAAAACTCTGGTGGGATGATGCCAGAACGCAGAGCGCCATCAGGCAGATAGAAGACTTTTCGGAGATTGTGAGTCCCAAGCAACACCTGCACGTTATCGGTGACGACCCCGACAACCGCATCCTGGAATGCGCCCTGGAGGCCCGGGCCAAGGTCATCATTTCCGGCGACCGGCATCTTCTTACTTTGGGGAACTACCAAGGCATAGAGATCATGACCCCGGCGCAATTCTGGGAATCCTTCCAATAAAGAGCCCCTGGAAGTTAACCTGGCTGCGGGGAAGAGATGAAACGTTAAAGCTATTACAACGAGAAAGACGGGCTCCGTAAGAAACTTAGGAATGATAAAAAAGAGCTATCAATACCTGGGCGTCTTTCGGTAATACTCCAGCATGGCGTGGCCGATTTCGGAGCTGCCCGGCCAGTGGCCCCGGCGTTGGCCGGCGTGGGTGGCGTAGTCGTCCAGATGGTCGGGGTCGGGCTGCACCACCCGGCCATCTTTTAAGAACAGCAGGCCGATCTTCTCCGTGGGCATGCGCAGCACAAAGGCCTCGGCTTCGTCCAAGGCCTGACGGAAGCGGATCATGGTGGCTGCGGGATAAACCGGCGGGTCACTGGCCACACGTCGAAAATCCGCTTCCGTATAGCGGGCCAGGCGGCGGACTTCGTTGATGAGACCTTCGGGCGTGAAGCCCAACGCCTTTCCCACCGCGGCCCAGACCACCGCCCCTAAGGGCAGCACCTGCTCGTGGATCAACACCAGGTCAACCACATCGCGGGGTTCCCGTCGACCGGCCGCGGCCATGATTTTATTGGTGGCCAGATCAATGGGATGCAGCACATATCCGAAAAGCTCATCCTGCACCGCCGGGAAAAAGCGGAAATCGCTGTCCACCACCCATTCCAGCCTGGTGGCCTCTTGATCACGGCGTGCCAGGACCGCATAAAAGTTCGGTTCCCGCCGCAGCCATTCCAGGGTGTACCCATGCTCCTGCAAAAGGGCGCCGTCTTCCGCAGCGGCCCGAGTAACCCGTTCCTCCCGGTCATGAAAAACATCAATGCCGACAGAATAGCGCGGGGCCTCCAGGTTCAGGGGCGTACTGCCGCCCACATAGCTTTCCGGGTCGCGGTGCGCCGCCAGGAGACGCAGGATATCCGATTGGATTTTAGACAGCGGCACGGCAGGCTTCCTCGATCTGCTCAGCCAGGCGGCGGGCGTTCAAGTCCCCCTCCACGCGCAGGCTTCGGGTGATGGCCAGAGCATCTTCCCGCGTCGGATGCGGCACGGGGCGACTGCTCCACAGGGCGGATACCCCGTATTCCCTGAAGGCGCGGTGGTAGAGGCTGACATAATCCTCGGCCGGGGAAGTTTCAAGACTCATACTCACAATATACCACAATTACCGGTGGTTCTTGTAAAATTCTCCCTTTGTCAAGGGAAAGGTCGGCGGTTTTGAAAACGCTCTGCAAGATTCCAACCTCTTTCATGGTGCGCGGTGCGCACCCTACAGATCCTCTGATGTTCCGGCCCCCATGTAGGGTGCGCACCGCGCACCATGATATTTCGATATTTCGGAAACCCTGACGTTGCGGCGGAAGTTTTACAAGAAGATTAAAGAAAAAAAGAAAAAAGGGCGGAGGCTGTTGCAGCCGCCCGCCCAGTTTCTCAAGGCGGGATGCGCTGCGCTTTCCCGCCCTACAGAACTTTAAGTTTGCCGATATGTTAGTGGTCCCGGCTTACTTCACTTCCTCGAATTCCGCCTCCACCACGTCTTCGTCGTGCTTTTTGGGTTGTTCCTGGCCGCCGGCGGCGGCTCCCGCGGCTGCGCCGGCCGCGCCCGCGGCCCCGGCGCCGCCCGCCTGGGCGGCCTGGGCGTACATGGCCTCGGCCAGCTTGTGGGAGGCCTTCATCAGGGACTCGCTCTCGCTCTTGATGGCCGCCAGGTCCGTCCCCTCCATGGTCTTCTTCAGCGAAGCGATGTGGCTCTCGATGTTGCTCCGGGTGGCCGCGTCCACCTTGTCCCCCATTTCGCCCAGGGTCTTTTCCGTGGTGTAGATCAGGGTGTCGGCGTGGTTGCGGGCCTCGGCCAGCTCCTTTCTCTTCTTGTCTTCCTCGGCGTGGAGCTCCGCCTCCTTGATGAACTGCTTGATTTCATCCTCTTTCAAGCCGCTCGAGGCCGTGATGCGGATGGACTGCTCCCGGCCGGTGCCCAGGTCCTTGGCGGACACGTGCACGATGCCGTTGGCGTCGATGTCGAAGGTCACTTCGATCTGGGGGATGCCCCGGGGCGCCGGGGGGAGGCCGAAGAGTTCGAAGCGGCCCAAGGTCTTGTTGTCGCCGGCCATCTCGCGCTCGCCCTGGAGCACGTGGATGGTCACCGCGGTCTGGTTGTCCGCCGCGGTGGAAAACACCTGGCCCTTCCTCGTGGGGATGGTGGTGTTGCGTTCGATGATGCGGGTGAAGACGCCGCCCAGGGTCTCGATGCCCAGGGAGAGGGGCGTGACGTCCAGCAGCAGCACGTCCTTGACCTCGCCCTTGAGCACGCCGGCCTGGATGCCCGCGCCCACGGCCACCACCTCGTCGGGGTTGACGCCCTTGTGGGGCTCCTTGCCGAAGATCTCCCGCACCTTCTCCTGCACCTTGGGCATGCGGGTCATGCCGCCCACCAGCACCACTTCGTCGATATCCTGGGCCGAGATGTTGGCGTCTTTGAGCGCCTGGCGGCAGGGGCCTTCCAACATGTCGATGAGGTCGGCCACCAGGGCCTCCATCTTGGCCCGGGTGAGCTTGATGAGCAGGTGCTTGGGGCCGGTGGCGTCCGCGGTGATGAAGGGCAGGTTGACCTCGGTCTCCAGCGAGGTGGACAGCTCCATCTTGGCCTTCTCCGCCCCTTCCTTGAGGCGCTGCAGGGCCATTTTGTCGGAGCGCAGGTCGATGCCCTGGTCCTTCTTGAATTCGTCGGCCAGAAAGTCGATGACCCGCTGGTCGAAGTCTTCGCCGCCCAGGTGGGTGTTGCCGTTGGTGGACTTGACCTCGAAGACGCCCTCGCCGATCTCCAGGATGGAGATGTCGAAGGTGCCGCCGCCCAGATCGAAGACGCCGATGCGCTCGTCCTTTTTCTTGTCCAGCCCGTAGGCCAGGGAGGCCGCGGTGGGCTCGTTGATGATGCGCTGCACGTTCAGGCCGGCGATGCGGCCCGCGTCCTTGGTGGCCTGGCGCTGGGCGTCGTTGAAGTAGGCAGGCACGGTGATGACCGCGTCGGTGATTTTCTCGCCCAGGTACTCCTCGGCCGTCTGCTTCATCTTGACCAGGATCATGGAGGAGATTTCCGCGGGGCTGTAAGCCCGCCCCCGGATCTCCAGATGGGCGTCGCCGTTGTCCGCCCGGACGATTTTATAGGGCAGGATTTTTAAATCCTTTTGCACTTCGGGGTCTTCGAACTTGCGGCCGATGAGCCGCTTGACGGCGAAGACGGTGTTGAGCGGGTTGGTGATGGCCTGGCGCTTGGCGATCTGCCCCACCAGGCGTTCGCCGCTGTCGGTGAAGGCCACCACCGACGGGGTGGTGCGGCCCCCTTCCGTGTTGGCGATAACCTTGGGCTCCCCCCCCTCCATGATGGCGACGCAGGAGTTGGTGGTGCCTAAATCGATGCCGATGGTCTTGGACATTGATGCAATCCTCCTAAACTTTCACGTCCACTCGGGTTGAGCTTGACTGTGGATTTCGGGAAACCACCACCATGGCCGGGCGCAGCAGGCGGGTGTGCAAGAGGTAGCCCCGCTGCAATTCCTTGAGAACGGTATGGTCGGGCGCCTCCGGCGCCTCTTCCTCCATGACGGCGTGATGAAAGGCCGGGTTGAAGGGTTGTCCCACGCAGTCCACCGGGGACACCCCGAACCGGGCCAGGACCTTGAGAAAGTCCTGCTGCACCAGTTCCAGGCCCTCCAACAGCCCTTCCGGGGCGTCGAAGTTACTGCCGTGCTCCAGGGCCCGCTCCAGGTTGTCCAGGACGGGGAGCAGTTCCTTGAGGAGATTTTCGTTGGCGAACTGCACCAGTTCGCTGCGCTCCCGCTCCTGGCGCTTCTTCAGATTGTCCAGCTCCGCGGCCAGGCGAAGGTATTTTTCATAGTTTTCCTGGGCTTCCCGGGTCTTTTCCGTCAACAGGTCGGCCGCCTCAACGGCTTCGCCGGGGGCCTGTTGATGCTGCTGCTCCTCCGGAGCCTCCGGGTCGGCCGGGGCCGCGGCCCGGGGCGTCGTTCCGGGGTTGTCGGCTTGAGACATGTTCAGATTCAGCCTCCCACTTTTACAAAAATAAGTGTGGCCACCGCCTTCGGCAAGGGGGCGGCCCGGCAGGAAAAGAAATTTAACTGAGGGTCTTGCAAAATTCTCCTTTTGTCTTCGGAAAGGGCGGCGGTTTTGAAAACGCTCTGCAAGATGTAAACCTCTTTCATGGTGCGCGGTGCGCACCCTGATATGGTTGAAAGTTGTCAACAGGGCGAACGCGTTCCTTGGTTTTTGGGGTTAAGGCGTCTCCAGAGATTTCGGGTCTCCCGGGGGCGGGACTCGTGAGCGACGGTTGATCACTCTGAGA